>Ga0209015_10062_pt1 | contig 26441 bp, 33 predicted proteins | sample EPASupsiteSAE300_FD_187264 | JGI IMG/M metagenome (GOLD analysis project Ga0209015, IMG submission 187264) | Bioremediated contaminated groundwater from EPA Superfund site, New Mexico - Sample SAE3-00 (SPAdes) (version 2) | ecosystem: Environmental > Aquatic > Deep subsurface > Groundwater >...
ATATGCAGGAGGACAACGACCCCGGAAACCCATACACTTATCCACAACCGGTCCTGCTATAGACCGGTCTCCACCCCGGCTCAAAATCCAATCGGCCCGGTGGCTCAAAATTCCGTCGGCGCGGACACTGCTGGCACACGATCTCGGCCATGACCAGCTCGATGACCTGGATACCGAGCCACCCTTGTCCTTGTTGACGATGATTGCCCAGCGCAGCGGGGTTGAACTGGAGCGCTTGCGCTTGATGAGCCTGGCAGGCTGGGTGCCATGGCTGCTGGACAGTCTTGACGATTCGCTGCCTGCTGCCCTGGAAACCTATGCGTTCCAATGCTCGGTGCTGCTACCCAAGCGCAAGGCGCGGTCTATCACGCGCTGGCGTGCCTGGCTGCCGAGCCAGCCGATGCGCCGGGCCTGCCCGCAGTGCCTGAACGATCCGGCCAACCAGGCCGTGCTGCTCGTCTGGCAGCTCCCGCTCATGCTGAGTTGCCTGCAACATGGCTGCTGGCTGGCATCCTATTGGGGCATGCCCGGACGGTATCTCCAGTGGGACAACGCCGAGGCGGCCCCGCGTCCCGCCAATGAGGCGATTGCCAGCATGGACCGGCGCACCTGGCAGGCCCTGACGACTGGCTTTGTGGAACTGCCGCATCGGCGCATCCATGCCGGTCTGTGGTTCCGGCTGCTACGCACCCTGCTCGATGAACTGAACACCCCGCTGTCGCACTGTGGCGGCAGTGCGGGCAGCATCCGTCAGGTTTGGGAGCATTGCGGCCATCCGCTGCGCGCCGGGCAGAGTCTGTGGCGGCCCTTCGAGGTGCTGGCCCCGGCCGTGCAGATGCAGATGCAGGAAGCGGCGGCCACGGCCATCGCGCTGATCGAGTCGAGGGCGCTGCTCCCGCGCGGGGAACACGCCGCGCTGTTCCTGGCCGAGCCGCAGACGGGCTTCACCAATGGCCTGCCAGAGAAGAAACCGAAACCCGAACCCGTCAACCATTGGCAACGGGCGGCCCAGGCCATCAGTGAGGCCATCATCGAGGCACGGCACAACCCGGAGACGGCCCGCTCACTGTTCGCGCTGGCGTCCTATGGGCGACACGATTCCGAATCGCTGGAACGTCTGCGGCTCACCTTCGCCAACGAGGGGATTCCACTGGATTTTCTGTCACATTACGAGCCTCACATACCCTTTGCATGTCTTAGTCAAAATGACGGGTTAAGTGACAAATTTTGACGCCCGGCACGTTCTGGCTCACACTGTCACATAATCGAACGTATACGTGACGGGTGAAAAGGTGCTGATCGGCTACATGCGGGTATCGAAGGCGGACGGATCCCAGTCCACCAATTTGCAACGCGATGCGCTCATCGCCGCTGGTGTGAGCCTTGCGCACCTTTACGAGGATCTGGCCTCGGGCAGGCGCGATGATCGCCCAGGGTTGGCTGCTTGCCTGAAGGCGCTTCGTGAAGGGGACACGCTGATCGTGTGGAAGCTCGATCGGCTTGGCCGTGATCTGCGCCACCTGATCAACACCGTGCACGACCTAACTGCGCGTAGCGTGGGCCTGAAGGTCCTGACCGGTCACGGTGCGGCGGTCGACACGACGACTGCCGCCGGCAAGCTTGTGTTCGGTATTTTTGCCGCGCTGGCCGAGTTCGAGCGTGAGTTGATTTCCGAGCGAACAGTCGCTGGACTTATCTCGGCGCGCGCTCGCGGCAGGAAAGGGGGGCGCCCCTTCAAGATGACCGCCGCCAAGCTACGCCTGGCGATGGCCAGCATGGGGCAACCGGAAACCAAGGTGGGCGATCTCTGCGAAGAACTCGGGATTACCCGGCAGACGCTCTACCGGCACGTGTCGCCCAAGGGCGAACTGCGGCCAGACGGCGTAAAGCTGCTCTCCCTCGGTTCAGCCGCATAAATGGAGGCGACCTGGAACGGGGCGCTGTTCAGTGCGGCAACGATCCGATTACCGGTGTCGACCCAGAGCAGCCGTAGAGCTTTTGGGAAAGCTGTCGTTCAACGTTTGGTTAAGGGGCGGGCTTTAGCCCGTCCCGGCGAGCACAGCGAGCGATTTGAACCAATTGTTAGAAATTTTTCACAAGTCGGATATCTATTTCGCGTTCGACGTACTCCCACTCCTTTGATGAACGTAACTGTGCCAATAGTTTGTTAAATAAGGCAGTATGCTCCGGGGCGAACTCGAACCAAGTTAAGAAATCGAACGGTTCACCGAGATCACGAGAATGATGCAGTTGTCTTGCGATTTCTGGAAGATAAGCCAGCCCAATCTCTGTGTGGTGTGACTGTGCTTCAAAAATATTGCGCCGTTCCTCTTGCGACATGGCCCACCACTCTGGACTTTTCTTTATTGGAATGAGCGCTGCACATGATGACGTAGGACGATTTAAGTCTTCCTGCTTTGCACGAAGTTGATTGATCTCCTGCCGTTCAGCGTACCGTACATTGCTTGTAAAGCCTTGAAGTGTCCAGGTGCCACGTTCGACCAAATTGATTGAGGGCATATTAACGACATTGACCCTTTGCACCATTTCAAGAGGCATGCCAATGACGGTTTCACAGCTTGTGACTCGCCATGAACCTTCGGAACCGCCAATGAATGAATAATGATTGTTCATGTGATGGGTGCCCTAAATGTCTAAGGAAACGCTGATCAATGAGCCTGTCGTCCGCATAACGGACGAGGCAGGTTGCAATTTTCAGATTGACGTAGGAATTTGACGACATGCGAGGTGAGTTTCGCTCGTATTCGGGCCTCACTTCCCGCGTTTTTCACACACATGACGGATTGCTCCCATGAGTCGACAACAGCTGATTTTTCGCGATCACCAGGTTCGCCAGCGCGAACAGACTGAACAGCTGTGCCGTGTTCCTGGCTAGACCCTTGTAGCGCACCTTGCGATGACGAAACAGGTTCTTCACGACATGAAACGGATGCTCGACCCGGGCGCGGATCTGCGCCTTGGTTCGCTCGACCGCGATCACGAGGTCCTTCAGCGGACCTTCCTGCATCGCCCTGATCTTTCCGCGCTTGAGCGCCACGTGCCACTTCACCGTCTTGCCCTTCATCTCCTCGCGCTTGTCCACGCCGGTGTAGCCCGCATCGCCAAACGCTTCCTGCTCATGACCGTGCAGCAGGGCGTGGGCCTGCGATACGTCCGGCTCGTTGGCCGCCGTGGTGACCACGCTATGCACCAGACCCGAGTCGGCGTCGACGCCGACATGGGCCTTCATGCCGAAATACCAGTCGTTGCCCTTCTTCGTCTGATGCATCTCCGGGTCACGGCTCTTCCCGGCGTTCTTCGTGGACGGCGCAGCCTCGAAGATCGTCGCATCCACCAGCGTGCCTTCCTTCATCATCAGCCCGCGCTCGCACAACTCGATGCCGATCTCGTCGAACAGCTTTCGCGTCAGTGCGTGCTCGACCAGCAGGCGCCGGAATTTCAACAGCGTGGTGGCGTCCGGCACGTTCTCGCGCGCCAGGTCGATGCCCGCGAAGGCGCGCATCGCGATGCTGTCGTAGAGCGCATCTTCAAGCCCTTCGTCCGACAACCCGTACCACTGCTGCAGCAAGTAGATCCGCAGCATCCGTTCCAGGCCAATCGGCGGCCGGCCACGCTCGCCCTTCGGGTAATACGGCCCGATCACCGACAGCAGCCGCGACCAAGGGACGACCTTCTCCATCTCGGCCAGAAAGCGTTGACGCTTGGTCACCCGCTTCTTGCCCGCACTTTCCGCTTCCGCAAAACCGATCTGCCGCTGCATCGTCGTGGGTCCGTTCCGTGAGCTTCTTTCTACAACGCCCTTGGCCTCGTCAGCGATGACCGCCAAGCCGAATTGATCAGTGTTTCCCTAACTTTGTTTTAGGGCGACTGCCCTGCTGCGTAACATCGTTGCTGCTCCATAACATCAAACATCGACCCACGGCGTAACGCGCTTGCTGCTTGGATGCCCGAGGCATAGACTGTACAAAAAAACAGTCATAACAAGCCATGAAAACCGCCACTGCGCCGTTACCACCGCTGCGTTCGGTCAAGGTTCTGGACCAGTTGCGTGAGCGCATACGCTACTTGCATTATAGCTTACGAACCGAACAGGCTTATGTCCACTGGGTTCGTGCCTTCATCCGTTTCCACGGTGTGCGTCACCCGGCAACCTTGGGCAGCAGCGAAGTCGAGGCATTTCTGTCCTGGCTGGCGAACGAGCGCAAGGTTTCGGTCTCCACGCATCGTCAGGCATTGGCGGCCTTGCTGTTCTTCTACGGCAAGGTGCTGTGCACGGATCTGCCCTGGCTTCAGGAGATCGGAAGACCTCGGCCGTCGCGGCGCTTGCCGGTGGTGCTGACCCCGGATGAAGTTGTTGGATGCAAATAAAGTTTCACCCTAACGCGAACGATTTTGCTGGACTGGCTGGGAAGCACCCTGCCCGGCCTGCATCTAAAGTTTCATCCTAATGCCTCGCAGCGGCCTTCAAACGGTCTGAAAACCACGGAGCCATGCAAATATAGTTTCATCCTTTCCTGCATTTTGCTGCACACAGGCCGCAAGCATAAGCCATTGATTTCTATTGTGATCTTGCTAATTCCCTACCGGATCGCACGGTTTGAACGCCACCAGAAGCCGCTTTATTGGGATGAAACTTTATTAGTACGGATGACACTTCATTCGCATCCCGCAGAAGTGGTTCGCATCCTCGGTTTTCTGGAAGGCGAGCATCGTTTGTTCGCCCAGCTTCTGTATGGAACGGGCATGCGGATCAGTGAGGGTTTGCAACTGCGGGTCAAGGATCTGGATTTCGATCACGGCACGATCATCGTGCGGGAGGGCAAGGGCTCCAAGGATCGGGCCTTGATGTTACCCGAGAGCTTGGCACCCAGCCTGCGCGAGCAGCTGTCGCGTGCACGGGCATGGTGGCTGAAGGACCAGGCCGAGGGCCGCAGCGGCGTTGCGCTTCCCGACGCCCTTGAGCGGAAGTATCCGCGCGCCGGGCATTCCTGGCCGTGGTTCTGGGTTTTTGCGCAGCACACGCATTCGACCGATCCACGGAGCGGTGTCGTGCGTCGCCATCACATGTATGACCAGACCTTTCAGCGCGCCTTCAAACGTGCCGTAGAACAAGCAGGCATCACGAAGCCCGCCACACCGCACACCCTCCGCCACTCGTTCGCGACGGCCTTGCTCCGCAGCGGTTACGACATTCGAACCGTGCAGGATCTGCTCGGCCATTCCGACGTCTCTACGACGATGATTTACACGCATGTGCTGAAAGTTGGCGGTGCCGGAGTGCGCTCACCGCTTGATGCGCTGCCGCCCCTCACTAGTGAGAGGTAGGGCAGCGCAAGTCAATCCTGGCGGATTCACTACCCCTGCGCGAAGGCCATCGGTGCCGCATCGAACGGCCGGTTGCGGAAAGTCCTCCCTGCGTCCGCTGATGGCCGGCAGCAGCCCGTCGTTGCCTGATGGATCCAACCCCTCCGCTGCTATAGTGCAGTCGGCTTCTGACGTTCAGTGCAGCCGTCTTCTGAAAACGACAGCGCGGCACGGGAATCAAGGCATTGCGATTCTCGAAAATAGTTCTTGAAATTCTATTCTTGATTGCATATCATCTCAACGAGTTTCGATAAGAAAGGATGCCCATGCGACCGTCTGTTGTGCTTGACATGAAGCGAAGCGCAGTGCGTGAAGCGGTAGGCCGCTTTCGCGCCGCGAACCCGCGCGTCTTCGGCTCGGTGCTGCATGGCACCGACCGGGATGGCAGCGACCTCGACCTGTTGGTCGATGCGCTGCCCGGTGCCACGTTGTTGGACTTGGGCGATTTGGAAGAAGAACTGAAATCGCTGCTCGGCGTTGACGTCGATCTGCTGACTCCCGGCGACCTGCCGCCGAAGTTCCGGGCCAAGGTGCTCGCGGAGGCGCAACCGATATGAGCGAGAACCGCCTGCCCGATTACCTCGACCACATTCAGCAGGCCGCAACCGATGCGCGCAGCTTCGTGGAAGGGATGGCCAAGGACGACTTCTTGGCCGACAAGCGCACCCAGCAGGCCGTCATCATGAGCCTGATCGTCATCGGCGAGGCGGCCACAAAGGTGATGGATGGCTACGTCGAGTTCACCCAGGCGCATGCCGACGTGCCGTGGCGCAGCATGCGCAATATGCGTAATCGCATGGCTCACGGCTATTTCGACATCAACCTCGATGTGGTGTGGGAGACGGTACAGGAATGGCTGCCGGCGTTGCTCCAGCAATTGCCCGCCGTGCGTCAGGATGCCGACGATGAAGACCGTAACGACAAAGGCATGGAGCCATGACCAATCAAGCCGCCGATGTTCGGCCCCTCTGGCGTGTTCGATCCCGCGACCTATGAGCCGCGCTCGGGCAAGACCTTCTGGATGGCCGCAACGGACGTGAGTTCGCTGGTGGGCAAGGAGGCAGCAGCCGACACGCTCATCGGCAACTGCACGACCGCACGACCAGCCTCCCGTTCAAATTCGAGTTAGAACTCATATCCAGCCTGTCTGGGGGCACTGTGAAAGAGGGATCTCCGATGACTGTTGAATCGAGAATATTTTCTGTAGCCGAGTATGTTCAGCCGTCCGAAGGCGAGCCTATTCGTTCCGTTGTGCTTGAAACCCGAGACTCAATTATCGTGGTTTGGCATGTCCATCCCGGGCAGGAAATTGCGGCTCACATTCATCCTCACGGCCAAGACACGTGGACTGTTTTGTCGGGAATGGCTGATTACTTTCAGGGCAATGGGATTGTTCGTGCCCTCAGGGAAGGTGAGATAGCCGTGGCAAGACCGGGCCAAGTGCACGGGGCGCGAAATACAGGTACCGAGCCATTTGTGTTCGTCTCGGTTGTGGCATCAGCCAATGCCGGTTTCGTATTGGCTGAGCGATAGAGCCCAATCTCTGGAGTTGGTCCAATGAGCGGTCGGGGAGATAGGTAACAGACATGCAGCGGACACGGCTGCTAAACCAGGTCGCAAACCTCCTTGCGTCGCAGCGTGCCGCAAGCGACGCGATCAATCGAATGGGGTCGGCATGAGACTGAACACCATCCAGTTCCCGACCGCGTAGCCGCCTGTCCTGCCGATCAGGTCTTGACCATCGACGCCTGGGATCAGTCCTGAATGTTCTTGGAGACCACTACGTTATGAGCCGCAGCCGCCGCAAAACACCCATCGTCGGGCACACGACCTGCGGCAGCGAGCGCGAGGACAAGAAGCTCTGGCATCAGCGCTGGCGCACCCGTGAGCGCACGGCGCTGACCAGCGCGTCGCCCGAAGCCCTGAGCGCCCATCTGCCCCTGCTGGAAAACCAGGCCAGCAGCGTCTGGTCGATGGGCAAGGATGGCCGCTCCTACTGGCCCGTCAAGCGCCAGGCCGCCACGGCGGATCGCATCGCCAATCACAAGGGACGCAACCCGCAAGAACGCGCCTCCCTGAAAAAGCGCCTGCTGCGCAAGTGGATGAGCAAATGAAGCTCTCCTTCCATCAGCACATTGCGCTGTTCTGGATGATCGGTGCTCCGGGCGTCTTCGCGCCCGTGATCGAGAACGCCAAGCGGCCCGATGCCGGCGCCGTCATGGCGTGGGGTGTCGCGATCGTGGCGGTGATGATCCTCTTCACCCCTTTGCTGCTGCGCTGTCCACCATTCCGGCGCTGGTATGGCCGGACGGATGCGCTGTCGGAGCGGCAGCGCCAGGCGCTTGCCGAGCGCGGCCTGCGCCGCTACTACCAGACCGCTTTCGATGACGGCTACGTGCCCCGCGTGATGCCCTACGTGTGGCGCATCATCTGGACGGTCGGCGGGTTGATGGCTGTGACCGCCGTACTGCCTACCAACACCGGACGGCCAGCCTTCGATGCCTTGGTGGTCTTCTCGACCTGGTATCCGATAGGCGTGATGCTGCTGGTTTTCGCGTCGAGGCCCCTTGGCCGGTTGATTCGCCAAAGAGCACAGGAGCGGCGGAAATGAGCACGTCAACCATCGAGGCGCTGGCCAGCGCCTGGGCAAGGATTGCCGAGGAAGCGGAATTCCCCGCTGACTACGAGGGGACTGCCACACCACAAGCGCATCGGGCTAGCGAAGCTATTCAGGAGCAGATTCGGGAGCGCATCGTCGCCACCAACGACATGCGGCTGTTCAGCCTGCTGCACCTGCTGGGTCAGGCGTCGCTGCGCATGGAGCAAGCGCTGTGGCCGGAGGATTACGAGCGGATGACGCGCGAGGTTGAGGAAGCCCTGCGGCAAGCCACCGACGCCAACGCCAGATCGTACACCCACGAAGAAGTGATGCAGGCGATGCAGGAACGCATCGACCGGGCGCGAGACAAGCCATGTTGATTGGCTATGCGCGCGTCTCGACGCAGGATCAGAACCTGGAGCTGCAACGCGAAGCCTTGAGCAAGGCCGGATGTAAAAAGGTCTTCGAGGACAAGGTGAGTGGCACGCGGGCAGACCGGCCTGGCTTGGCCAAGACGCTCGAAATGCTGCGCGAAGGCGATACTTTGGTCGTCTGGAAGCTCGACCGGCTGGGCCGGTCGGTCAAGCAACTGGTCGATCTGGTCGGCGATCTGCACAAGCACGGTGTCCAGTTCAGGAGCCTCACCGACTCCATCGACACCGGCACACCATCCGGGCGGTTCTTCTTCCACGTCATGGCGAGCCTTGCCGAAATGGAGCGCGAGCTGACCGTCGAGCGCACCCGCGCCGGGCTGGAAGTCGCCAAGCAGCTCGGCCGCAAAGGCGGCCGCAAGCCGAAGATGACCGACAGCAAGATCGAGTCGGCCAAGAAGCTGCTGGCCAGCGGGGTGCCGCCCAAGGACGTGGCCAAGAACCTCGGCGTGTCCATTCCGACGCTGTACCGCTGGGTGCCAGCCTCCACGCACGCTTAGCGTGCTTTATTTTCCGTTTTCTGAGACGACCCCTATCTGCCCGGTTGAAGTCGAAGATCGATGTATCTGTAGGGTTTGGAAATAAATGCGGGCGCCCACCGCACTCACGGCTCAGTTACCATTCTTTGTGCATCGCGGCCGCGCGGCTAGTTGGTAGCTGTTCTAAGCCTAGTCAGTGCCGCCCTTCGCCCCAAGCCCCATAGTCAGATTTGAGAAATGACAGTAGGCGATGCCGCAACGCGCTTCATCGACCTATGTAAAACGACTCCTTTATCGAAATAGTGCACTCATCGCTCTCCACGGCGATCCCTTCATCGCGAATTGCACCGCCCAAGACGATCTGCACTGAAATCAATACTTTCTGATGCCTCTTGATTAGAGATGCCAGCCATAATCATCTCATCGCCAACGCATACGGCGTTCGGCAGCCAACACACTCTCACTCACTACTGGAAGCTCAGACATGAAAACCATAGGCATTGAAAACTCGAAGTCCAGCGTACAGGCCCACTTAACGCTTGGAACCAAAACTATGGGGCTAGGTATCTATGGCGCGTACTTGGCTCTCGCTATTATTTACTTCTGGTTCGGCGGCATGAAATTTACCCACTACGAGGCCGAGGGCCTGGTTCCACTGGTGAGCAACAGCCCGCTTTTGGGATGGGTGTATAGCATTTTTTCGGTCGACATGTTCTCCAGCCTGCTCGGCATACTAGAGATTTCGATCGGCACTCTGATCGCAGGCCGCATGCTGTCGCCCAAACTATCCGTGGTAGGAGGCGCTCTGTCTGCAGGCCTGTTCTTCACAACCCTTAGCTTTATGTTTTCCACTCCGGGCGTCATTGAGCCTAGTTTAGGGTTTCCGGCGATTTCCGTTGCGCCAGGTCAGTTTCTGCTTAAAGACTTAGGGTTGCTTGCTGTTTCGATATTTGTGGCAGGCCATTCGCTGGTTGAACTGGAAAAACGTAAAATTAATGCATAATTTTTTCAATGGCTTAAGGCAGTAATGCCTTAGGCCTTTTTGCCATCATTTTCCCCCGCCAGATCTTTCAACCAGTCACGAGGGCTCAACCCCGTCTTGCGTCTAAATGCGCGAGACAGCGCCGAAGGACTTTCGTAGCCGACTTGAGCTGCAATCAGCGTAATCGAGCGCCCTTCTCGCATCAGCTTCTGAGCCAGGCTAACTCGCCAACTCAACAAATAATCAGCAGGCGTCTGTCCGATGACACTCTTGAAATGCACGGCATACGCAGCGCGTGACATATTTGACTCACTGGCCCGCTCTGCTATTGACCAGGCATGTTCCGGGGAGTTGTGCATCTGTAAAAGCGATCGGGCAAGCCGCATGTCGGCCAGTCCAGCCATCATTCCGGTGCGCAACTGGTGATGATCGAGCAGGTAACGGAGCAACAGAATGATTAGGAGCTCAAATAAGCGCTCAAGCGCGGCTTCCCTTCCACAATGCACATTTGCCGCCTCGGCAAACATCCACTCCAACGTGTCTGCCAGCATGGGCAGATCATCGAGTGCGAGCACCAAACAGTCCGGTAATGAAGCCGACAAAGGATTATCAATTCCGCCCTCAAACTCCATGGAAGCACACAACAACTTTGCGCCATCGGACTCACCCGCAAACAATTGATGCTTGGCGGGGCGTGGCATAAAAATCAAGCTAGGGCGAGTGAGCTGCAAATCCTTGCGATCGGGACCAAGCAACGTCACGCTGCCGGCCTGAAGCAGATGGATATAACCTCGCCGCTCGGCGCCATCGTAAGATGCAGAGCCGCATAGGTCGCCGTCATAGAACAGATTGGCCCGCACGCCGAACCGCGAGAGCAAATTAGACAAACGATCCATTGGCCGATCCTTGACGAGTCAGAACGCACAGATCATACCATCTGCGTTGTCGTTCAGTGCCTGTAGCGAACATGCCGGCGTAAATCAGCCAACGGATAAAGTGATCACTGAGCAGCTCAGCCTCCCTTTCCAGTTCGGCTGTTAAAAAAACAACACCGTTGTTTGAAAGCACCAGCAAATCAAGTGCTCACTCTTCTATTTTACAGTACCTGGCAACAGCACTTTGCGGTGCAGTCTGCGGATTCCACGCCATCCGGCCACCCAGTCCGCTCTCATCTGGCCAGGCATTCCACGGCCATCTGGCCACCTGTTCCACGGCCATCCGGCCGGGCAGTCGGAGCGCAGCGACGCAGGGGTTGCATTGTTAGTCTGAGGCGCCCGGTGTCGTCAATTTCTTCACCCGCTTTCTCATCGATTCGCCCTTGAGGTTGATCCGATAAGCGTTATGCACCAGGCGGTCGAGGATGGCATCGGCCAGGGTTGGATCGCCGATCAGTTCGTGCCAGTTGTCCACGGGCATTTGGCTGGTCACGAGGGTCGAGCGCTGGCCGTAGCGGTCGTCCAGTAGCTCCAGCATGTCGCGACGCTGCTCAGCGGTGAACGGCGCCAGGCCCCAGTCGTCGAGGATCAGCAGGTCGGTCTTGGCATAGCCGCTCATCAGCTTGGCGAAGCGCCCGTCGCCATGGGCCAAGCCCAACTCTTCCAGTAGGCGCGGCAAGCGCAGGTAACGCACGCTGTAGCCCTCTCGGCAGGCCTGGTGTGCCAGGGCGCAGGCCAGCCAGGTTTTACCGACGCCAGTCGGGCCGTTGATAATCAGGTTGAGGCCGTCGCGCAGCCACTGGCCGCTAGCCAGTTGCAGGATCAGGGCCTTGTCCAGCCCGCGCGGGCTGCGGTAGTCGATGTCTTCGAGGCAGGCGTTGTGCTTGAGCCGGGCCTGACGCAGGCGGCTGCTGAGGCGCTTGTCGTCGCGTTCGGTCAGTTCGCGGTCGACCAGCAGGCCGAGGCGTTCCACGAAGCTCAGGCTGTCGATGTCGGGGGTTTTCAGTTGCTCGGCGAGTGCCTTGAGCATGCCGGTCAGGCGCAGGGTCTGGAGCTTGTCCAGGGTCGGATGGGGCAGCATGGTGGGATTCCTTGTGTTCAGTGGTAGTAGCCGGGGCCGCGCAGGTTGGCGTGGTCGTCCGGCAGCAGGGGCAGGTGCTGCTGGGCCAGCGGCAGGTTTTCCAGCCCCTGGCGCAGGATCGATTCGAGGCTCTTGTAGCTGCACGCACCGAGGCTGAGGGCGCGACGGCAGGCCAACTCCAAGCGCACTTCGCCATGGGTCTTGCCCAGGCGCAGGATGCCCAGGCAGGCCCGGTAGCCTTGGGTTGGGTGGATGCGCCGTTCGAGGATGTGGCTGATCACGCCGGCCGTGTTCGGCCCGGTCTGCTCAGCCCAGCGGATCAGCCGTTGTGGCGTCCACTCGGCATGCTCGCGATGACTCTTGGGCATGTGCTCGGCCTGTGTGCTGTGCCGGCCCTTGTGCGGTGAGCGAAGGTGGCTGGCCACCCGCTGATTGGCGTGGAAGCACTCCACCGTGCGCGCTGTCAGGCGTACTTCCAGTTGTTTCTTCACCAGTTGGTACGGCACCGAGTAGTAGTGCCCATCGACCTCGACGTGGTAGTCGATGTGCACCCGCGCCTTCTTCCACTCGGCATAGACGTAGGGCTGCTCCGGCAGTGGGCGCAGCGCTGGACGATCCAGGGCTTCGAAGGCCGAGTGCCGGGAGCCCGGCAGCTTGCGAAACGGTCGTCGGTTGAGCCGCTCCAGCAATAAGGCGATGGCGCTGTTGAGTTCGTCCAGGGAGAAGAACTGGCGGTTCCTCAGCGCGGCGAGGATCCAGCGCTCGACCACCTGCACGCCGACCTCGGCCTTAGCCTTGTCGCGCGGCTTACGCGCCCGCGCCGGCACCACCGCCACGCCATAGTGCTCGGCCAGATCGCGGTAGCTCGGGTTGATGTCCGGCTCGTAGCGATGGCTCTTACTCACCGCGCTTCGCAGGTTGTCCGGCACCACGATCTCCGGCACACCGCCGAGAAAGGAGAAGCAGCGGGCATGTGAGCCCAGCCAGTCAGGTAACTGCTGCGACCAGGTGGCTTCGGCGAAGGTGTAGCTGGGGAGCCCGCAGAATTCGGAAAAAATCGTACGCTAAGGTTTTCCGGGCATCCGTAGGGGCCGAAACTTCCCGTCTTCCAGTCTGCGGCTCTGCCGCCAGACGTAATCGCCGGTTAGGTTGATGTGCTCCCAGCCCAGCGGCGACAGGAATTGCAGCAGCTCGCCGTCCACCGGCTTGCCGGCCTCAACCTGGTGACGGCGGCCATCGTGCTATGGAACACGGTCTATCTGGAGCGGGCCGCGAACGCCTTGCGTGGCCACGGTCAAGCCGTCGATGACGGCCTGTTGCAGTACCTGTCGCCGCTCGGCTGGGAGCACATCAACCTGACCGGCGATTACCTCTGGCGCAGCAGCGCCAAGATCGGCGCGGGCAAGTTCAGGCCGCTACGGCCGCTGCAACCGGCTTAGCGTGCTTTATTTTCCGTTTTCTGAGACGACCCCTTTCCGCCCATTTGTCCGTTATACCGTCCGCCTATCTTATTGTCCGTCATCCCGTTGCGAAAGATGTTTTCGGACAGGCGTCCGGTTTGGCCGCCTAATGATCGTTTGACGGACAAGGCGGCTGGCGTCAGCCGAAAAGCTCGCTGTGCGAGCCAAGCCGCGCCAGGCGCAGGATGTCGGGATCGGACTTGCGGTAGATCAGCAGCAGGTCGGGCTTGATGTGGCATTCACGGTAGCCCGCCCAATCGCCGGAAAGGTCGTGATCGCGGTAGCGCGCATCGAGGGGCTGATCGGTCGCCAGCGCGACCAATACCGGCTTGAGCGCGTCATCGAGCGTGGCGCGGTGCTGGCCCTTGGCCTCGCGCTTGTAATCGCGTTTGAACGCGGAGGAACGGTCAATCGTCCGCATGCAAATCCGCCATCAGATCGTCCACGCTGGTGAACTTCTTGCCCTTGCCCGCTTCCAGTTCGGCAATGGCCTTCTTGGTGGTGGCATTGGGCACCTTCACATCGAAGGGCAGGCGGTGTTCGTCGGCGATGCGCAGCATCAGCAGGCGGATGGCGTCGGAAATCGACAACCCCATTGCTTCGAGCGCGCTGGCGGCACGCTCCTTGGTGTTGGTGTCGATGCGGGCGCGGACGTAGGTGTCGGCAGTGGTACTCATGGTAATTCTCCGGGAACGATTCAGATACTCACATTGTAGTCACAATGCGACCACATAACAAGGCCGCATCGTGCAGGGGAGTTCTGAGCAATTCCGGCCCCCTTGCGGTACTTCGTGCATAGGACTGCTGACACGGCCCGTTCAGAAGTCGGCTGCACACCGGTCGGCCTGCCCCGCGAACTGGTGCAGTCGTCTTCTGAAAATGACAGATAGGCCGCGTTTGCCATTCTTGGCCCCCTGCGGTAATGTGGGCGCTTTCAGGTATACCCAAATTGACCGGCCAGGAGGCCAGGAAGTGACCGATGCAAATTCCCGAAGACGACGACGACACAGAACCCACCGCTGACCAGGCAGACGACCTTGGAGGCGACTTTGAAGACGACGCCGCGCCATCGCTGTGCAGCCGTGTTGTCCTTCGCCGCCTGGTGGACGCAATCACGGCCTCGCTTGAGGCCTCGGGCGTCGAGCCTGATCCAGCCCTAGCCGCTGCGCTCGATGTCGCTGTTTCCGAGCTGGAATGGACCGCATGAAAGTCGCTCGAATCTACCTGCGCGTGAGCACCGACGAGCAAGACCTGAAGCGACAAGAGCGCATTCAAGAGGACGCCCGCCAGGCGGGCTACTACGTCGCGGGCGTCTACCGCGAGAAGGCCTCGGGCGCGCGCGCCGACCGGCCCGAGCTGCTGCGCATGATCGACGACTTGCAGCCGGGCGAAGTCGTCATCGCCGAGAAGATCGACCGCATAAGCCGCCTGCCGCTGGCCGAGGCCGAGCGCCTGGTGAAAGCGATCCAGAGCAAGGGCGCGCGCCTTGCAGTGCCCGGCGTGGTGGACTTGTCTGAGCTGGCCGCTGCCGCCGATGGCGTCACGCGGATCGTGCTCGAATCGGTTCAAGCGATGCTGCTGCGGCTTGCCTTGCAGATCGCGCGGGACGACTACGAGGCCAGGCGCGAACGACAGCGGCAGGGCGTCGAGCTGGCCCGCGAAGCGGGCAAGTACGCCGGGAGGCGCGCAGACGACGCCATGCACGCGCGAATCAAGGCACTTCGGGCAGGAGGGCACAGCATCACCGAGACGGCCAGGCTGGCCGGTTGCAGCGAGAGCCAGGTGAAGCGCGTCACCGCCCTTCAGCGAGCGGCCCAGGCGGGCAAGTGATGGTGACACCGCGAGCTGCGGCCGCGCGGGTTCCTGTCACCATCGGGCTTGTTGTATGAGTTCCGTTCGCCGGGCGGCGACCTTGTTGTATCGGTTCCTCGCCCTTGTTGCATCGGTTCCCGTGGCTTGTTGTATGAGTTCCCGCCTCGGGTGCGATGACCCGGTTATCACCCGGCGATGGCATCGAGGCCATGCCCCGCAAACCCTTGAAGAACAAGGTTTTCCGGGCCGTGGCGCGATTTATTTCAACAGGGTGGGGGTAACTTGCCCCGGACGTGCTAACCCTTCTTTTTAACCTTTTATTTAACCCCTGCCGCTGTGGGCAAGTTATCCACAGAACGCGAATTTTCGGCGTGGCGCGCGGGGTAAGGAATTCGAGCGGCCCTGCGGGCCGAGAAGTGGCCCCCTGCGCAGCCCCTTGCGGGGCTGACTGGTGGGCTACAAGGCGCGCAAGCGCGCCAGGGATCAAGTGACCCCGCCTTGCGGGGTAGAGCTGGCCCCCAGGGGCTGCGCCCCTCGGAATCGGCTCAGGCCGATTCCTCACCGCTGGAATTTCGACCTAACCATTAACCGCCCGCGCCCTTCGGCGCAGAGAAAGCGGCCAGAGGCCGCGAAATCCGGGCCGTGGTGGCGTTTTCAGCGGGTGGGTAAGGGGTAGCCTTGCACCGGGGCGAAATAATCGCTCAAAGCGGGCGTGCTGTGTGGCCGCCGAGCTGGCCGAACTGGTGACAGCGGCGAGCTGGCCAGGCGCGAGGCCTGTCACCAGCAAAAAGAACGGCCCCACGCGGGGGCCGGTTCAGATCGAGCGCCAGGGAGGCGCATCGAGGGCGACGGTTCAGAGCGTGCCGAGGGCCGCCAGAATCGCGCTGTTGAGGATCACGTTCACCGACGTGCTTCGCTTGTCAGCGACGGTCTTCACCTTGTCATACAAGGCGACCGTCAGCCGCACAGAGGTCTTCATCGTCGGGCGATCTTCAGGCTCAGAGTCCCGTGCAGCTCGACCAGTCGGGAACCTGGTCAGCTCGATCTTGCCGAGGTTCACCATGTCCAAAATTGAGGCGAGCTGCGATGACAGATCGCCCCGGTAGTGGTAGGCGTTCCGCAGCAGATCGTTCGCCCGAGGCGTGAGCCTGACCGGGAAAGTCTTTATTTCTGCCATGCGTGGCACCAACTTGATATAAAAGTTCCATCATTATAGGGGTCTGTTTGATTGCTGTGCAATTTTCGACGGTAGGTCCATCCAGTACTGACGCGACTTTCCGGCCGACGCGGACCAAATTTCCCTTTTAAATCAGGCGCTTGCTGACTACCCAGCTTCCTTCGCCGCGTTGTTCCACTGAGAGGATGCGCACTGCGCTTATCTGGGCTACAATGTGGCTCAGTAAATAGGAGAAGCACATCATGGCTGAAAACGCAGTTGTCCGTGCCCGCATTGACGAGCACATCAAGGAGGAGGCGTCTGTCGTCCTGGCAGCGATGGGCCTCACGGTATCCGACGCATTTCGCATCATGCTGACCCGAATCGCCCGCGAGAAAGCGCTCCCGTTCGAGCCACTGGTCCCGAACGAGACCACTATTGCCGCTATGCGTGAAGCCCGCGTCGGCAACGTGAAGAGCTTCGACGGCGTTGATGCACTCATGGCGGATCTGCATGCGGAGGATTGACCGCACTGGGCAGTTCAAACGGGATTACAAGCGCGAAGCCAAGGGGCAGCATCGGGCAACGCTCGATGCCGACCTGATGGCGGTCCTAACAGCTCTTGCCACAGATCAATCTCTCGCAGAACGCTATCACGACCATTCGCTTACAGGTGATTGGAAAGACCACCGGGATTGCCACGTCAAGCCCGATTTGGTTCTGATCTATCGGAAGCCGGACGAGGAATCGCTGCAACTTGTTCGCCTCGGCTCGCACAGTGAACTTGGTCTGTAACAGGGAAGTTATCCATGAACGAATTCCGCCGCTTGGCCGCGAAGATCGATCAACACATGCAGCAGCTGGCTGTACAGGGCATCAGCGAACCTCATGCCATCATCAATCGCATGATGGGGTATGTCCCTGACCTGCACAAAATCTGGGTCGGCACCTCCGACCAGCAGCTGATGGCACTGTCCCGAGAGTTCGCCGGGTTCTACCGTTACGCCGTTATCATGGAAGAGGCGTCCGAAGCCGAACGTCAGAAGGCGTCGCGGCCGTATGACGGTATGGCCGAGTTCTCCGAACAGCACAAGCAAATGGGCGCTCAATTGTTGACCGCGGCGGCAACGCTTGAGCGCGGATTTCAGGCATATAGTGCTGGCCGTAATGTGCAGGCATTCCGGCCCCAGCTCGATGAGTTGGAGCGTTTGCATAAACAGTGGCTGCTCGACCTGGATGCCTTCAAAGGCTCGCTGCGTAGCCAGGGGGCCGAACCCAAGGTACTGGATTATGTGAACGAGGCTTTCGGTCGCCTGGCCGAGAGAATCCAGCAACTGGCAGATTGATGGACAGATCGGCCGCCAAGTATTCAACGCTTCCAAGCCGACTGGCGTCGTTTCATTACATCCATTCCTAACGGCATGTAAGGCTAAAACGTCAGTTTAAAAAACAGTCATCCAGGATAAACATCATTATCGTGTCCAAACAGACTTGGACGATGGCTGAGCTGGCGAAGCTAAGTCAACGCGTGATGATAATGTAGACCAATCAGCAAGCGTCTGATTTAAAAGGGAAATTTGGTTCGCGTCGGCCGGAAAGCCGCGTCAGTACTGGATGGACCTACCGTCGAAAATTGCACGGCAATCAAACAGACCCCCAGTTCCTTTCCTGGAAAATTCCGTCTTCGGATCAACAACGCGACACAACCGCCTATCGCCGCTTTCTGGATCAGCTGGCGCATCGATTGCGTGCCTATCTGAAGCGCCGCTTGGTTAATATGCACGATCACATCGAGGACATCGTGCAGGAGACCTTGTTGGCGGTGCATAACGGGCGCCACTCCTACCGGGCGGAGCATCCGCTGACCTCGTGGGTGCATGCGATCGCCAAGTACAAGCTCATGGATTTCCTGCGGCTGCGCGCGCGCGGCGATGCGCTCAACGATTCGCTGGACGACTGTGAAGAGATATTTAGCAATGCGGACGAGGAAGTGGCGGAAGCGCGGCGTGATGTGCATGTGCTGCTTGCGCAGCTGCCCGATCGTCAGCGCTTGCCCATACAGTTGGTGAAGCTGCAGGGGTTGTCGGTCGCGGAGGCCGCGCAGGCTACCGGATTTTCAGAGTCGGCCGTCAAAATTGGCGTCCACCGGGGACTCAAAGCGCTTGCGCTGCATATCCGCAGCGTCAGGTAGAGGCGGACAGGGGCGCTCCCTATAGAGCGCGGCGACGATCAGGCCGGCCATCGCCATGGCTAAGCCAGGTGCGTCGCCCGGCTGCGGCACGGCGCCCAGGAAGGTCCAGCTGAAGACAGTGGAAAGCGCCGGCGTCATCACGGGAAAAATCGCCGCCCTCGATGCGCCGAGCATCTGGACCGTTTTGGCGGAGGCATAGATGACGCACGCTCCGGCCAGCACGCCCTGAACTAGCACCTCGGTCCAGGCGAGCGACGTGGTGGCGGCGCGCAACGTGGTCGCGCCAGTCGCGTACAGGTAGATGGGACCGTAAGTAATCAGCGCAAGGAAGGAAGTGACGGAAGTGGCAAGCAAAGCGTCGAGCTGGTATTTCCTCAACAGGATGAATAATCCAGCCCACATGGCGCCGGCCAGGATGAACAGCAGGTCGCCGATCAGGGCGCCGCTGTCGAATGGATCGGGCAGCAAGCGCCACAGCATGGACAGTCCCAGCACCACCATCGCGGCGCCGAGGATGTGCGCGGCGCCGAGCCGGTCGGCAAGAAATGCGGCGGCCAGCAGCATGCCCATCAGGCTGGTTGATGCAGCCGGAAAAATCGCGGCATGGCTGGCCGGCGCAAATTGAAACGCGGTGAAGATCACCAGGCCGAACAGCGGGCCGGCAAGCAGCGCGACGCCGATCAGGGCGTAGCGCTTTTCCAGCAGGTCGCTGCGGTCCCGCTTCAGGTGATACAGCAGCACGGGCGCGGTGACGACGGCGGCCACGCAGTACCGCAGGAAGGTGATGTCGTAGGGCGTGAGCCCTTCATGCAGACCCATCCGCGCAAACACGGTGTACAGCGCGCTGGCCATGGCCGTGAACAGTCCCGCGCCGATACCTAGGGCGGCGCAGGATTTATGTGGCGTGCTGCAGTTCATGGACGCTTACAACGCGACGCGCGGGAAGTCGATCTCCGTGCCGGCCAGGTTGTTGAAGTAGTTGGTCAACACGTTCAGCGCGACGGCGGCCACGACCTCGGCGATCTGTGCATCGCTCAGGCCGGCATCGCGGGCGGCGGCCAGCTCGCCATCGCTGATCTGGCCGCGTGCGCGCAGCACCTGATGCGTCAGGGCGGCGACGGCGCTGCCCTGGCCCTGGCGGGCAGCGGCGATCGCATCGGCCGGCAAGCCGGCACCTTTGCCCATCAGCGTATGCGCCGACAGGCAGTAGCCGCAGCCATTGAATTGGGCAGCGGCGATCGAAACGATTTCGCGGTCCTTGGCGCTCAGGGCGCCTTGTTGCAGGGCGTCGTTCAGTTGCAGGTAGCCGGCCAGGGCCGCAGGGGAGTGGGCCAGGGTGCTGAACAGGTTGGGCACCATGCCCAGTTTCGCCTTGGCGCCGGTCAGCAGGGTCTGTGCGGCAGGAGTGGCTTGGTCGATGGTGAGTGCGGCAATGCGGGTCATGATGTCTTCCTTGGTTGGCGTGCGGGATTGCACAAGACACATGTTGAACTTTTCGCTGGGTCGCATGGCATCCGATCGTCTCGTTATGCGTGCCGATCGTCTCCATCTGGAAGAGTAACTGCTTTAAATTGGTATGACGGGTTATTGCTGTCGGGGTAACCCTGTAATTGATGTTTTATAGGTTATATAAATCAACTCAAGGAGATTCGATCATGACCATCAAATCGCTGTTATTGATGCTTAGCGCAGCCGCGGTGCTGAGTGTTGCTGGCCCGAGCCGCCCGGCACAGGCGGAAACCCACTATAAGACGGTGCAGGTGGACGGGCTGTCGATTTTTTACCGCGAAGCGGGGCCTGTCGATGCGCCGACCGTGCTGTTGCTGCACGGCTTCCCTTCGTCGTCGAGAATGTACGAGCCGCTGTTTGCGCGCCTGTCGTCACGCTACCACCTGATCGCGCCGGACTACCCCGGTTTCGGGCACAGCGACGCTCCGTCGGCGGCGACGTTTGCCTACACCTTCGACCATCTGGCCAAGGTGATCGACCACTTCACGGCGGCGGTCGGCCTGAAACAATACGTGTTGTACATGCAGGACTATGGCGGACCGGTGGGCATGCGGCTGGCGCTCGCCCATCCTGAACGGGTGCGGGCGTTCGTGATCCAGAACGCGGTATCGCACGACGCCGGCCTCGGCCCGCTGTGGGCCAAGCGCCGCGAGTTCTGGGCCGACCGCGCCGGACATGAAACGGCGCTGCGGACGGTTTTCCTGGCGCCGGCGACGACTCGGCAGCGGCACATAGGATCGAATCCGGCGCACGACACGGTCGATCCTGACCGCTGGGATGACGAGCAGATGCTGCTGTCGCGTCCCGGCCAGTCGGACATCCAGGCGGACCTGTTCTACGACTACCGCACCAATGTCGCCAGCTATCCCGCCTGGGGCGCCTGGCTGCGCGAACATCGGCCGCCGTCGCTGGTGCTGTGGGGGCGTTACGACCCGTCGTTCCAGATCGATGAAGTCGCCGCATATCAGCAGGATGTGCCCGACGCCGAAGTGCACGTGCTCGACGCGGGACATTTCGCCGCCCAGGACAAGCCGGACGACATCGCGCGGCTGATGGCAGCGTTCCTGGATCGCCTGCCCAAGCCCGCTAAGCCATGACGTCCGCGTTTGCGCGTTATGGGGGGGGCCGATGGAACGATCAGCAGTTCACTGATGTCAATCCGATTCGGCCAAGGTGCAGGAGGCGAGGCGCTAGCGGCACAGTCGACCAGATGGCGCTGTGCCGCCGGCACTGCGATCAGATTTTGCTGACGATCAGATTGCAGGTCTGGTTGTGCATGTCCTGCAGATCCTGCGGCGCTTTCGAAAAGCTCATCTTGCGGTCCATGGCAATGCGCGCGTCGTGCAGCGACTTCGAGGTCGGCTTGTCCCAGCTGTTGCCAAGCAAACCCTTCATGATCACGGTCGCATGCTTTTCGGCTTCCGCGTCGGTTAGCGACTTGCCCAGCAGCGTGGCGCCGCGCTTGAGCGAATCGCCGTGGATGGTGACGAAACAGCCCAGCATGGCGTCACGCGCTTCGATAGGCGTGACGTCGGCGCCGGATTTTACTTTGTCTAACATTTTTTTAACGTGCATGATGTTCTCCTGTGGAGTTTGTGGGACTGCTTGAGGTGTATATTGCGCCGATAGTCGACTGCATTGCATTCCGGGAGTCTCAACTTATGTACCAATCGTCTTATGCAAATTGATCAGCTCTCAGCGATGCTTCAAGGTTTTAACGTGCATGCCGGCGTGTTCTACAACGGCAGCCTGTGCGGCATCGCCAGCTTTGGTGAGGACGGCAAGCCGGACGGGCATCTGCACTTGCTCAGGTCGGGTAGGATGCGCATCCATCTGTCCGACGGCAAGATCATGCCGGTGCAAGGGCCGAGCCTGATCTGCTTTCCCCGCGGCGTGAAACACCGCTTTTTCGTGGCGGACGGCGAGGCAGTGGAACTGACGTGCGCATCGCTGCAGTTCCAGGGCGGCGCCCACAATCCCATCGCGCAGGCGATGCCTGAAGTGGTAGCGATACATATCGATGAACTGGTTCAAGCCGGCCCCTTGCTCGCATGGCTATTCAGCGAAGCGCAGGCGTCCGGAGAAGGGCGCATGGCGATATTGGACCGCTTGTTTGAGCTGCTCATTATCCAGATCCTGCGCCATCTGATCGCGCATCAGAAAATCGAAGGGGGACTGCTCGCCGGATTGTCGGATCCACGCCTGGCGCGCGCACTGGGAGCCGTCCACGCCCATCCGGCGGCCGATTGGACCATCGAGTCCATGGCGACCACGGCCGGCATGTCCCGGGCGCGGTTTGCCGATCACTTCCGCGCCACGGTCGGCGCGACGCCGCTGGATTACCTGACGCGCTGGCGCATCATGCTGGCGCAACAGCAATTGCTGGCAGGGCAGCCGATGAAGCTGATTGCCGGCCAGGTCGGGTACGAAAGCCCGTCCGCGCTGGCGCGCGCATTCCGGCGCAAGATGGATTACACCCCTGCAGAGTGGCTGAGCCGGCAACGCAATTGATCCGGCACTGTGCGCAGCGCAAGAGCGGCGCGAGCGGCCGCGCTGGATTTCGCTGATCCCGATAAGGCGCGTCAGTCGTCGAAATGGGGGATCACTGGTCGGTGCCGCCGAAAATAATCGACCTTGTCGATCACAGCATCCGGATGGCGAGTGCGATAAGCGCTCAACAAGGATGCCGCAACCGATGCCGTGTTTCATTTCCATCCTTTTAAAAACTTATCGGTTTTATATATTGATAGACATTCAAATCCCCATCGATAATACAAGATTGTCCGGATTAAAAAATCCACAAAAACTGGTGTTTGGATCTACCCAAAATTGGCTATGGGGGGATGCGGACAAAATCTTGGACTATTTGGGAGTAGTCCATGTATTCATACGAAGAGCGCCTTCGGGCAGTAAAGCTTTATCTGAAGTACGGGAGGCGCCTTCAAGCGACCATCCGCGAGCTGGGTTATCCGACGAAGAATTCGCTCAAAGCTTGGTGCGCCGAATTTGAGGAGGGAGGATACTTACAGCAGAAATACATGCGCTCGCTTCCAAAATACTCGGACGAGCAGAAGAACACCGCCATCGAGCATTACGTCAATCACGGGCGGTGCTTTGCTTTTACCCGCCGGACGTTGGGCTATCCCTCTCGACAAAAGCTTTCCGAGTGGGTTGGCGAACGCTATCCAGAAACTAAGAAAACCGTTGTTGGCAAGGTGAGCAAACCGGCAGCCTCATTGGACTCGAAGCGCGCAGCTGTCTACGAGTTGTGTACGCGCGAGGGCAGTGCGCAGGATGTAGCCTCAAAGCTGGACGTCGCCCGTGTGACGCTGTACAACTGGAAGAATCAGTTACTTGGCCGAGAGGCCCCGGCATCCATGAAACGAGAAAAGAGCCCGCCATCAGAATCGGACCAGAACGATCTGGAACAGCAGGTCGCGGCGCTCCAAAGTGAAATTCGCAATCTGAAGCTGGAACACGACCTTCTTAGGGGTCTGTTTGATTGCTGTGCAATTTTCGACGGTAGGTCCATCCAGTACTGACGCGACTTTCCGGCCGACGCGGACCAAATTTCCCTTTTAAATCAGGCGCTTGCTGACTACCCAGCTTCCTTCGCCGCGTTGTTCCACTGAGAGGATGCGCACTGCGCTTATCTGGGCTACAATGTGGCTCAGTAAATAGGAGAAGCACATCATGGCTGAAAACGCAGTTGTCCGTGCCCGCATTGACGAGCACATCAAGGAGGAGGCGTCTGTCTGCGGATTTCGGTGATGGTGATCAGCCGTTTCGGCGAACGTGATCAGTTTGGAAGGTGGTGTTGCGCGGTCAATGGATTATAGCGAAGGCGATCACGATCAGGATGCGGAGGACTGCTTGGCGTTGGTCTTTCGCATCGATTCGCCCTTCAACGGCAGCTTGTGGGCCTGATGGACGAGCCGGTCGAGGATCGCGTCGGCGAGCGTCGGGTCCTGCAGCCACGCATGCCAGTGTTCCAGTGGCAGCTGGCTGGTAATGATCGTGGATCGCGTGCCGACGCGGTCGTCGAGCACTTCGAGCAGGTCATTTCGGGCACTCTGATCGAGGTCCTGCAGGCCCCAGTCGTCGAGCAGCAGGACGTCCATTTTGGCGAGCTGCGCGAGCCGCCGCGTGAAGCTGCCGTCGCCGTGGGCGATCTTCAATTCCTCGAACAGCCGGGCAACGCGGACGTACATCACGGAGAAGCCCTGTCGGCAGGCCTGCTGACCAAACGCGCAGGCGATCCACGTCTTGCCCGCGCCGGTCGGCCCAGTCAGGATGAGGTTTTGTGCATTGCGGATCCAGTCGCAACCAGCGAGTGCGGCAACGACGCTTTTGTCGATACCGCGACTCTGCCGGTACTCGATGTCCTCGATGCAGGCCTGAGGATTCTTGAGTTTCGCGGACTTCAGCAGCCGCTCGAGCCGCCGGGTATCGCGCCAGGCAAGTTCGCGATCGACGACCATGCCGAAGCGTTCTTCGAACGACAGGCTGGTGCTGGCGGTCAACGCCGCCTGTTCCTCGAACGCGCGGGCCATGCCGTCGAGCTTCAGGGACTTGAGCTGAGTGAGGGTTTGCTGCATCAACATCGCGACCTCCTTGGGTCAGTGGTAATAGTCGGGCCCGCGCACGTTCTCGTGATCGGGCGAATGCCATTCGGTGAGCGGAATCGGGAGCATCGGCTGTCGGTCCAGGCCGGATTCGAGGATTGACAGCACGGAGCGACGGGTCGGAGAACCGATCACGAGCGCCCGCTGGCAGGCGGCTTCCAGCCGTTCCTTGCCGTACTTGCGCGAGAGCGACAGCAGTCCGAGGCACGCGCGGTACCCCATCTCGGGGTGCGGCCGATTGGTCAGCAGGTGTTTGACGATCGCTTCGGCACCGGGACCGACGGAAGCGCCCCAGTTCAGCAATCTCCCGGGCGTCCATTCCATGTGGGCGCGGTGCGCCGCCGGCATGTGCTCGGGCAACGTCGTATGCTTGTTCCGGAGTCGACTGCGGGCGTGGGCGGCAACGCGCTTGCCGCGGTGTAGGATCTCGACGCCGTGGCGCGTGACGCGCGCGTAGACCTCTTGACGCACAAGGCTGTGCGGAACGCTGTAATAGTGGTGATCGACTTCGACGTGGTAGTCGATGTTGACGCGGCACTTCACGAAGGTCGCGATCTCGTATCGGCGGGTCGGCAACGGGCGCAGCGCCGGACGGTCGAGCCGCTCGAACCATTCGCGGCGATTGCCGTCGAGCTTCTTGAACGGACGCTGGTTCAGGTCGACGATCAGCTTGCCGATCGCCTTGTTCAGCTCGGCCAGGCTGTAGAAGCGGTGGTTGCGCAGCCGTGCGAGGATCCAGCGCTCGACGATCTGCACACCGACCTCGACCTTTGCTTTGTCCTGCGGCTTGCGCGGCCGCGCCGGCAACATGGCGGTCGCGTAGTGGTTCACGAAGTCTTGCGTCGTGTTGCCCAGCACCGGTTCGTACCGGTCTGCCTTGGCGATCAAGGCCTTGGGGTTGTCGGGCACCAGCAGTTCGGGAACGCCGCCGTAGAATTCCAACGCGTCGATCAGGCTGCCGATCCAATCGGGCATGGCCTCGGAACGCGTCGCACATGCGTAGGTGTAGTTCGAGGCGCCGAGGACGGCCACGAACACGTGGGCCTTGAACGCGACGCCGCCGTCGCGGCCAAGAACCGGCACGGTCTGTCCGGCGAAGTCGGCGAACAGCTTCTCGCCGGCGCGGTGTTGCTGGCGCATCGAGCGCTTCAGCGCCGCGGCCCAGTCCTTGTATCGCTGGCAGAACTGCGTATAGCGGTAGGTGCGTTGGCTGGAGTGGGCTTCGACGTACTCCTCCCAGAGCAACTGCAGCGTCACGCCCTTGCGGCGCAGGTCGCGGTGCATCGCCGCGTAATCCGGTTCGACCCGCCGGGTCGGAGCCGCTGCTTCCGCCGGCAGGTCCAACCTGATCTCGAGCTCGTCGTCGGCCAGCGGTTCAACAGCAGCCCAGTCAAGCCCCGCCGCGCTGGCGCGGGCGGCGTACGCCGAGATGGCGCCGACGCTGATGCCGATCGCCCGGCTGATCTGGCGGTGCGACAGGCCGCACGCCCACTTCAGCCGCAGTACTTCCTTCAGTTTGCGCATGCTCATCCGATGTGCCGGCATCAACCTGTCCCCTAAAAAGAGACAAGGCTAACGCCCGTCGTTGATCACATGCGCAACACCACCGCCGAGCCGGAACGGCCATCCCGTTTCGGTTGCGTGATCAGCTGTTTCGGTTCGCTGATCATGTTTACGCCGACCGGAAATTGAGCCACTTGTAGGGATCGCGCCGACTGAAAACTGAGCCGGGCAATCAACCTATCCTGCTAGTTTTTCAGGCAGGGTGTTTGGGGATGATCCCGATGACCATGATT
>Ga0209015_10064_pt1 | contig 24511 bp, 21 predicted proteins | sample EPASupsiteSAE300_FD_187264 | JGI IMG/M metagenome (GOLD analysis project Ga0209015, IMG submission 187264) | Bioremediated contaminated groundwater from EPA Superfund site, New Mexico - Sample SAE3-00 (SPAdes) (version 2) | ecosystem: Environmental > Aquatic > Deep subsurface > Groundwater >...
CCCCGCCTGTGAGTCCATGACATAGCTTCACGGCGCGGCAAGCAGTTGCAGGTAGCTTTGGGTCAATGCCTGCCCCCAGAACAAGGCGATCAATCCGCCACCAGCAAGGTAAGGGCCGAATGGAATGGGGATGTTGCGGCCATGCTTGAGGAAGACGATCAGGGCGATTCCGATGACGGCGCCGACCAGAGAGGAAAGCAGGATGATCAGTGGCAACATGGTCCATCCTAGCCATGCACCGAGCGCGGCGAGTAATTTGAAATCGCCGTAACCCATGCCTTCTTTGCCCGTGGTCAATTTGAACGCCCAATATACCGACCACAGGACGAGGTAGCCAACGACTGCGCCGATGAGTGCATGGGGTAACGAAGTGAAGGCGCCGTTGAGGTTCAGTAGCAGTCCCAGCCAAAGAAGAGGGAGGGTGATGCTGTCGGGTAACAGTTGAGTATCGAAATCGATAAAGGTGAGCGCGATGAGTGCCCACATCAAGATGATGGCGGCGATTCCCGCCAAACCGAAGCCGAAATGCCATGCGGCATAGGCGCTCAATAGGCCACTCACTGCTTCGACGATGGGGTAGCGAGGCGAGATAGAAGCAGCACATCCCGCGCACTTTCCACGTAGGAGGAGATAGCTGATGACGGGGATGTTTTCCAGCGCACTGATAGCATGATTGCAGTGTGGACATGCTGAACGAGGAACTACGAGGTTGTAGGTGGCTGAGGTTTCTGCAGGTTGACCATTGAGCTCAGCACACTGTTGTTGCCACTCACGTTCCATCATCTTGGGAAGGCGGTGGATGACGACATTGAGAAAGCTACCTACGAGCAACCCAATGATACCCGCTAGGATGGTGAAGGTCAGTAGGGATGATTCCAGTAAATCAAGCATCGTGTATCGAGCCTATAAAAAAGGCGCGGCATATGTGCCGCGCCTAGAGTTGTGTAGAGATGGTTAAACGACTTGGCCCATCTTGAAAATCGGTAGATACATAGCAATGACCATACCGCCGATGAGCACTCCCAGAACGACCATGATGATAGGTTCCATCAAGCTGGAAAGCGCCTCGACCGCGTCATCCACTTCGGCTTCGTAAAAATCGGCCACCTTAGACAACATGCTGTCTATAGAGCCTGATTCTTCACCGATGGCGACCATCTGTAACACCATGCTGGGGAAGACATTGGAGTTGATCATGGCAGCATTCAAGCTACTGCCCGAAGTGACCTCACGTTGGATCTGCTTGGTCGCATCATAATAAACGGCATTACCAGCCGCGCCGGCCACTGAGTCAAAGGCCTCAACCAACGGAACGCCAGCGGCGAACATGGTGGAGAGAGTGCGTGCCCAACGAGCGATCGTTGCAATGCGAACTAGACGACCGAAGATGGGAAGTTTGAGCATTATTTTATCCATGGCACGTTGCATGTTTTTACTGCGTTTCCATGTGTAAAAGAACCAATAGCCGCCACCACCGATGGCTCCAAATATTGCCCACCACCATGTTACAAAGAAGTCTGAAATGGCCATTATGACAAGCGTAGGAGCGGGGAGATCCGCACCGAAGCTACTGAATAACTCTTTGAAAGCAGGAATCACGAAGATCATGATGACCGCTGTGATGACGAAGGCCACTACGATAATCGAAACGGGATAGAACAATGCGGATTTGATTTTGCTCTTGATCGCTTGGATCTTTTCCTTGTAGGTCGCCAAGCGATCTAGCAAGCTATCCAAGATACCTGCGGCCTCACCCGCGCCGATCAGGTTGCAAAACAGTTCGTCAAAGTAAAGAGGGAATTTACGGAAGGCTTGTTCGAGACTGCTACCAGTTTCCACGTCGGTCTTGATGTCGAGCAACAAGCGGGCGACGGCGGGGTTGTCGTGACCTTTACCGACGATGTCGAACGCCTGTAGTAATGGGACGCCAGATTTCAGCATGGTAGCGAGCTGGCGTGTAAAAAGGGTCACATCTTTTTCTGAGACGCTACCGCCACTTTTGTTGCTTTTCTTGATCTTGCTGACTTGGATGCCCTGGCGACGCAAATGAGCGGAAACACTGGCCTCGCCAGCACCTCGCATCTCACCTTTGACTACTTTACCAGTCTTGTCTTTACCTTCCCAGCTGTACTGGACTTCTTTAACCTTCTCGGGTTTTGCGGTAGCCATCGTGTTACCTCGATCCAAGTGTTGCCATAGTGAAGGTCCCGTCCATTCTGAAATTAATGCGCCAATGCGCTAGATTATAAAGGTTTTTTGCATGATGCGTGGCTTTGTAGGCTTTGTAAAGTTTAGGGCTAAGGCCTATGCATCTCTGGGCGAGTTGGGAATATTCTGGCGACTTTGACCGCTCTGTCTTGTGTTTGGATGATCTCAATTGCATAGCCTTCGATCTTAAGGCTGGTGCCTGGTTCGGGAATGTCTTGTAGATGTTCCAAAATTAGACCATTCAATGTCTTTGCTTCGCCCAAAGGAAGATGCAGACCTAGTTTGCGATTCAATTCACGTAGGCTGCTGCTCCCTTCCAGCAACATACTTCCATCGGAATGACGTAGATATTTCCCCGTCTGCGAAGGCGACTGTGTGGTGAAGTCTCCGACGATCTCCTCAAGGATGTTCTCTAACGTTACCAATCCCAGCAGTTCACCGTATTCATCAACGACCAGCCCCATGCGACTGTGTCGCTCTTGGAATTGCTGCAACTGTCTTAAGAGCGGGGTATCGGAAGGGATGAAATAAGGCTCTTGCAATATCTCGCGCAATTGCGAGGCATCGACAGCTTCTTCATGCAATAGAGGCAACACGCGTTTGATATGCAAGATGCCGATGATGTTGCTTTGTGTATCCGCATACACCGGCATCAGTGTGTGATGACTGGTGATGATTTGCTGGCGCAACTCTATGGGGTCGACATCGATATTGAGCGACTCGATCTGATTGCGCGGGATCATCACATCGTTCACCGTGATGCGTTCCAAATCAACCAAATTCAGCAACATTTTTTGGTGCTTTCGCGGTAAGAAATGTTCTGCTTCTAGCACCATCGAACGCAATTCCTCCAGTGTCGCTTTTGTTTTGCTGTGGTCGTTTTGAAGCTGGATTCCCGCAAGGCGTAGGAAACCTTTGACGAGCGCACCTGCGACCCACACAACTGGATGGAACAAGGTTATGAGGGGGGCGAGGACATAGCTGGATGGGAGCGCGACACGCTCTGGATAACTTGCCGCCAGCACCTTGGGCATGATTTCGCTGAATACCAGCAAAGCAAAAGTGATAGCCAACGTGCCCAGCAAGATCGCTAGATCATCTTGGCCGAACAGACGCAGAATGATGATGTTGGTCACGGCCGCAGCGGCTACGTTCAGCAAAGTGTTGCCGAGCAGGATGGAACCGAGCAATTTATCCACTTTACCCAGCAAGCGATTGACCATTTTCGCGCTGCGGTTGCCCTTGCGGACCAAGGCATTCAAGCGATAGCGATTGATCGCCATCATGCTGGTTTCTGACGCAGAGAAGAAGGCGCTACATATGATCAATACAGCCAGTATTGAAAACAGCGTACTTAAAGAGAGGTCATCCAAAATGTGCTGCCCAAGAATATGATGAGTTGAGTATCGCGGTGGAGATATTAATGGTCAAGGATGTGGTGTATGTCTTGCGGTGTGCTTTGGTGCTTGATGCGCCCAGTGCATCATCCAGAAACCAATCACCACCATTGGCAGACTCAGCCATTGCCCCATGCTCACGCCGAACGTCATCAGGCCAAAGATGCCATCGTCGGGATTGCGCGCGAACTCGGCGATGAAACGGAAGCTGCCGTAGCCGATGAGGAACAAGCCCGACACCGCGCCTACAGGCCGAGGTTTACGTGAATACCACCAGAGCAAAATGAAAAGTGCGACACCTTCCAATGCGAACTCGTACAACTGCGATGCATGGCGCGGAATACTGTCCACATGAGGGAACACCATTCCCCAAGTTCCATCAGTGGGACGTCCCCACAGTTCGCCGTTGATGAAATTACCGATACGCCCGAATGCCAACCCAGGTGGAACGAGCGGTGCGATGAAATCCATCAGTGCCAGCCATTGGATATTGCGTCCACGTGCAAACAGCGCCATCGCAACGAGCACCACGAGGAATCCGCCGTGGAACGACATGCCGCCTTCCCAAACGGCAAGTATCTTCAACGGATTCGCAAAATAGTAGCTAGGGTTGTAGAACAACACCTCGCCTAAACGCCCGCCCAGAACGACGCCTAGAACACCATAGAAGAGCAGGTCGTCGAGAAATTTTTCATTCCAGCCATCTCTATTCAAAGTGCGCAGACGTTGTCGTCCCAGCCAGATGAAACAAGCGAAGGCCAGCAGATACATCAGCCCATACCAATGGATGCCGAAAGGACCGAGATGGATGGCGACAGGGTCGAATTGTGGGTGGGTCAACATGGGGCGCGAATGTACCACAAGAAAATATCTATATCTTTTTGAGAAATATATAGGCCAACGAAAACATTGACCATGCTGTGGGGAGGGGGTACCTTGACGTGCCTTATCATTCGGGAGCGCATCATGAAATTCAATACCTCGCTACGCCAAGCAACCGAAATCGGTGTGTCGATTTGTGCAATCGCTCTCTTATTTCTAGCGGGTTGCGGCGGCGGATTTGTCAGTTCTTCGAGTGGGGGGGTGACCAGTGCCACCGTCGTTCCATTCAAGGGGAAGTTCTTGAAGGGTTATGTTGTTATCAAAGATGCAAACGGTAATGTGGTGCCGCTCGTTTTGGGCGGCACTATCAATGCCAGCGGTGTGGCAGAAGTCGCTTTCGACAGCAATGTCGCATATCCTCTCATCGTCGAAGTCTCCGGTGATTACTACAACGAAATCACGGGTGGCATTGAAACGGGCACGGTGCCACTGCGTGGCATCATTGCTACCGCCAGCGAGATGAGTGCGAGCAGTGCGATACCTGTGACTATCATCACGGAAACCGCTGTGGCGGATTTGCAAAACCGTCTCGGCGCATTCAACCCAAACAATCCTATTGAAACCGCTTCAGCAGTCGCAGCATTGCAGATGGCCGGATTTGCGCTGGGGATTCCCGCAACGACAGTTCCCAGTTTCGATCCGGTGACAAATAGAACCGGCGACCCGGATACGTTACGTCTGGCGGCACTGGCGGTGGTGGCAGGGAATCAACTAATAGGTACAACATTGATCGAAAAGATCAAACTGCTTGCCCACAGAATGGCAACGATCAACCCTGCCAGCGCGCCGACCGATGTGATCACTCAGGCGGATTTCGACAGCGCACTCTCAGCCATCACCACCGGGCCGAACGGGATGATGGTGGTGGGAGCGACACCTCCCGCGCCATCCAATATTGGCACCCTAAGCCAAGTATCCATTACTTCACTCTGTAATCCTGTAATTTCGGGCGGCTTAGTCGGAGGTGAATCTTCAGTGGGGCAAGTCTATCTTTCAAATCCCGGCGGCATTCTGACCAGCTCCGCAAGCAGTGTTGGGGGGATTGTTGTGTCTGGTACTGCTGCCAATTATGGCTTTGCAGGTAGCATTACAAATACTGGGCAATTAACGGTTGGGCCGGATACGGTAGGCGTGCTGGTCAATTCCGGCGGGACGTTGACGCAAAGCAACGGAATCACACTCGCGATGGCAGTGGCACCAAGTGCGAACACACAAGCCCCCGCAGAAAACATTTCTTGGGCGGCATATCCTATCAGCAGTGTTATTGCGACTTCATGGGTTGATCTCAGAGCTTCGAGCGGAGCCATCGCTATTTCAGGCGTCATTGCCCCCCTTAAAGTTTTGCCGACTTCCCAGCTTCGGGAGTTGTTGGGCAAATATCACCCCACTCTTTCAATGTCAATCTCAACGCATTGAGATGTAATTAATTGCGCTAGCTTTCCTGTTTGAAGCCGCCTAGATTGTCAGCATTCGCGGGCGATCCATTGAGGACTATTCCTGATTGTTTAGCTTTGCGTTGGGGCTAGTCCTCTCCTTAGTTTAGAATCCGCTATCTATTCAACTTTCGGAATTCGCACCATGCCCCAATACCGCTCCCACACCTCCACCCACGGTCGCAATATGGCTGGCGCTCGCTCTTTGTGGCGTGCGACTGGCATGAAAGATGGCGACTTCGGCAAGCCAATCATCGCCATCGCCAATTCGTTCACCCAGTTCGTGCCGGGGCACGTTCATCTCAAGGATCTTGGGCAGATGGTGGCGCGCGAGATCGAGAAGGCGGGCGGCATCGCCAAGGAATTCAACACCATCGCGGTGGATGACGGTATCGCCATGGGGCATGACGGCATGTTGTATTCCTTGCCTTCACGCGACCTCATCGCCGACTCCGTTGAATATATGTGCAACGCACACTGCGCTGACGCACTGGTGTGCATCTCCAACTGCGACAAGATCACCCCAGGCATGTTGATGGCGGCGATGCGCCTGAACATCCCCGTCGTATTCGTTTCCGGTGGGCCGATGGAAGCGGGCAAGGCGACCTTGCAAGGTAAGGTCGTAGGACTCGATCTGGTGGATGCGATGGTGGCGGCGGCGGATAGTCGCGTGAGCGATGCGGATGTAGATACCATCGAACGTTCCGCCTGCCCGACCTGCGGCTCCTGCTCAGGCATGTTCACGGCGAATTCGATGAACTGCTTGACCGAGGCCTTGGGGTTGAGCTTGCCCGGCAACGGTTCCTTGGTGGCAACCCACGCCGAACGCAAGCAGCTTTTCTTGCGTGCGGGGCGCACGGTGGTTGAGTTGTGCAAACGCTATTACGAGCAAGACGATGCATCGGTGTTGCCGCGCAGCATCGCCACTTTTAAGGCGTTCGAGAATGCGATGACGCTGGACATCGCCATGGGCGGCTCGACCAACACCGTGCTGCACTTGCTCGCCATCGCGCGCGAGGCGGGCGTGGATTTCACCATGAAGGATATGGATAGGTTGTCGCGCCATGTGCCGACACTGTGCAAAGTCGCACCATCCTCTGAATATCACTTGGAAGATGTGCACCGTGCTGGTGGTATCGCCGCCATCTTGGGTGAGCTGGATCGCGCAGGTCTATTGCATGGCGAGGTTAGCACCGTGCACAGCAAGACGATGCGCGAAGGATTGCAGCAGTGGGACATCGTGCAAACTCAAAGTGAAGAAACGAAGAAATTTTTCCGTGCCGCGCCCGGCGGTATCGTCACCACCATCGCCTTTTCACAGTCCATGTTGTATCCAGAGTTGGATGCGGATAGGGCTAATGGTTGCATCCGTGACGCTGCCCACGCTTACTCGAAAGACGGCGGTTTGGCCGTATTGCATGGCAACATCGCGCTTGATGGTTGCATCGTGAAGACGGCGGGTGTGGATGACAGCATCTTGAAGTTCAGTGGACGTGCGCGCGTGTTCGAAAGCCAAGACGCGGCGACGGCAGGCATTCTCGCCGACCAGATCGTGGCGGGCGATGTGGTGGTCATTCGCTACGAAGGCCCTAAAGGGGGCCCCGGCATGCAAGAGATGTTGTACCCAACGTCCTATCTAAAATCGAAAGGCTTGGGCAAGGCATGCGCATTGCTCACCGATGGACGTTTCTCCGGCGGCACGTCAGGCTTGAGCATCGGCCACGTCTCTCCCGAAGCGGCGAGTGGCGGGGAGATCGGATTAGTGCAGGAAGGTGATCGCATCGAGATCGACATCCCTAATCGCACCATCGACCTGATGATCTCAGAGGCAGAGATGGCGCAACGTCGCGCAGCGATGGACGCAAAAGGCAAGCAGGGCTGGAAGCCAGCCGCAGAGCGTCCGCGTAAGATTTCTGCGGCACTGCGCGCCTATGCGGCGATGGTCACCAGCGCCGACAAAGGTGCGGTGCGTGACGTGTCGCAAGTAGAGGGCAAGTAGGCTCATCGGAGGGAAGGGGGCGGTATCGTGAAAGCAATACTCGTGGCGAATCCTAAAGGTGGCAGTGGCAAGAGCACGTTGTCCACCAATATCGCGGGCTATCTTGCTTCGCGCGGACAGCGTGTCGCCATCCTCGATTTGGACAGGCAGAAGTCATCTACCCAATGGCTGGCAAATCGTCCACGCAATTTACCCAGCATTGAGTTGATGCAATCCGATGTGGTGCGGGATTCGCCGCTCGATTGGTTGGTGATCGACTCGCCAGCTGGGTTGCATGGAAAGAATCTGGAGCATGCGCTGAAGCTCGTTCATCGTGTCATCGTGCCTATCGCGCCTTCCGCCTTCGATGTCCAAGCGAGCCACGAATTCCTCCAGGTTTTGCATCACGAAAAGACGGTACGCAAAGGCAAGGTGTCGGTTGGTGTTGTGGGGATGCGGATGGATCCACGCACGCGGGCAGCACTCACTTTAGAGCAATTCCTGAAGGGCCTGGATCTGCCCGTGTTGGCTTATTTGCGCGAGACGCAAGCCTACGTGAATGCAGGATTCGAGGGTAAGACACTGTTCGATCTGCCGCCTTCTATGGCGCATCGCGAATTAGAGCAATGGGCGTATCTGCTGGCTTGGCTGGAGCAGGAAGAAGCAGTCTAATATGATTGAAAGAAGAGGTGAAAGTGATGACGCGTAACTTGTTATTTTTGGTATCTGTTCTGGCTCTGTCGGCCTGTCAGGATAAGGAGACTAAAGAGGCGGCGGGTACATCCGAACCTGCTTCGGTCGTGGTTGCGCCGACTTCCGCACCAGTGGCTGAGGTCGTGATCACCAAGCCGACCGAGTCTGCTGCTGTGGTGATCACGTCTCCGGTTGTGCCTGCGTCTGTTCCGAAAGTCCCCCCGCCCGCGCCCAAAGCTGTCGCGCCAGCACCCGTGGCAGAGGTCAAGCCTGCTGTGACTGCTCCCGCTTCTAAGCCAGAGGTCACGACTGAGGTATCACCTAAGCCGGAAGTTGTGCCAGCTGTTGCAAAACCGATGGCCGTGACCGAGCCTGTCGCTCCCAAGGTGGTGGCTGCGACGTTCTCTGATGCCGACGGTATCGCCTTGGCCAAGAAGCGAAATTGCTTTGCTTGCCACCTAGTGGACAAAAAAGTCGTTGGACCAGCGTGGAAAGACGTGGCCGCGAAGTATCGCGGTGATGCGGGGGCGCAAGCACGCATGGAAGCCAAGATTGGCAAGGGCGGTAGCGGCGCGTGGGGAAGCATGGCGATGCCGCCCCAACCCCTAGTCACTCCCGAGGAACGTGCGTTACTAGCTCGATTCATCCTGAACCTGAAATAAGTCGTCAACCAGTTTGGTGTGTTGGCGTTATTGGCTCACCGCTTACTGTTTGCAATTCATGCGGGGTTGTTTAGAATGCGGTCGGGGTCAACACTCCGCTCGTTGTGAATGAAGTCAAACCTATAAATGGAGAGAACATGAAATCTATCGTTACAAGCATGATCGTAGCAGCAGGCCTGATGGTCGCTGGTTCCGCAATGGCTGCTGACATGCCAGCAGTTGCTAAGAAAAACAATTGCACCGCTTGCCACGCAATCGACAAGAAGGTGGTTGGTCCAGCTTGGAAGGCTGTTGCCGACAAGTACAAGGGTAATGCAGCAGCTTGGGATGGTGTTGCAACCAAGATCAAAAAAGGCGGTTCCGGTGCTTGGGGCTCTATGCCAATGCCAGCTAATCCAAAGGTTAGCGATGCAGACATGGCTGAGATGATCGCCTTCATCAAGGGCCTGTAATCTAGCCTGAGTAACAAATAAAAAAGCCGGCGCAAGCCGGCTTTTTTATTGCTCGCGAGTTTGTGGTCATCGAGTGCGCAAGAGGCTGGTTATAATCACGGCCATAATTAAATGTCTCAGGGGATTGGGAATGAAGATTCGATACGTAGTGGCGTGGCTGGTGTGTGCTTTGACTCCGTTGACGGCATTTGCCGCTGAAGCTGGCTTGGATGCTGCGTTTGGCACTCTCAATGGTCACTTGGCTCAAGTGATCTTCTTCGATGTGTTCCCGGGCGAACCCAAGATGCCTTTCATCGTGGCTTGGTTGATTGTGGCGGCGGTGTTTCTGACCATACGCTTCAGCTTTGTGAACTTACGCATGATGCGTCATGCCTATCGGGTGATTCGCGGAAAATACCGTACCGCCGATGATCAGGGCGAAGTCTCTCCATTCCAAGCATTGTCCACAGCTTTGTCGGCGACGGTCGGATTGGGAAATATCGCAGGTGTCGCCATCGCCATCTCTATCGGTGGGCCGGGGGCGACGTTCTGGATGATCGTGGCGGGCTTCTTGGGCATGACCACTAAATTCACCGAAGCGAGTCTCGCGCAGATGTATCGCCGCGTGCGTCCCGATGGTCGCATCATGGGTGGTGCGATGGAATACCTGTCGATAGGCCTTGCCGAGAAAGGTGCGCCTAGGTTGGGTAAGACGCTGGCAATCATGTTCGCCATCTTCACCATCTTCGGCTCGTTCGGTGCGGGAAGTGCTTTCCAAGTCAGTCAGTCGATGGGCGCGGTGCAGGCGCAGATCCCTTTCTTCAAAGAGTTCCCGATCGCTTACGGCTTACTCATGGCTGTCGCAGTCGGCCTAGTCATCATCGGTGGTTTGCGCCGTATCGCACACGTGGCGGAGGCGGTTGTACCGACCATGGTCATCATCTATGTCGGAGCATGTATCTGGATTATCGGCAGCAATGCGCCCCTCATTCCCGATGCTTTGATCAAGATCGTGACCGAAGCATTCTCTCCTATCGCGGTCGCAGGTGGCATGGTTGGTGTGATCGTGCAGGGATTCAAGCGCGCCGTGTTCTCTTCTGAAGCGGGCTTGGGTTCTGCCGCTATCGCGCACTCCACTGCCTCAGTGAAATACCCCGTGCGACAAGGTTTGGTCGCGCTATATGAACCGTTCATCGACACCGTAGTGATCTGCACGATGACTGCATTGGTCATCATCATCACCGGTGTGTACAACGCGCCGGAATATGAGGCTATCCGTGCCGCCAGCCAAGGCGCGACGCTGACCTCGATGGCTTTCGCTACCATCTCAGATTGGTTTCCCGCCATCCTCGCGTTGTCTGTCGTGCTGTTTGCTTACAGCACGGCGATATCGTGGTCTTACTACGGTGAACGTTGCTGGGTGTATGTGTTCGGCGAACGTTATTCGATGTTGTACAAGACCATCTTCATCGGCTTCGTCGTGATCGCATCAGTGGTGAGCGCGGCCAACTTGGTGGACTTCACTGACTTGTTGGTGCTGTCGATGGCCATCCCCAATCTGATTGGTCTCTATGTGTTGAGCGGCAAAGTGAAATCCGCACTCAACGAATACGAGGCAAAACTTGCCAGCGGGGAACTGGATCGAGAAGTGACGGCTAAGAGATAGCTTTGAATAGCAATTTGGTCGCCAAGGCTAGAAGCAAGATGGCGAACCCTTTGCGTAGTAGCGACACATTGATGCGGTGAGCAGTTTGAGCGCCTAGCGGTGCGGTGATGACGCTGGCGAGAGCGGCCCAGAACAAAGCGGGGAAGTAGACGAAGCCGAGATGAAGTTCGGGTAGCGCTGGGATGAACGAACCGATCAGGATGTAACCGATGGTGCCGCCGACTGCGATTGGGAATCCAATGGCAGAGGCAGTGCCGATGGCGCGCCTCAATGGTACGTTGCACCAGATCAAAAATGGGATGACGACGGTCCCGCCCCCGATAGAGACCAAGCTACTCAACCATCCAGTGAATGAGCCGAACAGGCTCATTCCCGCCACACTCGGCAATTCACGTTCTGCGCGTGGCTTGATATCCAACAATATCTGCCCTGCCGCAAAAAAAACAAACAGCGCAAAAAATACCATCAAGAAATGCGGCGACACCAGTGCGGCGGAAGTGGCACCCAGCGCGGTCCCGAATAAGATACCCGGCGTGATGTTGCTGAGCACCTGCCAATCGACAGCGCCGTGTTGGTGGTGTTTGCGCAGGCTGGCAAGAGAGGTGAACAGAATCGTCGCCATTGCAGTGCCCAACGCGAGGTGCATGGTGTGATCAGCAGGAAAGTGCTGCGCCTCGAACAGTATCAGGAACACGGGAACTAGAATCGTTCCGCCGCCGATGCCGAACATACCGCCTAAAAATCCGGCGACTGCGCCCAGCACCAAGTAGGCGAGATACCACTCCACTATTTGTGCACCAACTTGGTCGTGATGAACTTCCACTCGTCTGGCGAAAGCGGAGTGATAGAAAGGCGGTTGCCACGCTGCAACGTGCGCATATTTTCTAGTTCTGGGTGGCGTTTCAGCTCCTCGATGGAGATGAGGGCGATCTTCTGTACTAACTTCACATCAACATTGAACCAGCGCGGTGTCTCCTGCGTGGCCTTCTCGTCGAAATATTTACCCATTTTGTTGAACTGGGTGGCGTCAGGATAGGCTGTGCTTCTGACCTGGGCGATGCCCGCGATGCCGGGTTCTTTGCAGTTGGAGTGATAGAACAACACGCCATCGCCGATCTGCATCTGGTCACGCATGAAGTTGCGTGCCTGATAGTTGCGCACGCCGTACCAAGCCACGGTCTGTTCTTTGAAACCAGCCAGATCATCAATGCTGACATCGCTAGGTTCGGATTTCATCAGCCAATAACGCATTACCCAACTCCACAAAAGAAAAAGTGCGACCTCGAAAGATCGCACTGGAATAAAGTTCCCCGCCTGTGCCGTTGACTCAATATCTTGAACCTGGGTTCAAGAGGGTCGTTTCCCGGTCGCATCAGGTGCATCCGCAGGGGATGCTCACAACAGCGATTTAAATGGGTCGCAACCTAAGCAATAGCTCATTGGTTCAAAGAATTATGAATCTCACGAACACCGCAGGGAACAAACTTGTGACGACTAGAACAACTCGTCTTGGTCAACCAGTGATGCGTCAATGGTTGCCTGCATGCTTTGTATTCTACGCTTCAAATCGGCGAGGTCAAAGCCGCCGCCGACACGGGTGGTGAGAAGTTCATGTGCGATGTTGAGAGCAGCCATGATGGCGATGCGCTCTACCGAAGCGATCTTGCCGGCATCGCGTATCTCGCGCATCTTCTTATCTAGGTAGGCGACCGCCTCTTGCAGTTCTGCGCGCTCGTCTTCTGGGCACGCTACGCGGAACTCGCGGTCAAGGATGTTCACATCAAGCGAACTGGACTTTGGAGTGCTCATTGGGCGTCGTCGGGAAGTTGTGCGAGGAGTTTTTCCAAGCGCTGTGACGCCTGTTCGATCTTGTCTTGGCTCTTGCGTTGCCCGCTTAGTGCGGTAGCCACGTCTTGGCGCAGCTGTAGGTTTTCCGCGCGCAGGCGCTGCGTGAGCTGCACCAGTTGTGCCAATTTTTGGTCGAGAGCATCGAGTTCGCTTTGCATAGGGGCGCACTATAGTTTTGAAAACCCTGTTAAGTCAATCGCTAACGATATGTTTTGCAAGTGCTTTGGAAGAGATGGGAGTTTTGGGCTTCTGCTATAATCCGCCCTGCTTCAAGGTGCTGTCAGGCGCGAGCCTCGCAGTTAAACGGGAAACAGGTGAGGAGAAGTCTCCGATGCCTGTGCTGCCCCCGCAACGGTAAACAAGTGTGGATTCGTCGATATGCCACTGTGCGCAAGCATGGGAAGGCGGCGAATCAAGACTTGTGAGCCCGGATACCGGCCATGGAGAAGGTTCAGGCAATGTCGCGGGTGGCGACATGGATGCTCTTCACCGAGTACCCATCTCACTCTCCTCATTCCTGATTTTTCAATGTTCCAACGGGGACGCTTGGAACGTAATCTAGGAAACTCAAATGAAACACAAATATCTATTAGGCACACTGCTGTGTGCGGTCACTTACTTTGCGCAAGCGGCAAACAATACGCTGGACGAGGTGGTGGTGACGGCATCACGCTTCAAAGAAACGGCGACGACCAAGCCAATCAACATGACCGTTATCACTCGGGCCGACATTCAGCAAAGTAGCGCTCGCACCGTACCTGAATTGCTGGCTACGCAAGCAGGTATTTCGATGCGCGATTTCTTTGGCAACAACGCGGCCTCATCGTCGGTAGATATGCGCGGCTTTGGTGCGACGGCAGGACAAAACACGTTGGTCTTGTTGGATGGGCGACGTATCACTGATCCAGATATATCTGGGGTGCAATGGTCGGCGATCCCATTCTCTGCTATCGAGCGTATCGAGATCCTGCGGGGTAGTGGGGCGGTGATGTATGGTGATGGTGCGACGGGCGGGGTGATCAATATCATCACGCGTAGTGCTTCCAAGCCGGGAGCAAGTGGTGAGCTTGCTATGCGTGCGGGTAGCTATGGCACAGCCGAAGCGCAAGTGAGTGGTGGCTATGTTTTTGAAGGAGCGAGTGCCAGCTTGACCGCAAGCAAGTTGAAGTCGGATGGCTATCGCGCGAACAATCGTAATGATCAAAGTAATGTTCAAGCTGACCTGCGCTGGATGAATGAGGTGGGAGAGTTATCTATGAAAGTGGGTGTCGACCAGCAAGCGATTCGTTTGCCTGGCGCACGCACGGTGCAGGCGGCGCTGGGTATAGATCAAGTGGCGACTGACCCGCGTGGGGCAACCACCTTGTTGGATCACGCCAGTCGTGATGGCGGTCAAATCGGGCTGGAGTGGGCGCAAACCGTGGCTGGCGCGGATATTAATATTGGTGTGGCACATCGTAGTAAGAACCAAAAGTCGTATTACGACTTTGGAGGTTTCCCTTCATATAGAGACAGCGATCTCAAAGTGGATTCATTCACGCCACGTGTACGTTTGTCGCACGGAGTGGGCGGGGAGAGCTCCTTGGTGGTTGGTGTCGATGTGCATCGTTGGGATTACGCCTTACGTACATCGAATGCTGCAAGCAACATTGGGCAGCCTATCAATCGTGTGGGAATGAGCCAAAAAAACGATGCCGTGTATCTGCAAAATACGACGCAGATATTTCAGGCCACAACCTTGCTGATGGGATTGCGCAATGAGCGAGTCTCAATGAGTGGTGCAGATATCTACGATGGCATCGCTCCTGGTGCTTCCTTTGGTTCCGCAGCGCCAGCTGGCTCGTTCTCTGCATCGAAGAGCGCCTATGAGTTGGGATTGCGCCACGAGTTAGATGCGGGCATTGCATTGAATGGCAAGGTTGGACGCAGCTACCGCTTTGCCAATGTTGACGAGATATATGAGTTTGGTCCGGCTTTTTCAAATCAATTCCAATTCTTGCGTCCGCAAACTGCTGATGGTGTGGAGTTCGGTTTAGACCAGAAGGTGCAAGCAGGAAGTTGGCGTGTTGCTGTATTTAGCAACAAGGTGACTGACGAGATACATCTTGATCCTTTCACATCTGGCGTGGGTAACACCAACCTTCCGTTGTCGCAAAGGCGAGGGGTGGAATTCGCGGGCAAGTGGCAGCTGATGCCGCAGTTGCTGTTGAATTCAGCACTCACTTACACGGATGCCCGCATTCTGTCTGGCGCGTGGAATGGCAAGCATGTGCCGCTCGTGCCAAGCCAGAAGACTAATCTGGGGGCATCATGGTCGTTCAGTGAGCAGACTAGATTGAATGCGGCGTGGAGCTATGTTGGTTCGCAATACATGGAGAACGACGAGGCGAATACGCTGGGTGTGAAGATACCTGCCTATGCATTGACCGATCTCAAGCTGGTACACCAGATGGGCGCATTGCAGTTGAATGCATCCGTGAACAACCTGTTTGATAGAAAGTATTACAACTATGCGGTCAGCAGTCAGTTCACGCTAGGTAAATACAATGCCTACACCTTGCCTGGGCGGACTATTTTTGCGGGTTTGAGCTACCAGTATTAAAAGATGTAGCGCGGCGTACCTAAGCCGTTTCTGTTAAAGTTCCTGCCAATGGAAATTGGCAGGAACAACGGGAGAACAACATGAAATTTTTACAGAATAAAATGGTTTGGGTTGGTGTCGCATTGGCATTGTTGATGCTGGTCACACGCGCTAATTTGGTGAGCCACTTCGGTACACCGCTGTTTTTTCCCGATGCTTCTTACGCCGTGTTCTTTCTGGGCGGATTGTTTCTTGGCCGTGTACGCGGCGCGTTAGCGATACTTGCCGTGCTGATAATTGAAGCGGCATTGGTCGATTTCTACGCCATCAATTTTGCGGGCATCAGTGCTTATTGCGTGACTTCGGCATACGGCTTCATGCTATTTGCCTATGCGGCGCTGTGGTTCGTGGGACGTTGGTTCGCGTCAAAGCATGATCTGTCCGCGAAAGGCTTGGTAGGTCTGGCGGTAGCAACAGCGTTCGCGGGAAGTGCAGCTTTCATCATCGCCAACGTCAGTTTCTATCTACTGGCGGGCTACTTCGAGAGTATGAGTGTCGTTGAATACGTTTTGCGTGTCACCCAGTACTACGGCTCGTATGTGGCTGTCATGTTGATGTACGTAGGTTTTGCCGTGGGTGTGCAGATGTTGGTGCGCTTGAGCCGCCCTCAATTCAGCAGGAACGAGTAGTTGATATAAATTTTCATCAATTAGGTTGACACTCGTGCGGCATCTGGCAAAATCCAAAACCCAGCATTTAAGTCAAGTTTCAAAACCTCATCAATCTTAGGAGAACAACATGGCCGTACTCGTAGGTAAGCAAGCTCCCGATTTCAGCGCTGTTGCCGTCATGGGCAATAACGAGATCAACGAAACCTTTAATCTGAAGAAACACATCGTAGGTAAATATGCGGTCGTGTATTTCTACCCACTTGATTTCACTTTCGTGTGCCCATCCGAGATCATTGCGTTCGACCATCGTTTGGAAGAATTCAAGAAGCGCAACGTGGAAGTCATCGGTGTCTCCATCGATTCTCACTTCACCCACTTAGCTTGGAAGAACACCCCCATCACCAACGGCGGTATCGGCCAAGTGAAGTATCCATTGGTCGCCGACATCAAGCACGAGATATGCAAAGCGTATGACGTGGAAGCCGACGGCGGCGTGGCCTATCGTGGCTCCTTCCTTATTGACCGCGCAGGCGTAGTGCGCCATCAAGTTGTGAACGACCTGCCGCTGGGCCGCAACATCGACGAGATGCTACGCATGATCGACGCACTGCAATTCACTGAAGAACACGGCGAAGTCTGCCCAGCTGGCTGGAGCAAAGGTAAGGCTGGTATGGGTGCTTCCACTGAAGGCGTTGCAAAGTACTTGGCGGCACACGCTAAAGAACTGTAAGCGATACCTTCACTCGCACCAAAAGGCCACCTGCACGGGTGGCCTTTTTGTTTTTCCGAGCGCTGATAGAATAGCCGCCGTCATTGGGTTCGTAGGATGCAGTTATGCTGATCTGGTTCGTGGTTCTTTACCTGTTGGTTTCCATTGCTATCGGCATGTATGCCGCTACGCGCGTGCATAGCGCGAAAGACTTTGCGGTGGCGGGGCGTCATTTGCCGTTGCCTATAGTTACGGCGACCGTGTTCGCCACTTGGTTTGGTGCCGAGACGGTGTTGGGTATCTCGGCGACCTTCGTGAAAGAGGGGATGGGCGGTGTTGTTGCGGATCCTTTCGGCGCTGCACTGTGTCTGATCTTGGCTGGTTTGTTCTTCGCCAACAAGTTGTACCGCATGAACCTGCTTACCATCGGCGACTTCTACCGCTTGCGCTATAACCGCGCAGTGGAGTTGATCGCGGCGGTCACCATCGTCGTCTCCTACCTAGGTTGGGTGTCAGCGCAGATCATGGCACTGGGCTTGGTGTTCAACGTGGTCAGCGGCGGCGCGGTGTCGCAGGAGATGGGGATGGTCATCGGCGCGCTCATCGTGCTGACCTATACGACATTCGGTGGTATGTGGTCGGTGGCGTTGCTCGATTTTGTGCAGATGACCGTCATCATGTGCGGCATGTTGTTCATCGCTTGGTTCGTCAGCGGCATGACGGGTGGGGTCAGTGTCGTTGTGGCGCACGCTGAAGCGGCAGGTAAGTTGAATTTCTTCCCGCAGGGCGATTACACCCATTGGGTGCCATTCATCGGGGCTTGGCTCACCATGATGCTGGGTTCAATTCCGCAGCAGGATGTGTTCCAACGTATCACCTCGGCTAAAAATCAGAAGACAGCGGTGCGCGGCTCGGTGTTGGGTGGCTCTTTATATTTCGTGTTCGCCTTCGTGCCCATGTTCTTGGCTTACTCCGCCACGTTGGTTGATCCCAAAGTGTTCGGTGACTTGTTGGAGCAGGATTCGCAACTGGTGTTACCTACACTGATCTTGGAACACACGCCCGTGTTCGCGCAGGTCATCTTCTTCGGCGCGCTACTCTCCGCCATCATGAGTTGTTCGTCGGCTACTTTACTTGCACCCTCGGTGGCGTTTACCGAGAACATCCTCAAACACTTCATCTTAAAGGATATGACCGACAAGCAGTTCCTGCGTGCCATGCGTATCACCCTATGGGTGTTTGGTGCGGTAGTGTTGGGCGTGGCACTCAATTCGGAATTGAGCATCTTCAAGATGGTGGAGAGCGCCTACAAAATCACGCTGGTGGCGGCTTTCGTGCCATTGGCGTTCGGCCTGTATTGGAAGCGCGCCAACTCGCAAGGCGCACTAACCGCCATGGTGATGGGATTGAGCACTTGGATACTGTGCGAAGTGTTCGAGCCGTCGCAGATATGGCCACCGCAGTTGATCGGCTTGATGGTCAGCATGATGGGTATGGTGGCTGGTTCATTGTTGCCGAACTGGATGGGACAACATGTCGAGCCTCATCGCCACCCCAATCACCATATCGTCACTCAGGCAGAATCTTCCAATTGACCGTCATCTTACTGTCACAATTCTTCAATACCATCGTCATCCAATAGAGATGAAATCGATGGAGAAGACAATGACGAGCGCGAATATCCTGTTGGTGGAAGATGAGCCAGCGATCCAAGAGTTGCTGGCATTCAATGTGGCACAGTGTGGTTACCGTGCCATACAAGCCTATGATGTACCTGCCGCTCAGGCGGAGATTAACCGCGCCTTGCCAGACATCATCTTGCTCGATTGGATGTTGCCAGGGACATCGGGTGTGGAGTTCGCTCGACGTTTACGTGCCGATTCGCGCACACGTGACATCCCCATCATCATGCTCACCGCACGCACGGAAGAGCATGACAAGGTGCTGGGATTGGAGGCGGGGGCGGATGACTACATCACCAAACCGTTCTCTCCGCGTGAACTGATGGCGCGCATCCGTGCTGTACTGCGTCGCCGCGCACCGCAGATGACGGATGAGACGGTGCGTGCAGAAGGTATCGAACTCTCGCCTACGACACACCGCGTGAATGCGAAGGGCGTGAACATCGAGCTGGGGCCGACCGAGTTCCGTTTGCTGCATTTCTTCATGACCCACACCGAACGTGTCTATAGCCGTACCCAACTACTCGATCAGGTGTGGGGCGACCACGTGTTCGTTGAAGAACGCACCATCGATGTTCATATTCGCCGCCTGCGCCAAGCTTTAGAGCCATCTGGCTTGGACAATCTCATCCAGACCGTGCGCGGTAGCGGCTATCGTTTTTCTAAAGACTGAACGCGACTGACTCGGATTCGCCATCCCTCGTATAATGCGGCTAGTCAAACAATGAACTGGTTCGCATCGTGAGCGATTTCTGGCAGCGTGTCTTAATCTATCCATTCGTCGTACTCGTACTCTCTCTGCTGTTATGGGCGATAGCGGGGGCTTTGCCCGCCGCGCTGTTCTTCGGCGTGCTCATGCTGTGGCGCTTGTTCTTTCATCTGCGCAATCTGGCTGACCTGCAACGTTGGCTCGCCTCTCCCGAAACGATAGATGTACCGGATGGTTCTGGTCTTTGGGAAGATGCTTTCTCCAAACTCAACAAGATGATGCGCAACCTGCGCAGAGAGCGTGAGAAACATGCGGCTGCTTTGTTGCAGATGGAGCAAGCCACCTCGGCTTTGCCCGATGGGGTCGTGATCTTGGATGCCTCGGATCGTATCGAATGGTGCAACCTGCTTGCGGTGCGGCATTTTGGCCTTGATGCACAACGCGACGTCGGTCAGCAGATCACCTATCTGGCGCGACAACCCGAGTTCGTCCAATACCTCTCGATGCGCAACTTCAGCGAGCCGCTCATCCTGCGGGATTCTCGTCAGGATGGCATCGTGCTTTCCATCAAGCTCATCTCCTATGGCAAAGACAAACGCCTACTCATCAGCAGCGACATCACGCAGCTTGAGCGCATCGAGACCATGCGCCGTGACTTCGTGGCGAACGTGTCGCACGAGTTGCGCACCCCACTCACCGTAGTGAACGGCTTCGTTGAGACCATGCACGACATGCCACATCTGGAGAACGACATGGCGCGCCGTGCGCTGAATCTGATGGGCGACCAGACGGTGCGCATGGAAAGTCTGGTGGATGATCTACTTACCTTGTCGCGTTTGGAGAACGACCAGAATCCCGTGCGCGAAGAAACAGTGGATGTCAGTGCGCTACTCAATGAGATATTCAAAGAAGGTGAGTTATTGAGCAACGGCAAGCACCGACTACATCTGGAAGTCGAGAGTGATGCCAAGTTGTTGGGCAGTCGAGACGAGTTGCGTAGTGCCTTCACCAATCTGCTGACTAATGCCATTCGTTACACTCCAGAGAATGGCGAGATCACCTTGCGCTGGGCTGAGAAGGAAGGTTGTCCTACATATTGCGTGCGCGATAGCGGAATTGGGATCGCACCCCAACATATCCCGCGCCTGACTGAACGTTTTTATCGAGTCGATCGCAGTCGCTCACGTGAGACAGGCGGCACGGGGTTGGGATTGGCCATCGTCAAACACATCGCCATGCGTCATCAGGCGAAGTTGGAGGTGGTGAGCGAAGAAGGTAAGGGGAGTACTTTCGCACTCGTATTTCCCGCACGCCGCCGTCAGTAACGGGAACGACAACCCCCTTAGCTCGTTTTACCAGCAGCGGTAGGGGTGAAACTGACCCGCTCGAAGTCGATGCCTTTTTCTACGCTGAAGCCTAAAGCCACACTCTGCTTGCCTGAGTCTGGCAACGAGATATCCAACGTACGTCCCGCCTTGAACCATTCGCGTGGCAACACCAGACTGGCTGGGATGTTCAGCTTCTCCATCGCAGGTAACAGCAGCGCAGGTGCCGAACCTGATTGCAGTAGTTCACTGTCCGCGTTGCCGCGCACGATCACGGCTTGAGGTTGGCCGGGGAGATAGCGTAGACCGATGTAGAGATGCCCGCTACGCGTCACGTTGACCAAAGTAGTGAAGCCTAGCTTGTGGGCTGTGCTATTCGGAGCGAACACACTCACCAGTTGCTGATTCGCTAAACGTTCGCCCACAGTCGCTTTGCGTAGCAGATGAGCGCGCATGAGGCTGTCTTCTTCCACCAACCATTCTTCAGGCACGAATCCCAACTCTTTGTAGACATGTTGCCCTGTGTCGTCCAGTACACGACCGAAGGTCTCGATCTGGCGCTGTGCATCTTGGCTAGCTTTGGCCGTGTCTTTGACGGGCTTGAACGGCTTGCGTGCAATCTGTGCGTAGATCTGCTCTACGCCGACACACAGGTGAGTGATGCTAGCCTCGCGCGGGATGTCCGCCATCGAATCGGGGCGAGCTTCGCACCAGCAGGCATGCAACTGATTGAGCAATGTCACGCCTTCTTTACTGGAAAGTTCAGACCCCAAATCGACTTGTGGTGGTGTCTGTCCTTGCTGCAACAGGATGGTCTTCACGCGGATGAGTTTGGAGAGTGGAACCATCGCCAGATAACGCATGCTGGCGGCTGCTCGTTCAGGTCGCGCCCTGTACAAAGCCTGCGTACCCGCAAGGTCCACGCCCAAGGGAGGTGCATCATCCTTGCTGATGCTGCAACGTGGCTCGATGGTGATCGCATCGCCCCACAGGCTGAGCCAACGATCCGCGACGTGCCAGTGGCTACGCGATAGTCCAAGCAAACGTGCGCGATGCATGAGCAAGGTCTTGGCGTACAGTGTGCGACAAGTGATGGCATGGCCTGCGTGATAACGTTCATCGCGCACCGCTTCGTTTTGCAAGCCTAGCGATTCGATATGTGCGTAGAGGCCATGTAGTTGTTGCCATGTCTTACCATCCGGTTCGTATCCCGTGCGCAAGAAGTCACCGATCTGCAGGCTGCTGTATTGCACACAACGTTGGCACAGCAGCGCCGTCTGCCCCGCCACAGATTTGTCGCCCATCTCGGCACTTTGCAGGCAGCGCAGATAACCGTTGAGCATGTTTTGCCACAAGCTGGAAAGAGAGAGGAGTAAGAGGAATTCGTCATCGGACAGAGGCAGTTTCTTGCCGATCAGTTTCTTGGAGAAATCGTTCTGCACGACAGCGATGGTCTCGCGCAGCACTTCCAGAATTTGCAGACGATCACTGCCCTTGAGCGGGCAGCGATTCAATTCGTCCAGTTGTTTTCGTAGCGTGCCGTGTGCCAAGTTGAGGTTGGTCAGTTGTAACTGACTCAACCATTGAGTACACGCAGCGGCATCTTTGAATGCCGGTCGTGCAAGGTCGTCGGTGGGTTCTAGTGAGAGCATGGTTGCAGTTTATAGCAACACTCGTTCGATGCCGCCATCATTGGCATTGGCGACATACTCGGCCATCCAGTCTTCGCCCAGTAGATGTTTCGCCATCTCGACCACGATGTAGTCGGCAGTCGTATCGGTATCATCGTTGTAGCGACTCAAGCCTTGCTGGCAGGCAGGGCAGGAGGTGAGTATCTTCACTTCACCATCGAAGCCATCGGCACGCAAGGCAGTGGTGCCTTTGCGCATCTCCTCTTCTTTGCGGAAGCGTACCTGCGTGGCGATGTGCGGCAATGACACGCCGAAGGTGCCTGATTCACCGCAGCAGCGGTCATTTAGTGGAACGTCCGTTCCCATCAGAGTCTTGACCACATCGAGTGACTTGTACGTCTTCATCGGGGTGTGGCAAGGCTCGTGATACATGTAGCGCACACCTGTCGCATTCTCAAGCTTTACACCTTTCTCTAACAAGTATTCGTGGATGTCGAGCAAGCGGCAGCCGGGGAATATCTTGTCGAATTGGTACTTCAGCAATTGGTCCATGCAGGTGCCGCAAGACACGATCACCGTCTTGATGTCGAGGTAGTTCAAAGTGTTCGCCACGCGGTGGAACAGCACACGATTGTCGGTGGTGATCTGATTCGCTTTGTCGTCTTGACCGGAAGCGTTCTGCGGATAGCCGCAACACAGATAGCCTGGTGGCAATACCGTCACCGCACCCACTTCATACAACATCGCCTGTGTGGCGAGCCCCACCTGTCCGAACAAACGCTCCGAACCGCAACCGGGGAAATAGAACACCGCTTCCGATTCTTCGTTCAACTTGCGCGGGTCGCGGATGATGGGAACGATGGCGTTATCCTCGATGTCGAGCAGCGCTCGCGAGGTCTTCTTGGGCAGCCCGCCTGGCATCGGTTTGTTGACGAAGTGGATGACGTGCGCCTTGAGCGAAGGTTTGCCTACGGTGGCAGGCGGATGTTTGAGTTGGCTATTGAGCAAGCCAAAACTCTTTGCGATGCGATGGGCGAGACGCTGGCCTTTGTACGCCCACTCGATCATCACCTTGCGGATCAGCTTGATGGTCATCGGGTCGGATGCATTGAGGAATAGCATCGATGTCGCAGTCACCGGGTTGAATTTCTTCTGGCCTTGCTTGCGCAGGAAGTTGCGCATCGCGACGGAGACATCGCCGAAGTCGATATCGACAGGGCAGGGTTTCTCGCAACGGTGGCACACCGTGCAATGATCGGCCACATCGTTGAACTCGTCGAAGTGCTGAATGGACACGCCGCGTCGTGTCTGCTCTTCGTAAAGGAAGGCTTCGATGAGTAGCGAGGTCGCCAGTATCTTGTTGCGCGGCGAGTAGAGCAGGTTGGCGCGCGGTACATGAGTGGAGCAAACGGGTTTACATTTGCCGCAACGCAGGCAGTCTTTGATGGAGTCAGAGATGTCGCCCAACTCGCTCTTCTCAAGGATCAGGCTCTCCAACTCCATCAGGTTGAAGCTGGGGGTGTAGGCGCGTTCAAGGTTGCTGCCCGCCAACAACTTGCCTTTGTTGAATCGACCCTCAGGATCGACCTTCTGCTTGTAAGCGGCGAAAGGGGCGAGCTCCGCTTTGTCCAAATAATCGAACTTAGTGATACCGATACCGTGCTCGCCTGAGATGACACCGCCCAAATCTTTCGCCAACTGCATGATGCGATCCACAGCGGCATAAGCCTGTTGCAACATCACGTAGTCGTCGGAGTTCACGGGGATGTTGGTGTGCACGTTGCCGTCGCCCGCATGCATGTGAAGTGCAACGAACACGCGGCTCTTCAATACGCTTTGGTGTGTGGCGTTGCAACGTTCAAGAATGGGCTCGTAAGTGTTGCCGCTGAAGATGTGGCGCAGCGGCTCGCGCAATTCGCGTTTCCAAGAGGCGCGCAGCAGATGGCGTTGCACTGCATCAAAGACGGTGACGGCATCTTGTTTGTCGGCAGGCGCGAATGGACAA
>Ga0209015_10065_pt1 | contig 24265 bp, 34 predicted proteins | sample EPASupsiteSAE300_FD_187264 | JGI IMG/M metagenome (GOLD analysis project Ga0209015, IMG submission 187264) | Bioremediated contaminated groundwater from EPA Superfund site, New Mexico - Sample SAE3-00 (SPAdes) (version 2) | ecosystem: Environmental > Aquatic > Deep subsurface > Groundwater >...
GTGGTTAGTTTGATCAACCCGATCGCGATGGAAGAAGGTCTGCGTTTCGCTATCCGTGAAGGCGGTCGTACCGTCGGTGCGGGTGTGGTTGCTAAGATCATCGAGTAAAGATACAATGCGCGCCCTCGCGAGGCTGCGGCCTCGCGTTTTCGTTCTTTAAACCAGCGGTTTTACCGCGTAGAAGCAAGAGAAGATTATGCAAAGTCAAAAAATTCGCATTCGCCTCAAGGCGTTCGACTATCGTTTGATCGATCAATCCGCGTTGCAAATCGTGGATACGGCAAAGCGCACGGGCGCTGTGGTCAAAGGCCCAGTTCCATTGCCAACCAAGATCGAGCGTTTCGACGTGTTGCGTTCGCCACACGTGAACAAGACTTCGCGTGATCAGTTCGAGATTCGCACTCACTTGCGTTTGATGGACATCATCGATCCAACTGATAAGACAGTTGATGCATTGATGAAGTTGGATTTGCCAGCAGGTGTGGACGTAGAGATCAAGTTGCAGTAATTGTTTTTAGTTGTTCGGTCTTTTAGTGGTTCGTAGTATTTGTAGTGTGGATCGGCTGACCAATTGAAGTCAGCCCCTTAATAAAGGAAATTAAAATGAGTTTAGGACTTGTCGGTCGCAAGATTGGCATGACCCGTATCTTTACTGACGACGGTACATCGTTGCCAGTGACGGTATTGGACGTGTCTAACAATCGTGTCACCCAAATCAAAACTGCTTCCACCGATGGTTACAGTGCAGTGCAAGTCGCGTATGGTACGCGTCGTGCGAGCCGTGTGACCAAGGCGGCTGCTGGGCATTACGCCAAAGCAGGTGTCGAGGCTGGCAGCATCTTGAAAGAATTCACCGCTACGCCGGAGCAGCTCGCTGCTTTGACGCTGGGTGGCAATGTCGGCGTGGACCTGTTCCAAGTCGGACAAAAAGTCGATGTGACTGGCGTGACGATCGGTAAGGGCTATGCCGGTACCATCAAGCGTCACCACTTCAAATCTGGCCGTGCGACACACGGTAACTCCAAGTCTCACAACGTTCCGGGTTCTATCGGTATGGCGCAAGATCCAGGCCGTGTGTTCCCTGGTAAGCGCATGACAGGTCACTTGGGTGACGTGCAGCGTACTGTGCAGAATCTCCAAATCGTTCGTATCGATGCTGAGCGCCAATTGTTGTTGGTGCGTGGTGCCGTGCCTGGTGCGCCTGGTGGCGACGTGGTCGTGCGCCCAGCTGTGAAAGTGGGGGCATAATGGAACTCAAGGTCATCAACGAAAACGGCAAGGCCGGTGCAAGCATGAATGCATCCGACGACTTGTTTGGTCGCGAGTACAACGAAGCACTTGTGCATCAGCTGGTAACGGCTTATCAAGCCAATGCACGTTCTGCCAACAGCAAGCAAAAGGGTCGCAGCGAGATCGCTAAGTCCACACGCAAGCCATTCGCTCAAAAGGGTACAGGTCGTGCTCGTGCGGGTATGGCGTCCAGCCCATTGTGGCGTGGCGGCGGTAAGATTTTCCCGAACAGCCCAGATCAAAACTACACTCAAAAGATCAACCGCAAGATGTATCGCGCGGGTCTGGCTTCCATCTTCTCCAAGCTGGTGAGCGAAGGTCGTTTGAGCGTGATTGACGCATTGTCAGTTTCCGCACCAAAGACCAAGCTGTTGTCTGACAAGATCAAGGGCATGGGTCTGCAAGACGCGCGCCTGTTGATCATCACTGACAACATCGATGAGAACCTGTATCTGTCATCGCGCAATCTGCCAAACGTGTTGGTGGTCGAAGCTCATCAAGCTGATCCAGTCAGTCTGGTGCGTTTCACCAATGTATTGGTGACACGTGGCGCGATTGCAAAAATCGAGGAGATGCTGGCATGAGCACACCTAAATTCAATGAAGAGCGTTTGCTGAACATCTTGTTGGCTCCGCAGATCTCCGAAAAAGCGACATTTGTCGCGGAGAAAAACGAGCAGGTTATTTTCCGTGTTGTAACGGATGCAACAAAGCCTGAAGTTAAAGCAGCTGTTGAGAAATTGTTCAATGTGACTGTGGATAGCGTCAACATGGCTAATGTCAAGGGCAAGCAAAAGCGTTTCGGTCGTTCCATCGGTCGTCGTCAAGACTGGAAGAAGGCCTACGTATGTCTGGCAGCGGGTCAAGAGATCAACTTTGCCGCAAGCGAGCAGGGGTAAAACATGGCACTCATTAAACTAAAACCAACTTCTCCTGGTACCCGTGCCGTTGTGCGCGTGGTCAACAAAGAATTGCACAAGGGTAAGCCTGAGGCATCTTTGCTGGAAAAGAAGACACGCACCGCTGGTCGTAACAACAACGGTCACATCACGACCCGTCATATGGGTGGTGGACACAAGAAACACTACCGTCTCGTTGATTTCAAGCGTGACAAAGATGGTATTCCAGCGACAGTCGAACGTTTGGAGTATGACCCTAACCGTACTGCACACTTGGCTTTGCTGGTGTACGCGGATGGTGAGCGTCGCTACATCATCGCTCCTAAGGGTATCTCGGCTGGTGCGCAACTGATAAGTGGTTCTGAAGCGCCGATCAAAGCAGGTAATGCTTTGCCGTTGCGCAACATCCCAGTCGGTTCAACTATCCACGCGATCGAGATGTTGCCAGGCAAAGGTGCTCAGTTGGCACGTTCCGCAGGTGCATCTGTGCAATTGTTGGCGCGTGAAGGCAGCTATGCTCAATTGCGCCTGCGTTCCGGTGAGATCCGTAAGGTGCACATCGACTGCCGCGCAACTCTGGGCGAAGTCGGTAACGGCGAACACTCTCTGCGTTCCATCGGTAAAGCCGGTGCGAATCGTTGGCGCGGTATCCGCCCAACCGTGCGCGGTGTGGTGATGAACCCGGTCGACCACCCTCACGGTGGTGGTGAAGGTAAGACCGCAGCAGGCCGTCATCCAGTCAGTCCATGGGGTGTTCCTGCGAAGGGCTTCCGTACACGTCGCAACAAGCGTACGACCGGTATGATCGTTCGCCGTCGCTTTCAGGCTTAAGGGGTAATCAGATATGGCACGTTCAATCAAAAAAGGCCCGTTCGTTGACCTGCATCTGCTGAAAAAAGTAGAGACAGTTCGCGCAACCAACGACAAGCGTCCAGTGAAAACTTGGTCGCGTCGCTCTACCGTGTTGCCCGACTTCGTCGGCTTGACCATCGCTGTGCATAACGGAAAACAACATGTACCGGTCTATGTTTCCGAGAACATGGTTGGCCACAAGCTTGGTGAATTTTCTTTGACCCGCACCTTCAAAGGTCACGCTGCTGATAAAAAAGCAGTCGCCAAGAAATAAGGAGACATGATGAGTACAAAAGCAGTCATTCGTGGTGTTCGCATTTCAGCACAGAAGACACGCCTGGTCGCTGACCAGATTCGTGGACTTCCAGTTGCGCAAGCGCTGAACATCCTCGCCTTCAGCCCAAAGAAAGCCGGTGGCATCCTCAAGAAAGCTTTGGATTCCGCGATCGCTAACGCCGAGCATAACGACGGTGCTGATATCGATGAGTTGAAAGTCTCCACCATTTACGTGGACAAGGGCACTTCTCTGAAACGCATGATCCCACGCGCTAAAGGCCGTGGTACAGGCATCGAGAAGCAGTCTTGCCACATCACGATCATTGTCGGGAGCTAAGCCATGGGTCAGAAAATTCATCCAATCGGATTTCGCCTGAGTGTCCAAAAGAACTGGACCTCCAAGTGGTATTCCAACAGTAAGCACTTCTCTGAGTTGTTGCTCAAAGACATCGAAGTTCGTGACTATCTGAAGAAGAAGCTGGCCGGCGCCGGCGTCTCTAAGATCATCATCGAGCGTCCAGCCAAGAACGCCAAGATCACTATCTACACAGCACGTCCTGGCGTGGTGATCGGCAAGAAAGGTGAAGACATCGAGCATCTGCGCAATGAATTGAAGAAGCGCATGGGTCTGCCAGACGTTGGTCTGAACATCGAGGAAGTGCGCAAGCCTGAGATCGATGCTCAACTGATTTCAGAGTCCATCACCCAGCAGTTGGAAAAGCGCATCATGTTCCGCCGTGCGATGAAGCGTGCTATGCAGAACGCAATGCGTCTGGGCGCTCAAGGCATCAAGATCATGAGTGGCGGCCGTCTGAATGGTATCGAGATCGCACGTACCGAGTGGTATCGCGAAGGCCGTGTGCCATTGCATACATTGCGCGCCGACATCGACTACGGCTTCTCTGAAGCAAAGACGACTTACGGCATCATCGGTGTCAAGGTCTGGGTCTATAAAGGCGATGCAAATTCACAGCAAGAAGTCGCGGCAGCAGTAGCGGCTGAGCCAGAGAAAAAAGTAAGAAAGTCGGGAGCTAAACATGCTACAGCCAGCTAGAAGAAAGTACCGCAAAGAGCAAAAAGGCCGTAACACCGGCGTTGCAACGCGCGGCAATAAAGTGAGCTTCGGTGAATTCGGCCTTAAAGCCATTGCGCGCGGTCGCTTGACTGCACGTCAGATCGAAGCAGCACGTCGTGCGATGACCCGTCACATCAAGCGTGGTGGTCGTATCTGGATCCGTATCTTCCCAGATAAGCCGATCTCACAGAAACCTGCCGAAGTCCGTATGGGTAACGGTAAGGGTAATCCAGAGTACTACGTCGCCGAGATTCGTCCGGGCAAGATGTTGTACGAGATGGACGGTGTAGATGAGAAGTTGGCGCGCGAAGCGTTCTCGTTGGCTTCTGCAAAATTGCCGATTGCCACGACATTTGTAGTTAGACAGGTAGGGGCGTGATCATGAAGTCGAGTGAACTGAAGAATAAATCGGTAGCCGATCTGCAACAAGAGCTGCTGTCCTTGAACAAGGCGCAGTTCGGTATGCGTATGCAATTGGCGACGCAGCAACTGAGCAATACGAGTCAGTTGAGCAAAGTGCGTCGTGACATCGCGCGTGTAAAAACAGTATTGACTGAAAAAGGTGTGCAGCAATGAGCGAAACCACTCTGAAACGTGCGCTGACTGGAACAGTAGTCAGTAACAAGATGGACAAGACCGTCACTGTGTTGGTTGAGCGTAAGGTCAAGCATCCAGTCTTGGGCAAAATTGTCCGTGTTTCCAAGAAGTACCACGCACACGCCGAGAACAATGAGTTCGGTCAAGGCGATGTGGTCACTATCGAAGAGACACGTCCGCTGTCCAAGACCAAGTCTTGGCGCGTGACCAAGCTGATTGAGAAAGCTCAAGCAGCATAAATTTTCATTTAGTGCTTGCGCATATAGGCAAGTTTGAATAGAATGCGCGGCTTCGTTTCACCGTCGCTTGCGGCGGCCTAACCCGAACGGGTTCCAAAACTAGCCGCCGCGGGCGGACAAAGTTGGAGATTGATAAATGATACAAATGCAGTCTGTTTTGAATGTAGCTGACAACACTGGTGCGCGCTCTGTTATGTGCATCAAGGTGTTGGGCGGTTCCAAGCGTCGTTACGCTAGCGTAGGCGATGTGATCAAGGTCAGCATCCGTGATGCCGCTCCTCGTTCACGCGTCAAAAAAGGCGAAGTGTATAGCGCTGTTGTGGTGCGAACTGCTAAGGGCGTTCGTCGCTCTGATGGTTCTCTGATCAAGTTCGACGGCAACGCAGCAGTGTTGCTGAACAACAAGTTGGAGCCGATCGGTACGCGTATTTTCGGACCAGTCACTCGTGAATTGCGCACTGAGCGCTTCATGAAGATCGTGTCCCTAGCGCCGGAAGTGCTGTAAGCGATAGTCGAGGATAAATCATGCGCAAGATCAAAAAGAATGACGATGTGATCGTCTTGGCCGGTAAAGACAAAGGTAATCGTGGCAGCGTGTTGAGCGTTGCGGATGAATTTGTGCTGGTGAGCGGCATCAACAAAGTCAAGAAACACCAGAAGCCGAATCCGGTGAAGGGTACGACTGGCGGCATCGTGGAAATCGAGAAGCCAATTCATATTTCCAATATCGCCATTTATAACGCGTCCACCAAGAAGGCGGATCGTGTTGGCGTGAAGTCGCTGGAGGACGGTCGCAAAGTGCGCGTGTTCAAGTCCAGTGGCGAAGTGATTGCGTAAGGGGTAATACATGGCTCGTTTAAACGACTACTACACGAAGACCGTTGCGCCGCAACTGATGAAACAGTTCGGCTACAAGTCTGTGATGGAAGTGCCGCGCATCGACAAGATCACTCTAAACATGGGTGTGGGCGAAGCGGTTGCTGACAAGAAGGTGATGGATCATGCGGTTTCCGATATGCAGAAGATCGCAGGTCAAAAACCGGTTGTGACCAAATCCAAGAAGTCCATCGCGGGCTTCAAGATTCGCGAAAACTATCCGGTTGGCTGCAAAGTGACTTTGCGTCGCGACCGTATGTTCGAATTCTTGGATCGCTTGGTGACTGTCGCGATTCCTCGTATCCGTGACTTCCGTGGTATCTCGGGTAAGTCTTTTGATGGCCGTGGTAACTACAACATGGGTATCAAAGAGCAGATAATTTTTCCAGAAATCGAGTATGACAAGATCGATGCGTTGCGTGGTATGAACATCACCATCACAACGACTGCGAAGAGCGATGAAGAGGCCAAAGCGTTGTTGTTGGCATTCAAATTCCCATTGAAAGGCTGAGGGCAAAATGGCAAAGATAGCTGTATCTAACCGCGATCTGAAGCGCCGTGAAATAGTGAAGAAATTCGCTGCTAAACGTGCTGCGTTGAATGCGATTGCGACAAATATGTCGTTGAGCGATGAAGAGCGTTTTGCTGCTCGTCAAAAATTGCAAGCGTTGCCGCGCGATTCAAGCCCGGTGCGTCTGCGTAATCGCTGCGCGCTGACAGGTCGTCCGCGTGGTGTGTTTAGCAAGTTCGGTTTGGGGCGCACCAAGTTGCGTGAATACGCGATGCGCGGTGAAATTCCCGGTGTAGTTAAGGCCAGCTGGTAAGGGTGAATCTATGAGTATGAGTGATCCGATCTCCGACATGTTAACGCGCATTCGTAATGCGCAAATGGCGGAAAAAATAACGGTTTCAATGCCTTCTTCGAAGATCAAGACGGCGATAGCTAAAGTGTTGCAAGACGAAGGCTATGTAGACGGCTTCAAGGTCACTGACCATGATGGCAAGCCTACATTGGAAATCGGATTGAAGTACTACGCTGATCGTCCTGTGATCGAAAAGATCCAGCGCGTGAGCCGTCCAGGTTTGCGTGTCTACAAGGGCAGCGAAGATATTCCACGTGTGATGAACGGTCTGGGTATCGCGATCGTTTCCACCTCCAAAGGTCTGATGACGGATCGCAGTGCTCGCGCCAATGGTATTGGTGGCGAAGTTCTCTGCATCGTCGCTTAAGGAGGAAACATGTCTAGAGTCGCTAAAAATCCTATCGTAGTTCCGTCTGGTGTCGAAGTGACGGTTGCTGCTGACAAGATCTCTGTTAAAGGCCCATTGGGTACTTTGACTCAAGTGTTGAAGGGTGATGTCAAAGTTGAGCGTGATGGCGATATGCTGTTGTGCAAGGCTACTGATAACTCCGCTCAAGCTGATGCGCAATCCGGAACCATCCGCGCGCTGGTGGCCAATATGGTCACAGGTGTAAGCAAAGGTTTCGAACGCAAGCTCACTTTGGTTGGCGTGGGATATCGTGCCGCTGCTGCCGGAGATGCTGTCAATCTGACGCTGGGTTACTCGCATCCTGTCGTGCATAAAATGCCAAAGGGTGTGAAGGTTGCTACACCGACACAGACTGAAATCGTATTGACTGGTGCCGATAGGCAGCAAGTCGGTCAAGTTGCTGCTGAGATTCGTGCATATCGTCAACCAGAGCCGTACAAAGGCAAGGGTGTGCGTTATTCCGATGAGGTAGTGATCCTCAAAGAAACCAAGAAGAAATAATCGAGGTTGATATGTTGAATAAGAATGAAGCGCGTCTGCGCAGATCACGTAAGACCCGAGCAAGAATCGCTGAACAAAAAGCTATTCGCCTAGCGATCCATCGCACCAACTTGCATATCTATGCACAGGTGATCTCGGCTGACGGCGGTAAAATTTTGGCAAGTGCCTCCACGCTTGAGGCTGAAGTTCGCAAGACCATCGGTAACGGTGGTAATGCGGCGGCGGCAGCGGCGGTCGGTAAGCGTATCGCTGAAAAAGCAAAGCTCGCCGGCGTGACGGCAGTGGCATTCGACCGTTCAGGTCACAAGTACCATGGTCGCATCAAGGCGCTGGCAGATGCCGCGCGCGAAAATGGCTTGCAGTTCTAATCTGGGGTGAATCATGGCACAAGCTAAACAAGGTAAGAATCAGCAAGTAGAAGACAAAGGCGACGGTCTCATCGAGAAGATGATTCACGTCAACCGCGTCACCAAGGTGGTGAAGGGCGGACGTATCATGGGTTTCGCCGCACTGACCGTAGTGGGTGATGGTGATGGCCGCATCGGTATGGGCAAGGGCAAGTCTAAGGAAGTGCCGGTGGCCGTACAAAAATCGATGGAAGAATGCCGTCGTAAACTGGTTAAGGTCAATCTGAAGGATGGCACATTGCATCATGCAGTGATCGGTCGTCACGGCGCAGCTAAGGTTGTCATGCTCCCAGCATCCGAAGGTACTGGCATTATCGCCGGTGGTGCGATGCGCGCTGTGTTTGAAGCGGTTGGTGTGCGTAACGTATTGGCTAAATGTATCGGTTCTAGTAATCCTTACAACGTCGTTCGTGCAACATTGAATGGCTTGCAGTCGTTGAATTCTCCTGCCGAAATCGCTGCGAAGCGTGGCAAGAGCGTAGAAGAGATCACGGGGTAAATCATGGCACTCGCAAAAACATTGAAAGTGACGTTGGTGAAAAGCACCAACGGAACCAAGCAGACACACCGTGCCACCGTGCGTGGTCTGGGTCTGCGTCGCATCAACCACACAGTGATGTTGGAAGACACACCTGCGGTGCGCGGCATGATTAATAAAGTGTATTACCTGGTCAAGTGCGAGGCATAAATGCAACTCAATCAAATTAAACCTGGCGAAGGCGCCAAGCATTCCAAACGCCGTGTAGGTCGCGGCATTGGTTCTGGTCTGGGCAAGACTGCGGGTCGTGGTCACAAAGGTCAAAAATCTCGTTCCGGCGGTTTCCATAAAGTCGGTTTCGAAGGCGGTCAGATGCCATTGCAACGTCGCCTGCCAAAGCGTGGTTTCGTGTCGTTGACACGTAACGACACCGCAGAAGTTCGTTTGTCCGACCTGCAAGCTCTGCCAGTCGACACCATCGACCTGCTGGCATTGAAGCAAGCAGGTGTGGTTCACGCTAATGCGCTGAGCGCCAAAGTGGTGCTGGCTGGTGAGATCACTCGCGCTGTCAAACTGCAAGGCCTGCTGTTGACCAAAGGTGCTCGCGCTGCGGTGGAAGCTGCTGGCGGCAGCATCGCCGAGTAAGGACGTCTGTGAACACAGCAGTCGCTAAAGGTAAGTACGGTGATCTGGGGCAGCGTCTCTGGTTCCTGTTGCTGGCGCTAATCGTCTATCGCATCGGTGCGCACATCCCTGTTCCCGGAATTGATCCGACCGTATTGGCGGATCTTTTCAAGACGCAGAAGGATGGCATCTTGGGCATGTTCAACATGTTCTCGGGTGGTGCGTTGGAGCGCTTCACGATCCTTGCATTGGGGATCATGCCGTACATCTCGGCATCAATCATCATGCAATTGGCGTCGATCGCAGTGCCGCATCTTGAGCAGCTGAAGAAAGAAGGCGATGCAGGTCGTCGCAAGATCACGCAGTACACCCGCTACGGCACGCTTGTTCTGGCGTTGTTCCAAGCGTTCGGTATCTCTGTGATGTTGCAATCACAAGCTGGTTTGGTGTTGAACCCAGGCCCGATGTTCCAACTCACGACCGTCGTGACCTTGGTGACAGGTACGATGTTTTTGATGTGGTTAGGTGAGCAGATCACCGAACGTGGTTTGGGTAACGGTATCTCGCTGATCATCTTCGCGGGTATCGCGGCTGGATTGCCGAGTGCGATTGGGAACACCTTGGAGATGGCGCGTACAGGTGCATTCTCTATCCCGTTGGTGTTGGCACTGTTCTTTGGTGCGATCTTGGTAACGGCATTGGTTGTGTTCGTTGAGCGCGGTCAACGCAAGATTTTGGTGAATTACGCCAAGCGTCAAGTTGGTAACAAGGTATATGGCGGGCAAAGCTCCCATCTGCCTTTGAAGTTGAACATGGCAGGGGTCATCCCGCCCATCTTCGCATCGAGCATCATCTTGTTCCCAGCCACGCTGGCAGGGATGTTCGGTTCGGGAGAAGGCATGACGTGGTTGAAGGACATCAGCAGCATGTTGTCCCCCGGTCAGCCGATTTATGTATTGTTGTATGCGGCTGCGATCATATTCTTCTGTTTCTTCTATACGGCGCTGGTATTTAGCCCCAAAGAGACAGCAGACAATTTGAAGAAGAGTGGCGCGTTCTTGCCCGGGATTCGCCCTGGTGATCAGACCGCGAAGTATGTAGAGAAGATCATGTTGCGCCTGACTCTGATTGGCGCCATCTACATCACGCTAGTGTGTTTGCTGCCAGAGTTCTTGGTGGTGAAATGGAACGTACCGTTTTATTTTGGTGGCACATCACTGTTGATTCTGGTGGTGGTAACAATGGATTTCATGTCGCAGGTGCAGTCCTACTTAATGACTCATCAGTATGAAAATCTGTTGAAGAAAGCTAATTTTAAGGGTGGCTTGGCACGGTAATGGCAAAAGAGGACGTCATTGAGATGCAGGGGGTCGTTGAAGAGACTTTGCCAAACGCGACCTTTCGCGTGAAACTCGAGAACGGATTTGAAGTGCTGGGTCATATCTCCGGCAAGATGAGGATGCACTACATACGCATACTCGCAGGAGACAAGGTAACGGTTGAGGTGTCGCCTTACGATTTGAGCAAAGCTCGTATCGTTTTCCGAGCCAAGTGAATAAGATCAAGTTGAAAGAAGCAAGGAGAAGCAAATGAAAGTCCAAGCATCCGTAAAGAAAGTGTGCCGCAACTGCAAGATCGTGCGTCGCAATCGTGTAGTCCGTGTGATCTGCAGTAGTGATCCACGCCATAAACAGCGCCAAGGTTGATTGAGATAAATCGACTCTGGATGATAGAATTCGCAACTTTTTGAACGATAGGGTAGCTGCATGGCTCGTATTGCCGGTGTAAACATTCCAAACCATCAACACGCTGTGATCGCGTTGACTGCCATTTATGGCATCGGCCGCACACGCTCACAGGAGATCTGTGTAGCCGCAGGCGTGAAGACGACCACCAAGGTCAAAGATATCAACGACACAGATATGGAAAAGCTGCGCGACGAAGTCGCGAAGTTCACAGTCGAGGGTGACCTCCGCCGTGAGATATCCATGAACATCAAACGTCTGATGGACTTGGGTTGCTACCGTGGTCTGCGTCATCGTCGCGGCTTGCCGTGCCGTGGCCAGCGCACACGTACCAACGCACGTACTCGTAAAGGCCCGCGTAAGTCTATCGCTGGCGCGAAGAAGTAATCTAGTAGAGGACAGTAACTATGGCAAAGCCCAGCACGAAAGTGCGTAAAAAAGTCAAGAAGAGCGTCGCTGAAGGTATCGCGCACGTTCATGCTTCCTTCAACAACACCATCGTGACCATCACCGATCGTCAAGGCAACACCTTGGCTTGGTCGACCAGTGGCGCGCAAGGTTTCAAGGGTTCTCGTAAGAGTACGCCTTTCGCAGCTCAGATCGCCGCCGAAGTGGTTGGCAAATCTGCTGTTGAATGTGGCGTCAAGAACTTGGAAGTTCGCATCAAAGGTCCAGGCCCAGGCCGCGAATCCGCAGTGCGCGCACTGAATGCCGCAGGTTTCAAAATCACCAGCATTTCGGACATCACGCCGGTACCGCACAACGGTTGCCGTCCTCCGAAAAAGCGTCGTATTTAAGGAGTAGATCTTGGCTAGAAATCTTGATGCAAAGTGCCGTAAGTGCCGCCGTGAAGGCGAGAAGCTGTTCCTCAAAGCTGAGAAATGCTTCACCGAGAAATGTGCTGTAGAGCGTCGTGCTTACGCTCCCGGCCAACACGGTCAGAAGAAGAACTCCCGTCAGTCCGAGTACGGCGGTCAGTTGCGTGAAAAACAAAAGCTGCGTCGTATCTACGGCGTATTGGAAGGCCAGTTCCGTCTGACCTACAAGCGTGCTGAAAAGGCGCGTGGCATCACCGGCGAAAGCCTGTTGCAGATTCTGGAATCTCGTTTGGACAACGTCGCCTATCGCATGGGCTTCGGTGGTTCCCGCGCAGAAGCTCGTCAAACCGTGCGCCACAATGGCGTATTGGTCAACGGCAAGCGCGTGAACATCCCGTCCTACACCGTTAAGCCAGGTGATGTGGTCGAAGTGGCTGAAGCATCTAAAGGTCAATTGCGTTTGAAGTCTTCTTTGGCAGCTGCTGAACAACGCGGTTTTCCAGAGTGGATCGACGTGGATACCAAAGGCTTCAAAGGAACATTCAAGGCTGTGCCTCAACGTTCTGAATTGCCTGCAACGATCAACGAGCATCTCGTGGTCGAGTTGTATTCCAAGTAATCCACGCGGAGTAGATATATGCCTAACAATAATTTGTTGAAGCCTCGCATCATTGACGTTCATCGCATCTCGGCGACACAAGCCAAGGTGGTGATGGAGCCGTTCGAGCGTGGCTACGGCCACACGCTGGGCAATGCCCTGCGTCGCATTCTGTTGTCTTCGATGCCAGGTTACGCTGTGACCGAAGTCAAGATAGCAGGTGTGTTGCACGAATACTCGTCTATCGATGGCGTGCAAGAAGACGTAGTCGAGATCCTGTTGAACCTCAAGGGGCTGGTTCTGAAGTTGCACGGTCAGCGTGAAGCGACCCTGCACCTGAAGAAATCTGGCGCGGGTGTGGTGACTGCGGCTGACATCGAAGTCGGTGCTGATACCGAAGTCATCAATCCTAACCACGTCATCGCTCACCTGACTGCAGGTGGCAAGTTGGACATGGAGATCAAGGTCGAGCAAGGTCGCGGTTATGTTTCCGCTATCTCGCGTCAACAACCTGGTGCGACACGTCCAGTAGGACATATCGCTCTGGACTCTTCGTTCAGCCCTATCTCTCGCGTCAGCTATGCGGTTGAGAGCGCACGTGTGGAACAGCGTACCGACCTCGACAAGTTGATCATGGACATTGAGACCAACAGCGCTATTGATCCAGAAGAAGCCATCCGTTATGCAGCACGCATCTTGGTTGAGCAGTTCTCTGTATTCGCGGCTCTGGAAGGGACACCAACCCCAATCGAAAAGCCACAAGCACCGAAGGTTGATCCGATGTTGTTGCGTCCAGTCGACGACTTGGAGTTGACTCCACGCTCTTCGAACTGCCTGAAAGCTCAAAGCATCCATTACATCGGCTATTTGATTCAGTACACCGAAGCAGACCTGTTGCGCACCCCTAACTTGGGTCGTAAATCGCTCAATGAGATCAAGCAAGTGCTGGCCGAACACGACCTGTCACTGGGCATGAAATTGGAAAATTGGTCTTCAGTGACTGAAAGTTAATGCTCGCTTGGATCAATCCAAGCCAGAAAGCAAAAGAGGAAAATCATGCGTCATCGTTTAGGACTTAGAAAACTCAATCTCAGCAGCAGCCACCGTTTGGCGATGTTGCGCAACATGACCGTTTCGCTGTTGCGTCACGAAGTCATCAAGACGACTCTGCCAAAGGCCAAGGAACTGCGTCGCGTCGCAGAACCTATCCTGACGCTGGGTAAGAATCCAAGTTTGGCCAATCGTCGTTTGGCTTTCGCTCGCCTGCGCGACCGTGAGATCGTCACCAAGTTGTTCGACGAACTCGGCCCACGCTACGCAGCGCGTAACGGCGGCTACTCTCGCATCCTGAAGTTCGGTTTCCGCAAGGGCGACAATGCTCCTATGGCATTGGTCGAACTGTTGGATCGTCCAGCAGAAGCTCAACCAGTGGAAGTAGCTGGCGAATAAGCTGACACAGCATAAGCAACAAAGCACAAGGCCGGGTTGATCCCGGCCTTGTTGTTTGCCGAAACAGGTTCCAATAAATCAGTACGGTTTTTCGCCTACCCAGTTTCCCGGGGTCTCGTACTGACACACCCACACTTGATCGCTGGAACTTTCACAAACAGCAAAGGCACACCCCACTCGCGAGGTGCTCTTCCAAACGACCTGCGTATAGTGCCCGCACATTTTTCCGGGTGTGCAACTGTTGTGAGTGTAGTCATAGTCTTTGACTTCACTTCCCCAAGAATCAACCACCTTCTGAGGATTGACCTGTTGCACCTCACGTTTGCCATCCGACCAACGAAGCGCACTTGCCCAATATAGGTTCTCGCCATACTTGCTATCGGGCTTGCTGTGTTGCATGCGGCACTGATTCTCTGCTTTTAGATGGTTGGCCCAACGTTGCGACGATGCGGCAAGCTCAGCTGAATAGGTCAGTGGCGGCACACCCACTGTACTGCGCCATTGATTGTGGGCGGCAATCATCTCGCTTGCATCGAAGTCCTGTGCCTGTGCGGAAAGTGTTGTAGCAAGGCAAATCCATACCATCGAGTGTTTCATCATTTCCCCAGCAATTTCTTCAGATAAGGGCCAGTCACACTGTCCTTGTGCGCCGCAACCTCCTTGGGCGAACCTTGCGCCACGATGATGCCACCACCATCACCACCTTCAGGGCCTAAATCAATCACCCAATCCGCCGTCTTGATGACATCTAGATTGTGTTCGATGACGACCAACGTGTTGCCTTGGTCGCGCAGGGTGTGGATGACTTTGAGTAGCATGTCGATATCGTGGAAGTGCAGACCGGTGGTTGGCTCATCCAAGATGTACAAAGTACGTCCAGTGTCGCGTTTGGAAAGTTCCAGAGACAACTTCACACGCTGTGCCTCGCCACCGGAGAGAGTGGTCGCACTTTGACCAAGGGTGATGTAACCCAGACCCACGTCTAGCAATGTCTTCAGCTTGCGCGCAAGGATAGGTACCGCCGAGAAGAACTCGTGCGCTTGTTCTACCGTCATGTTCAGCACTTGGTGGATGTTCTTGCCCTTGTATTGGACTTCCAATGTCTCGCGGTTGTAGCGGTGGCCGTGGCACACGTCGCATGGAACATACACGTCTGGCAGGAAGTGCATCTCAACCTTGATGACGCCATCGCCTTGACACGATTCGCAGCGCCCGCCCTTCACGTTGAACGAGAAGCGACCTGGACCATAGCCGCGCTCACGCGCAGTGGGTACACCCGAGAACAGATCGCGTATCGGTGTGAACAGCCCGGTGTAGGTCGCCGGGTTGGAGCGCGGTGTGCGTCCGATAGGCGACTGGTCCACGCTGATGACCTTGTCGAAATGCTCCAAGCCTTCGATCTCGCGATACGGAGCAGGTTCGGCATTGCTACCATACAGATGCTTCGCCACCGCGTTGTACAGCGTGTCGTTGATGAGGGTGGACTTGCCTGAGCCAGACACACCCGCGATACAAGTGAGCAGCCCCACGGGCAGGTCTAGCGTAACGTCTTTCAGATTGTTGCCGCTCGCACCGATGATCTTCAGTTTGCGTTCTTTGTCTGGCTTGCGATAAGACTTGGGGGCGGCGATGCTACGCCGACCTGACAGATAATCGCCGGTGATGGATTGCGGGTTAGCGATCACTTCCTGTGGCGAGCCTTGTGCGATAACGATGCCGCCGTGTTCGCCTGCGCCCGGTCCCATGTCGACCACGTAGTCTGCCGTCAAGATGGCATCCTCGTCATGCTCGACCACGATCACGCTGTTGCCCATGTCACGCAGACGTTTCAGGGTGTCTAGCAAGCGGTCGTTGTCGCGTTGATGTAGGCCGATGGAGGGTTCGTCCAACACATACATCACACCTGTCAGGCCCGAGCCGATCTGGGATGCCAAGCGGATGCGTTGTGCCTCTCCGCCGGATAGGGTCTCAGCCGAACGATCCAGCGACAGATATTCCAACCCCACGTTGTTAAGGAAGGTGAGGCGGCTGGCGATCTCTTGCACGATCTTCTCGGCGATGGCTTGCTTGTTACCCGGCAGCGTCACACCTTGGAAGAAAGCTAGTGCCTGCTTCAGCGGCAAGGCGCTCAATTCAAAGATGGCACGGTCGGCAACGCGCACGTGGCGTGCCTCTTCGCGCAGGCGCGTGCCTTTGCATTCTGGGCAGGAACAACTGTTCAGATATTTCGCCAACTCCTCGCGCACAGTCGGCGAATCCGTCTCTTTGTAACGCCGCTCCAGATTGTTCACGATGCCCTCGAAGGCATGCTCACGCGTCATCTTCTTGCCACGCTCGTTCAGGTATTGGAACGGGATCTCTTCGTGGCCGCTACCATACAACACGACGTTCTGAATCTTCTCCGGCAGGCTCTCGAAAGGACGCTCCAAATCGAAGTCGTAATGCTTCGCCAAGCTATCCAACATCTGGAAATAGAACTGGTTGCGCTTGTCCCATCCCTTGATTGCGCCGCTGGAGAGCGAAAGCGCAGGGAAGACCACGATGCGCGCAGGATCGAAGAACGAGATGACTCCCAGGCCATCACACTTCGGACACGCACCCATCGGGCTGTTGAACGAGAACAGGCGCGGCTCTAGCTCTTGCAGCGAATAGTTGCAGATAGGGCAGGCGAACTTGGCCGAGAATAGATGCTCTTTGCCCGAATCCATCTCCACCGCCAGAGCACGACCGTCGGCATGGCGTAACGCGGTCTCGAACGATTCCGCCAAACGTTGTTTGATATCCGGTGACACCTTCAATCTATCCACCACGATCTCGATGGTGTGCTTTGAATTCTTCGCCAGTTTCGGCAGTGCATCCATCTCGCAGATCTTGCCATTCACGCGCAGACGCACGAAACCTTGTGCTCGTAACTCGTCGAACAGATCCTCCTGCTCGCCTTTGCGCTCGACAACGATAGGCGACAAGATCATCACCTTGGTGTCGGCGGGTAGTGCCAACACATGATCGACCATCTGCCCCACCGACTGCGCCTGCAACACGATGTCATGCTGCGGACAATACGGATCGCCCGCCCGTGCGAACAACAGGCGCAAATAATCGTGAATCTCGGTGACCGTACCTACCGTCGAGCGCGGATTGTGCGACGTGGCTTTCTGCTCGATGGCGATAGCGGGGGAAAGTCCCTCGATCAGGTCCACATCCGGCTTCTCCATCAACTGCAAAAACTGGCGCGCATACGCCGACAGCGATTCCACATAGCGCCGCTGCCCCTCGGCATACAGCGTATCGAACGCGAGTGAGGACTTGCCCGAGCCAGACAACCCCGTGATGACCACCAACTGATTACGTGGCAGATCGAGACTGATGTTCTTCAGGTTATGGGTGCGCGCACCGCGAATCTTGATGTATTCCATGCTGAAAAGTGAGTCCGAAAAACGACTGTGCAATATACGCGAAAACGGGGGCTTCCCCAAACTGTAATATGCCACTCGTGGTGAGCCAACGAACCCTGTTTTCATCCTTGCTGCATCCCTGCAACATCCCGTATAGTTCGGCGCACTTTTAGAGCATCAAGAAAAATCAGGGACAGCACATGCTCACAGGCAAACTCCGCAACCAAGTCGATAAAATCTGGCTGACCTTCCACTCTGGCGGCGTCACTAATCCGCTGGCAGTGATTGAACAATTCACTTACCTGCTGTTCATCCGCCGCCTCGACGACATTCATACTCTCAAGGAAAAAGCGGCCAACGCCTTCGGCACCCCCATAGCCAACCCCGTGTTCGTCGCGGCGCAGGATGCTTACCGCTGGAACAAGTTCAAGAACATGGATCCGCAGCTCATGTTTGAGCTGGTGCGCGACAAGGTCTTCCCCTTCATCAAGACCCTGCACGGCGCAGAATCCAGTTTCGCCCAGCACATGGAGAACGCCATCTTCATGATCCCCAAAGCCTCGCTGCTGGATCAGGTGGTGCAGCTTATCGACAAGCTCGACATGGAAGACCGCGACACCAAGGGCGACCTGTACGAGTACATGCTCTCCAAGCTCACCACGGCGGGCACCAACGGCCAGTTTCGCACCCCGCGCCACATCATCAACCTGATGGTGGCGATGCAAGCCCCAGTGCTCGATGGCGACCAGAGCGACCTCATCTGCGACCCGGCAGCGGGCACCTGTGGCTTCCTCATGGCGGCGGAGGAATACGTGCGCCGCGACTACAAGGCGCAACTGCTGCGCAAGGAAAACGAAAAGCATTTCCACAACAACATGTTCACCGGCTATGACTTCGACCAGAGCATGCTGCGCATCGGCGCGATGAATTTGCTGCTGCACGGCATCGAAAACCCCACGGTTGATTACCGCGATAGCTTGAGCGACTACGGAGCGGCCAACATCAAGGATGCCTACACCCTTATCCTCGCCAACCCCCCGTTCAAAGGCTCGGTCGCCTACGAAGAACTCTCCCCCGACCTGCTCACCGCGCTCGGCAAATCGCCCAAGAAAGCGGTGGTCAAGCGCAAGCTAGTGGAAGAGGATGAAGACGAAGACAATCCCAAGGAAGAAAAGAAAGGCCCCTCGGAAAAAACCGAGTTGCTGTTTCTGGCCCTCATCCTGCGCTTGCTCAAAGCAGGCGGCCGCGCCGCCGTCATCGTTCCCGACGGCGTGCTGTTCGGCTCCACCAAAGCGCATCAGGAAATCCGTCAGACCCTGGTCGAAAAACACAAACTCGAAGGCGTGGTCTCCATGCCCTCTGGCGTATTCAAACCCTACGCTGGCGTCTCCACCGCGATCTTATTCTTCACCAAGACCGGCGTCGGCGGCACCGACAAAGTCTGGTTCTACGACATGCAGGCCGATGGCTACAGCCTGGACGACAAGCGCACGCCATTGATTAGCGACGAACAGCGCGAACACCTGTTCGAGCGCAGCAAGGCCGCGTTTGAAGCACACAACAAATGCAACATCCCCGACATTATCGCCCGCTGGTTCACACGTGATCAGGAAAGCAGCCGCGCCCGCACCGATCAATCTTTCCTCGTGCCAAAAAACGAGATCGTGCAAAACGGCTACGACCTCTCCATCAACCGCTACAAGCAAGTGGTGTATGAGGAAGTGCAATACGATCCGCCCAAGGTCATTCTGGCGCGCATCAAAAAATTGCAGCAGGCGATGGACGAGGGCATCAGCATGTTGGAGGGGATGCTGTGAGTTGGCCCGTTGCTTCACTAGCGGACGTTGCCACCATTAATCCGCGAGTACAAAAAGATCAAAAGCTACCGGATAACGTAACGTTCTTACCAATGGCGGCAGTGTCTGAAGAAGGTGAGGTCGTTGGTGCAGAGTTGCGGGCACTGGAAGAAGTTAGGAAGGGGTTTACATATTTCGAGCGGGGCGATGTTCTACTGGCGAAAATCACGCCATGCTTTGAAAACGGCAAAGCAATTTTTTTGGAAAGATTGGAAACCCAGGTAGGTTTTGGTTCGACAGAGTTTCACGTGATTCGCCCAGACCCAAAGCGGCTTGATGGAAAATTCCTTTTCTATCTGCTTTGGAATGTTAAGTTCAGGCACGAAGGTGCGCGGAATATGACCGGTAGCGCAGGTCAACGCAGAGTGCCAACCAATTTCCTCGAAAGATACACATTCTTACTCCCTCCTCTCGCAACCCAAAAATACATCGCCCGCGTGCTGGAGCAGTCGGATCAACTGCGCAAACAGGCGCAGCAGATGGAGCGCGAACTCAACCAACTGGCCCAGTCGCTATTTTTGGAGATGTTCGGCGATCCGATTGGTAATCCGAAGAATTGGGCGATACGCCCGTTAGGTGAGGTTGCGAACAACTTGGACGGGAGGCGAGTTCCTGTGAAGTCTTCTGATCGGGCGGATAAACAAGGGAGCTACCCATATTATGGAGCCAGTGGAATTATCGATTACGTTGATGATTTCATTTTCGATGAGAAGACGTTGCTTGTGGCTGAGGATGGTGCGAATCTTCTGATCAGAAGTACTCCGATAGCATTTATCGCAGAGGGAAAGTACTGGGTGAATAATCATGCTCACGTATTGTCCGAAAACGGCCTTGCACGGCTGGAGTACATAGAATATTCGCTGAATCTTAGAGACGTATCACCTTACATTTCAGGCAGCGCACAACCCAAGTTGAATCAGGCAATGCTCAACAGCATAAAGATTCAATGCCCGCCGATTGAGCTACAGGATAAATTCACAGATGTCTTGAGTGAAATTCGAAGTGAAAAGGCAAGCCTGCTCAAGAAAGCAGAATTGATTGAGCAAATGTTCAATTCATTGATGCAACGCGCCTTCAACGGCGAACTCACCGCCCCGGAACGCAAGGCGGCATAGGCCTAAAAAACGGCCTTTTTTGAACATATACCCTGCGACATGATAAGAAAATCCCGTTTTCTATACATATCCACGCCATCGACATATCGCCATAATATGTCTACAAAAATGAAAAACATCGACACATTTGATTGACATGTCGATGGGATCGACATTAGAGTGCCGATGTGTCGAAATATGCATGGAAAATAAACATGAGCGCCACAGGCTGGAAATCAGACCGTCCATACAATGACTTGCCGCCTCTACCCCCTGCGGCAGAGGTGGAAACCCGCGCTGTGTTGAAGCGGTGTATTACCGCCCGTGCTGCGCTGGCCGAGCTGAAGCAGGCGGCGGAGCTGATTCCCAACCAAGCCATGCTGATTAGTACCTTGCCGTTGCTGGAAGCACGCGCCAGTTCGGAAATCGAGAATATTGTGACGACCGCCGACGAGTTGTTCAGGCATGTGGGCAATGAGGCGCAGGCCAACCCGTCGACCAAGGAAGCGTTGCGTTACAGCCGTTCGCTGTTCGATGGGTTCAGGGCGCTCAAGCAATACCCGCTCAACACGCGTACCGCCGAACAGGTGTGCAGCACGATCAAGGGCGTAGAGATGACGGTCCGCCGCACGCCGGGCACAACGCTGAAGAACGACGGAACAGGCGAAACCATTTACACGCCCCCTGAAGGCGAAGCCTTGCTGCGCGATCTGTTGGCGAATTGGGAGCGCTACCTGCACAATGAAACGGAGATCGATCCGCTGATCCGCATGGCGGTCGGGCATTACCAGTTCGAGGCGATACACCCGTTCACCGATGGCAACGGCCGCACCGGGCGGGTGCTGAATAGCCTGTTTCTGATCCAGGAAGGTTTGCTGACGCTGCCTATTCTTTATCTGAGCCGCTACATCATCCAGAACAAGCCGGATTATTACCGCCTGTTGTTGCAGGTGACGCGCGAGGGGGATTGGGAAGCGTGGCTGCTCTACATCCTCAAGGGCGTCGAAGAAACCGCAAGTTGGACAACGGCGAAGATCGCGGCAATTCGGGCCTTGTCCGAGCAGACCGCAGAACATGTGCGTGCGAGCCTGCCCAAAGTTTATAGTCACGAGTTGGTGAGCCTGTTATTCGAGTTGCCGTATTGCCGCATCAGCAACCTGATCGATGCCGGCATCGCCAAGCGGCAAACGGCTTCGCAATACCTCAAGCAGTTGGTGGAGATCGGGGTGTTGAGCGAAGCGAGTGCGGGCAAGGAAAAGTTGTTCATCAATCCCCGGCTGATGCAATTGCTGACGCGCGACAGCAACCAATTCACGCCATACGTGTAAATCTGCTGGCGAAATCGGGATAAGGAGAAGCATGTCCAACTTCACTTTCATGGCTGAATGGCCGGAGCTGCAAGAACCGGCGGGCAAGGCCGAAGTGCTGGTGCAGGCCGATCCACGCGCGGCTTGTTTTTACGCTCGCTTCGCCATGGAGCGCGCGGTGCAGTGGGTTTACCGCTACGACCCGGCGATGCGGTCACCCGGCTACGACGACACACTCAACACGCTGATCCACCAGCCCTGTTTCAAGAACGCGCTGCCGCCGCCGCTGTTCAATAAGTTCAAGCTGGTGCAGAAGGCGGGCAATGCGGCGGTGCACAGCGAGCGCAAGGTGGCCGCCGCCGATGCAGCGCAGGCTCTGCTGGAGCTGCACCACATCTGCTACTGGTTCTATCGCAATTACAGCCGCCAGCAACCGGTTAGCAATCAGTCGTTCGATCCTGCGCTGATTCCTGCCGCGCCCGATGCGCAGGTCAAACAAAGCGCGAAGCAGTTGCTGGCTGTGCAGGCGCAACTGCACAAGCAGGACGAAGCTGCCGCAAAAGCGTTGGCGGAAAAAGAGCGTGAGAACGCAGAGCTGCGCGCAGAACTTGCCCGTTTGCGCGAGAAGGTGGGCGAAATCAAGCTGTTCAATTTGGCAGCAGCGGACAGCCACGATTACTCTGAAGCGCAGACGCGCAAATATCTGATCGACCAGTTGCTGATAGAGGCGGGCTGGGACCCGGCAGGCGAGAACGTCGCAGAGTATGAAGTGAGCGGCATGCCCAACAACAAAGGCGTGGGCTATGTGGACTATGTGCTGTGGGGTGACAACGGTTTGCCGCTGGCGGCGGTGGAGGCGAAGCGCACCACGGTAGAGCCGCAGAATGGTCGCCAGCAGGCCGTGCTGTATGCCGATTGCCTGAGCAAGATGCACGGCCAGCGCCCGCTGATCTATTACACCAACGGCTACAACATTTGGTTCTGGGACGACACGGTTTACCCGCCGCGCATGGTGCAGGGCTTCCACACACGCGATGAGATGCAGCGCATCATCGACCGACGCACGCTCGCCACTCCGCTGGCGCAGGTGGAAATCGACAGCGCCATTGCGGGCAAGGGGCGGCCCTATCAGATGCAGGCGATCCGCTCGGTGTGCGAGCAGTTTGAAAAGCACCGCCAGCACAAGACGCTGCTGGTGATGGCCACTGGCACCGGCAAGACGCGAACTGTCATCGCGCTGGTGGATGTGCTGATGCGTGCCGGGTGGGTGAAGAACGTGCTGTTCCTCGCCGACCGCAACGCGCTGCTGAATCAGGCGAAGAAGGAATTTGGCAAGCTGCTGCCACATGTTGCGGCAAATATTCTTTCCGGTGGAACGACTACGCTGACTGGGCGTGTGCAGCTCGCCACTTACCCGACCATGATGAACATGCTGGGTGAGCCTGCCGACCGGCGTTTGTTCGGCATCGGTCACTTCGATCTGGTGATCGTGGACGAGGCCCACCGTTCCATCTACCAGAAGTATCGCTACATCTTCGACTACTTCGATGCGCTGCTGGTGGGGCTGACTGCCACGCCGAAGAGCGAGATCGACAAGAACACTTACACCATTTTCGATATTGAAAATAACGTGCCGACCTTTGCCTACGAATCCGGGGAGGCGTTCGACGACGAAGTGCTGGTGCCGCCCAGAGGCTACAGCGTGCCGCTCAAGTTCGTGCGCCAGGGAGTGAAATACAAGGAGCTGTCGGCGGAAGAACAAGCGGAGTGGGAAAGCAAGGAACAGCTAGAAGGACGCGAGGAGGTGTTGCCTTCGGAGCTGAACAAGTTTCTGTTCAACAGCAAAACTATCGACCTGATGCTGCAAACACTGGTGCTGCACGGCATTAAGGTGGCGGGCGGCGAGCGGTTGGGCAAGACCATCATCTTCGCGGCCAACAACGCGCATGCCGAAGAAATCGTTAAACGCTACAACCACCACTACCGCCACCATGCGGGCAAGTTTGCGCGCGTCATCACCTACAAGGAGAAGTACGCAGATACGCTGATCGAAGAATTCAAGGGCGAGAAAGAGCCGTTGGATAAGAACTGTCCGCTCACCATCGCGGTATCGGTGGATATGCTCGACACCGGCATCGACGTGCCCGAGGTGGTGAATCTGGTGTTCTTCAAGGTGGTGCAGTCGCGCGTGAAGTTTGTGCAGATGCTGGGGCGCGGCACGCGCTTGTGCCCGGACTTGTTCGGCCCCGGTGCAGACAAGAAAGAATTCATCGTTTTCGATTACTGCCAGAATCTGGAGTTTTTTGAGGCGAACCCGGATGGTGCGGGCGATAGCAGCAACAGGCCTTTGTCGGAGCTGATTTTCGAGAAGCGTTTGCAACTTGCTACGGTGCTGGCGAAATCGGAATTTGAGGCCGATCAGAACTTCCGCCGCTACACCCTGGACCTGCTGCACCATGCCGTGGCCGGGATGAACCTCGACAACTTCATCGTGCGCCCGCGCCGCGAGGTGGTGGAGCGTTATCAGCAACGCGAGCGCTGGAACACGCTGGATGATCAGGCCGTGGGTGAGTTGCGCAGTCAGGTGGGGCCGTTGCCCAGCGAGGCCGAGCCTATCA
>Ga0209015_10066_pt1 | contig 23031 bp, 31 predicted proteins | sample EPASupsiteSAE300_FD_187264 | JGI IMG/M metagenome (GOLD analysis project Ga0209015, IMG submission 187264) | Bioremediated contaminated groundwater from EPA Superfund site, New Mexico - Sample SAE3-00 (SPAdes) (version 2) | ecosystem: Environmental > Aquatic > Deep subsurface > Groundwater >...
ACTCGCCCCGATGCTCTTGCACCATGCGCACAGCACGCTCGCGGACTTCAGCAGAAAATTTGTTCGACTTGTTCATAGCTCCATTTTCTCAAGAATTGGAGCCTCCACCAAATCCGGGGCGGTTCACTACAGGTCTGTCCTGATAACAAGCTTATCGCGGGACCAGCCAAGGCGTATATACGAGCGTACATTCACTGCGGGGAGCCGTCTGATCCGTCGAGCGACGACTCGGCCGATGGGTAGGAGTTCAGCTAGCACCGCGCGCTGGCCCCAAAGGTTAACTTCGTGAGCCGGCACAGATGAGTGAAATTGAGGGTAGCAGCCTGCGCCCCACTTTCGGCATGCGAGGCGCGACGGGTGTTCTGCTCAAGCGCTCGTGCTCCTTCCACGTCACGAACGCCCTGCAAATCAGTGAGGACATGCGTGCGCGTCCGGTCGACGACGTACGCGAGGGAGTTGCGAGATGGAACAAAACGTTCGCCCAATCGCCCCCACGGACGACCTTATTGAGCAGCATCGCAAAATGATGCTTGATGCGATCAGGAGATGTGATTCCTCTGTCGTGCGGCGACTACTGACGACCCCGTATGTTTTGCCCGATGATCCGAAGGCTCGGTATATTGAAGCCGCAATCGTCGCGAATTGCACGCATTCCACGCGACTCGATGTGCTCGAAGTACTGCTCGAGGCAGGCGCAGACCCTAATTTGGTGGACGGTCCCAACACCCCGCTGCTCTCTTGGATTGCGAACTCAGCCCGCCCAGACCCTTTCCCTGAAGTGAAGCTTTTGATCGATCACGGCCTAAACGTCCGTAGAACGTTCTCAAATGGGAATACATACTTTCACATGTTCAGTTGGCCTTCTGCCTTCAGGGGGGTGACCACATTCGCGGGAGTCGTGCCAATCTACGAGTTACTGATTGCCAGTGGTGTGGACCCCCAATCAATCAACCGTCGCTGGCAAACTTCGCTGGTGACCCACTCGATGATCTGGGGAAGCGTTGAGCAAGCGGCTTTTTTGTTGGATAAGGGTGTCAATCTAGATTTCACCGATGGCTGCAAAATGACGGCGATTGACTATACGCAGATGGTTCACACAAGTGGATTCAGTTATACGAAGTTGTCGGCGTACCCAGAATTCCGGCAGAAGAGTCCAGAAGCAGCGGCTAAGGCCGACGCTTTGTTTGCGTTTTTGAGATCCCGCGGCGCCGTGGAGCGAGCACTTCCCGACCATGTCATATTGCATTGCGTCGATATGCAATGACCGCGGCGTCGCCAACCCGCTGTTGGCGTTTAACTAAGTCTGAACGGGTGGCGGACGCCGGACTGAGCCGGATACCCTGCCGATCCTCCACACCTGTGTGCCTTGCCCACCGCGCCCCGCGTCGCTTGCGACGGGCGAGTTCAGAGTTAGACGAACAAAGTTCAGAGTTACGTAAATTGTCGAAATTCAAGCAACCTGACTGGCATGATCAGGTTTTGCAGATGGATATGTCGTTGCCGCCAGACTGTCCAGTGATGGGTTTTCCTGCCCCGGGAAGCCCGAACTTCGCCCACTGCTCGCCACATTAGCTCGCGCTTGCGCACTGGTAGTCAAGACCAAGAAGTTGTTTGGTGGGCCGCCCTTTTATTCCGGAACCTTGTCGAATCACCTACGTCTGAACCGCCGCAACGGTGAAATGTGCGCGGCAGTTAGCCGGCCGTGTATCGCTTGCGCGGGTGAGAGTCAGTAGTTCCACAGCTTCTCCGAGCCACGTTCGGCGCGGCCGGGCCTCGCGAATGCCTCCTTCTGGCGGATTGAGCCGCGGTTTGATGGTTGCCCTTGTCGGTGTGGTCGCCCTGTGGGGTATCTGTTTGGCGTTTGGCGTGACGGTTTCGCTGGTGAAGGCTTTTCCAGTTGTTGGTGTTCACAATTGCCGCTAGCCGCATTACAGGGATGCTAGCGGCCAAAACGTCGAATCGCTTGCTGTGTAAGGGAATGCGCTCGATCAGTGCGATTCGATGCCTGTTGCGACGGTACAACAATCATGCGGAAGTTTGTTCAGTAACTCTGCTAGCGCGGCAGAGGTACCTAGATATCAAATCGCATCCACCACGCGATCGAAAAGGCGCTTTTCGATGACCGAGCGCATGTTGTCAGCGGCCGCTTCAGCTTTCTATGGTTGCTTTCAAAAACGGTAACTTTAGCGCTTGAATGAAGGGTTATTCCGGTTATCACGCGTCGTAGTGTTCAGCGACAGCCCAGCTGTGCGGACACCCATTATGTGCAAATGAGGCGCTATAGCTGCAAGGCCAAGCGCTATGCGCTGACTGAATTCTCGGGCGTGTGCAACGTACGCTAGCATTATTAGTGATCATGCTAGCGCCGCTATGAACACGGCTAGCAGCAAATCTGAACTTCAACAAATGCGAACGTGATCGTCCCGGCGTCGGCGATCTGATCTGGTTGCCGGGCGTATTCTCGAAGAAAAGTAGGCACGGGTGACCGGCGTAGGGGATTACCTGGCGCCGGCGAGGGGATTCAGTCTGTGATTTCAGCCGGGGGCGCGTCGAGTTCCCACGCGGACAGACTCGGCCGGTGTGTGTAGAGCGGAAAGAGAAACCAGTCTGCCAGGTTGTCCGCGACCTGGCCGACGAACCAGGGATCGACCTCGAACGGTTGGTCCAGCCCGTCCGGTTCATCGGCGCAGAGGAATGCGCCGCGCAGCTCGTCCCCGGCCAGATACACAACTGCCCCTTCCGTCACGTCCGCCGTTGTTGAGGGCGGCTGGTCGCGTAGCAGCATGCGCAAGTCCGAAACTGTTTGCTTGAAGGTCCGTTCCATGTGATGTCTCGTAAGGGGCGCATTGACGAACGTATGGTTGCGCCACCCCGCTAGCAGCGCAATTAGGGCGCCCCCATATTCTGCCTCCGGGCGAGGCCAGCGGTCCGGCTTTCCGAGAAAAGCCGGCGTCACGCGGCAGGTGGCTGGGTTTCCATGAAGTTGACCGCTAACTTCCTCGTAACGGGCGCTGGGACAGTGGCGTTACGGGGTCAAGAAATCACCGGCCATGTCGATATTACGATCGTCGCCATACGTGCCCACCGCTCTCAAAACGCCTTGACTTCGTCATGGACAAGCCTAAAATGTACATATCATGTCCATGTACATAGAGGTGGAAGAATGGCAACTGCAACAGAGCGGATCGTTGTCCAGGTGACTGCGGTTCAAAAGCGGGCGATCGCGAGTACCGCGAAGCGTCTCGGGCTTAACGTGAGCGAGTTGATGCGCCAAGCGGCGCAGGGCTTCACACCGTCCGAGGACGAGCAGGACATGCATGCGCTGATTGCGCGGGTGAATGCGTCAACGAACGAAGCGAACGATGCGCTGGACGACGCGCTTGCGTTCGTCGCGGAGTCGAACAGGCGAATTGCGGTGTTGACGGAAGGTAAGCACTGATGGGCGTCACAGACAAGGTGTGGGATGCGCTCACGACCGTTATCAAGATGAATGACAAGGTGGTGTCGCTTGCCGGCACGGTCAAGGATCAGCAGGCGAAGATTGAGAGCTTGACGGAGCGGGTTATTCGCCTTGAAGCCACGTTGGAACTCATCATTCGCACAGGCGGCGACACAAAAAAGCTACCACGCTAACGGAAAAGCGGGTACACGAATTACATTTAATGGGATTTATAGTGGATCAAAAACAAGTGGAGGCTCTGACGACGAGCCCATCCGTTGCCACGGATAAGATTCATGGACCCCTGAATGCGCTTGCTCTTGTAAAACTGGTCGATGCATTTTATTCACCCGACGACCGCATGCTTTTACTAAAGGAGATTGACGATGCGTATGTTGCTTGCAACGTCGCCTATGAGGCGATGGCAGCCGGTACTCCAACTGCTCGCTCGTGGACGGATGAGCAGAAAAGCGAGCATCAACGGTTGCTGAACGCAAAGGTGGAGTGCGACCGCGTGGTTGATGAATTGAGAAAGGAGCATAAGCTGCTTTTCCGGCTTCGGGACGCAAGAGATACGTTATCAAAGAGCAAATACGAGTGAGAGCGGAGGCTTCTGCCGCGACGAGGTAAAGAAGTCCCGCGCGTAGGAAAAGGATATGAACCACACGGCAGAGATCAACAGAGGGCTCGAATTACTAGCGCTGTGCCAAACGCTTCAGTCTGAGAAGGATGGCGTAGAACGGCCGGCACCGTTTGCAATCGACAAGTCCAAGACGCTCGACCAGTTCGCGAAAGATATCAATGCTGCGAGCACGAACATGGTCTCGCTGCAAAAGCTGATTCCGCAGATGTTGCGCTTGGCCGAACTCGGACGCAAGCTCGAAGCAGACGGAAAAATCAGTGTTGGATACAGCGATGACTACTCGACGGCCGCTCTGAATTTTGTGCTGGCCGAGCACGGTCTCAACTGATCGGAAAAGACGCTAATGGAACCAGACCCGGCGTTACTCAATTGCGATGCTTGCGGAAGGTCTTTCCAGTTTGGTCCGCATAGATACGATGGCAAGGCTATCCCGACGTATGGGATTACCGTCTGTACACCTTGTTGGGACGCGAACTGGGACGGATGGGCGCCGCACCTCGAGAAGAAAGTGACAGCAAAACTTCTTGCAGAGGGCAAGCCGTTGCCGTCGCGGAACTCGAAGCAGCGGCTGCCACGCGAGTAACAAAACACGGGGAAGGTGGCTCGGGCCGCGCAACGACGAAGGCGAGAGAAAAATACGAAAAGGCCCGCTGCCATTCATCGTATGCCAACGATGCAGCGAACGGCAGCGGGTAGCAGGCAACAGGGGACTGCGCCGGCCGAAAGGCTCATGGTCCAACAGCAGCTAGCGAGCTTCAAATCAGATAATTCCGAAAACGGTGCCCACACAAAGTAAACATGAACGTGACTCACTCTTTGTTTGCGATGCTGGGTATCGCGATCGGGCTTGCGCTAGGACTGCTGTTGCTGCTTTCCCTCTTTCGCATTTCGGGTGCGTTTTCCGGCGCGTCGAAACGTGACGGAACGCCGAGCGATGAGGATGCCGGGCAGCAGCTTGCACAGGCAGTTATTCGACGCGCTCGCAGAATGCCTGGCCGCAACAACTGACGCCACGGAAAATGGGAAAAACACCATGCGAAATAAACTAGTAATCACTGCGGAAGCCACCACGCAGTTTGTGGTCGCCCTTGGGTTGACAGCGCTGATGTGGGTTGGACTCAGGTCAAACAGTCGGTCAGTCATATGGCTCACGCTCACCACAGGAAGTAGTTCAAGCAGGATAGTTGAGTGGGGTTGCTGGGTGCTGATCGCGCCGGTGATGCTCTGGCAGATTTGGCGTATTTCTGCGGTTATCGCCGCGTGGGTGTTTCGGCATGCAGCCAAACCGAATGCGACTGTCTAAGCCCACGGAAAAGCCATGCTGACGAAGAAGCGCAAGCCAACCGCAAAAATTGCGGCCGAAAGTCTCAGACGAACTGCTGTGCGTGCGGAACGGCTCGCGCGTGAGCTTCGGGAACTCGGCATCGAACGGCATGCATCGGCTGTTGACGCTGCTGCATGGACTATGACTGAAGCGGCTATAGCGCTTGACGAAAGCGTAGCCGCTTCAAGCTAGGAAAAGCACATGAAGCCTACCGGGAACAGCGTGCTCTGGACTGTCATCCACGGCCATACCGGCGAGACGCTTTTGACCAGCGCCGACGACGATGCATACGACCTCTGGCAAGACGATCATCCAGACTACCGCAAGGTGCTCGGCGTCAACCAGGTCAGCGCGGAGCTCCGTGAGCGTTACGCGCGCCGCGCAGCGCGCGAAGTGTTTGTAGTTAAAGAGTAACGCAGAAGGGAACCACGACGATGGATACGAAGACAATGAACGATGGTGAGGTAAGAAAAAGTAGCGGAGTCGCGGAGCTTGTCATCGGCGGCTTGGTGATGCTTGTGGCATCCGGGGTGTTCGTGTGCGCGTTTCAGTCGGCCGCGAATGACGGCCCCTATTCAGCTTCGGCGTGGCTGTTCGCCCTCACATTGAGCTTTGTTGGGGTGTTCCTCTGGTCCTGTGGAATGAGGAAGCAACGGCTCGTTGCCGAGGCCGAGCAAGAGAAGACGGACGCCGAGACGGTTGCGAAGCAAGCAATCGAACGCGCCCGCAAGAAATAGGACGAAAAAGCGCGCGCCGGAAACTCCGGCCTCTATACACTACAATCACATTTTCGGAAAATGCTTTGACGATTTTCAAAAACGTCTAATCGGCTCTACGGGAAGCGCTTTGGAGGCATGATGAATAGATCTGGTGATCTGTTTGATCAAGAGTTCGAAACCTGGACGCCCGTGCAGGCGAAATCATTTTTCCGCGCGGGAATGGTCGATGATTTCTTCGCGACCAAGCTTGGCGAAAGCGTTTGGGTTCTCACCCTGAAGGTCGTGGGCCGCGAAGGCCGACAGATGTTCGTTCAGATGCGAGCGGCACGTGAAACCGACAGGACGAAAGTGCGCCAATTCAAGACGCTCGATGCCGCGATTCGGGCTGCGGGAGAAATTGGCTTCGATGTCCGGTCAATAGGGATCGCTCGACTCGGGCATAAGTCGTTGCAACGCGGAGTGAAGGCGCTGGCCGGGACAGCGCGAGAGTTCAGGAAAATGCTCCCTGACGCAGATTAAGCGCACCCTAAATTACGGTTGCGACGGCCGTTATCCAACAGTACCTCCGCAAGGCAAGTCGTGCGGCCTTTGACGCGCTTCCCGCGGTCGGTTCAAGGCACCCAGCTCCAAATTTGAATCGGATCAGTTAATTGATGCCCGTCGCTTATGTCTCCAAGGAAATTGCGCGCACCCTCCGCGCTGGCCGGCTGCTAACAGATTGCCGTCTCTCGCGAGTTAGCAATGGCTGGCAGGTGACGCTGATTCTCATCGGCGGAGACGTGATGGTCCTTAGGTCTGCTGACACTGATGGGTCGGGCCCTGACGAAACCGTCTTTGCGACCTCTGATTCAGCGCTCTTTGCCCTCGCGGGTATCGGTTTTGACCTTTGCAGGAAAGGGCTGGGTTGCTGGCGCCCCGACCCGGTGATCGCCGAGAGAGAGCACGTTAGAATGCGAGCGATTTTCGCGTGGGGCATTCGACAATTGCGTCGTTATGCCGAATGCCTGGGAGTCGGCGTGGCGAGCAACGAAGGCGGCTCTGTCCCGTTCATCATAACGGCGATGACAACTTGCGAGGCTTGACAACGTCGCGATTTATGGAAGATTGGCGCGTTATCTCTACAACAAGGAACATGGGGCTTATGGACAAGAAGGACTTAAACCGTCGCGCGGCAATCGTAGCACTCGCCGATCCTGAGGGCGATCTGCCGGGCGAGTTTGACACTTTCGATCCGATCAGCAACAGGGATGATCTGGTTAGGCTGCTTATCTCGACCCAGATTTCTTTTACGCGTTGCGCTGCCGGGGTGACGGCAGAAGGCCCCTTCAACGAGGCGGTAACCGAGGCCGTGAATGGGAGCGAAGTCGACGCGGCCGCACTCGCAGCAGTCAAACTCGCCGCATCATGGGCCCCTTCGCCGCGGTGACATAAGATCGAGGCTCGCTGTCGTGGATCCGATTATCCGTGCCGCTGAGCGTGAGCTTTACCTGAAAATTCTAGTGGGAATGAATCAATGTTATCGAATGCCATACGGATTTGCGCCGTTTTTATTTTCGGGATAGCGGTCGCCGGCTGCCACAGCAAGTCTGACCCAACGAAAGAGAATTTCTCAGCCGCTGTACAGAATCATTTGGACGGGACTGACGCCGTGTGCGTTTTCACCGGGGCCGTTCCGTTCGATCTCCCTGATGTTCAAGACTTGCCACGGCGGCGGGCGGACCTTCTTGTAAAAGTCGGTCTTCTTGCAACGCAGCCGACGAGCTTGACGGTCGGAGTCCGGACCGTACCCGCCTTCCGCTACACATTGACGGATGAGGGCAAGAAGGCGTACAGGGCGCTGACCCCGGCTCCAGATTCGCGGCTGTGCGGCGGAAAGGCCAAATTGGTTGAAATCACTTGGTCTTCTTCGGTGGAAAAGGCTGACGTAGGCACCTCGGTGGACGTCAAATACGTCGGTAAGCTCACCGACCGTCCACATTGGGATGACGAGGCCATATTAAGGCCGCTTTTTCCCGAACTGCTCTCAACGACCAACGACCAGTTCAACAACGAGAACATCCTGACGGTGACCAAGGACGGTTGGGTAGTTACACGTTGAGGTCGAGGTGGTGAAGCGTTCACTTTGGTGGCTCGGCCACGTCGCGGCTGACCGGGCTAGCGCAGCAGATTGGCCAGGACGTTTCGATCTACTCTCTAGATGATTAAGTAGGACCTGGAAAAGCGGTTGCGGCCGCGCAGTCGGGAAAGTGGCGATATGAGAAGCAGGAGAACCATGGCGACCGCGAATTCAACGGTCTGCGATAGCTGCAGGGAAAGCCAACGGCGCTGGTGGACCGGTCTTGGCCGCGTACAGCCCCGAATTCGGTGAATCTACCGTCCGCCTTTAAGGCTTCATCTGGACAGCGCGACGCATGGCGGCGGTGATTCCTTGGCGTGTGCGCCAATATCCGTCCCAAGGGTCGGACGTCAGGCCTTTTTGCCGCGCGAGGGCACTCTCCATCGTCCATTCGTCGCCGCCGCGGATATCTCGCAATTCCTCCCAAGACACAGGCATCGAAACCGCGAGGCCGGGACGCGCGCGGACGGAGAATGGCGCGACAGTGCTCGCGCCGCGCCTGTTGCGCAGGTAGTCGATGAATATCTTGCGGACTCGGTTCTTCGGACCGAGCACTGCCGAGAAACGCTCCGGGACCACGCGTGCCATATGTTTTGCCACCGCCTGCGAGAACTGCTTGACCTCTCCCCACCCCTGTCGTCGCGTGAGTGGTACCACGACGTGAAAGCCCTTGCCTCCACTCGTCTTTGCAAACGAGCGAAGTCCAAGTTCGTCAAGCACGACCTTCAGCAAGGATGCGGCTTCGAGCATCGCGCTCCACGGCAATGCCGGGTCCGGATCGAGGTCGAAAATAACGCGGTCGGGGTGTTCGAGGTCGGGAGCAACCGCATTCCATGAATGCAGTTCGACCACGCTCATCTGCGCAAGCCCGACAAGTGCTTCTGCAGAGTTCGCGACCAGCAGCGGCGGATGGCCGGGATGAAGTTCTGTGGGCAACTCCGACACCCCGGGGATGCGCATCCTTTCCGCGTGTTTCTGGAAAAACTGTTCGCTGCCAACGCCCTCTGGCGCACGGACCAAGGTAAGCGGCCGGTCATGCAGCCAAGGCAATGCCCACTCAGCAATTTGGTCGTAGTAGCGAACGATTTCGATTTTGGACTGACCGGAGAGTTCGTCCATGACGCGCGCCGGGTTGCTGATGGAGATGCCGCGGAGGATCACGCTACCACGTGGCCCCGGACGCTCGCGCATGGACGTTTTGCGCTGTTCGTCGGAAGCTTCGCGCTGAGGCGTTGCGATCGCCTCCTCTGTCACGGTCGCGGCGGGCTTGTCTTCGCGGAACGCGTGGAACGTCGCGTGCCGAAGTTCACCTCCCGGCGTCCATTCCAGAAACGCGACCTCTGCGACTATCTCCGGCTTGAGCCAGATGAATTCCCGCCCGCGATCCGGCTTGGGGGAGTTGTAAAACGGCGATTGCGCGAGTGCCAGCGCCTCGGTCCGTTTTCTGAATGCTGTCGCCTGCCTGACCTTGAGATGTGGCTGAACAGTGCCGGCATAGCGCAGACTTCCATCCTTTTCGAAAACACCTAGTAAGAGCTGGTCGACTGCTGCACCGGCGCCACGTGGGCGCGAAAATCTGTCCACGACGAACTCCTGTCTACGGTTGCATTTGAGCTTGATCCAGTCCGCCGAACGGCCCGAGCGATACGGTGCGTCGGCACGCTTGCCGATAATGCCCTCTAGTTTCATCTTGCACGCGGATGCGACAACTGATGCCGGGTCCTGTGGGAAGTCTTCCGAAAATCGCAGAAGTGGATTGGCCGTTTGCGACATCAATTCTGCAAGGACCGCGCGGCGCGATCGCAACGGTTGTTCCCGGATGTCCGAGTCGTCCAGGTAAAGGAGGTCGAAGATAAAGAGCGTGATGTCGGCGGTGCTGCGCCGGTCGAATGCGTTTTGCAGCGCATTGAAATCCGGTTTGCCGGTGGCGTCAAGAACCACCGCCTCCCCATCCAGCCAGGCATTTCTTACAGAAAGCTCGGCCAGAGCGTCGCGCAATCGAGGCATACGGGCAGTCCAGTCGTGCCCGTTGCGCGTGAAGAGAGCGACATCGCCGTCCTTGATGCGGACCATGAGACGATAGCCGTCAAATTTTATTTCGTATGACCAGTTGCCGCCGGCCGGAGGGCGATTTGCAAGGGACGCGAGTTGCGGCTCGATGAGAGACGGCATTTCCCCCGGAACCTCGCGGACCGGAGGCCGGCGCGCCGGCGTTGATCTGTTCCAGCGGCCAGCCATCGCGCGAGCTAGTGGCCGCCGTGAGTCGGGGCTGTCGCCGCCCGCTTCCGAAGTTCAGGACGGACGCTGAACAGCGGCTCACTGATCCACCTGACAAAGTCATCATGCCAGTGGTCCCACTCGTAATCGCCGAGTTCAAACTCGTCGTCGATCTGTCCGGACCCATCCTCGGAAAGGAATGCGTACACCACCTTGCTGCCGTCCCAGAACGCGACGGCATAGTCCGTCAGATCCGCTGTGGTGCCGTATGGGACGTCGCGCAACATCGCGCCCAGTTGGGTCCTGAACTGGTCGACGGTAAGAGGTTTCATCATGTGCTCCGACGTGTAGTCTCGGACGATCGCTCCGCGTGGGCCGGATTCGCGCCATCGCCTGGCTGGTCGAATGGCTCAGGCACGTAGTCGTCAAGCCCCGCTCCGAACCACGGGACGGCGTGGCGCAGCTCCTCAACATAGGCGTTCCAGCCCGCGCGATTGCCTGAAAACAGATCATGTTGGACTAGGTGACCGATGACCTTCCGGTTGAGCTCGGGCTCGAGCAGCTGCGTCGGCCAGAGAAAGAAGGCGCTCGTTGCCGCTTTGACAAACTCGGCGGGTGTCATTTCAGAATCGACCTGCCGCAGTAACGGGAAGGTCGCCAGCGACTCTTCCTGCGCGGCCGCCTCGCCGACCGTGTGGTAATGCTCTCCACATTTCGTGACGCATGAGATTGACTCGAGGACGTCACCAAGGTGCACCAACAATGCCCTGCGCTGCCAGCGGTCGGCCGCTCCCGCGGATCCTAGGCGCTCGCCGTCGAACTCTTCATCCGGCGGTACGCGTTTTACGACGCAGCGGAAAAGGCGGGCGTAGATATCGGTATCCCTCTTGCCCAACTCTTCGAACACTTTTCGCTGTTCGGGCGCCATGCATTCATCCGCAGCGCTTCGCATGAGTTGTACCGTGTCAATTCCGTTAGGCCCGGCCATTCTGGTTCTCCACAGTCGATTGCACCATGTCGCGGCGCTTGGATGCGCCGGCGGTCGTCTGCCGCAGGCGAGTCTGGAGTTTGGGCGCGCCCCCCCCGCACGAGCATATCTCAGCAAATCTCACGCCTAGGGCCGCCTTGGGTCCGCTTCATGCGGCGGATCTGACATAGCGAAGGAGGCAATTATGAAGACGCGTATCTTTACGTATCTCGCCTGCTCATGCGGGCACCGGGGAGCAATCGTAGAGAGTTCCGAGGAGCGGGCATCGCCCGACGGCTGGTATCAGGCGTGGCCGCGAGGTTTGAAACACAACGGCACGTATGACGGGATGGACGAGCTTTTTGCAGAAACAAAACCTGGGTGCCCTGTTTGCGGTAGAAGTCTCGGGCCGGAAAATATCATCGGTCGCAATGAAGCGAGCGGTGCTGCCGAGGTGCTGCGCCTGGCGGTCAGCCAACAGGTTCCCGGTGGTCCTGTCGGCCTGTAGCTGAATGGCCACCGGCGCGGCAGCTCGCGGCCTGCTTCCGAGTCGAGTCGCTGGGCGGACCGGGTCGCCCTCAAGGCCGGAATGCCGCCTGCTGCCTGACCGTCTCCAATTAGTTCGAGAGGAAAGGCTATGGCAGGCGACAATTCATATGAGCCGAGCGAGATCGTGAAGTCTCGCGCATCTACTCTGTCGTGCACGACGATGGGAAAGGTACGTTCGAAGTTACCTGCGTCGAGGGGCAGCACTTCCCCCCGACGCGAAGCGGAAAAGGCGCGCATTTCGAACTGAAGTACGCGGCGACGCATTCGCACAAGCACGGCGAATTTAAGGGCTCAGAAGCAAGAGGCTCACAGTCTTGACTCATACGCCGCGGCCTTGCAGGGACCCGGCGGCGACAGCGAGCTTCGATCCGGCTCCGTCTCCGCGACCCGACTCGGGTGCTTCAGCAACTGGAGGAGATGAGATGGGGCGATCGAGACCCGGTCCGCCACACCACCCGGCGAAGCCGCGCCCGGCTTGAGCCGACCCTACGCTCATAGAACTTCACCCTTTGCAGCCAGTCAGCGCCCTTGACATCGGGCAGCGATGCGTATGATAGGCCCCAGACCTCACCTTCGAACCCCGCACGCACGTGAAATGACTGTCGCACCCTACTCTGCCTCGACCGGAACAGCCCACCACCCCTTGGCGGCTGGCCTTGGGCGAAGCGTGAGCTTCGTTTATGATTGGGGAGGCGCATTTCAGTATATACATTTATGGATGCAGAACTTTGGCGGTCTGACCCGGAAACGGCTTATGGCGAATGGCAACGCGGCGAGGCCACTGGCGCGGATCGTCGCACGTTCGCTGAGCGCTCAATCGTCCAGCACCGTTCGATGTTCGCCCGCTTCTACCGGTACCTCACAAGTCACGGCGTCACGCTGATGGAGTTCGGCACTGACCACATCGAGGGCTTCTTTGTCGATCTGGATCGCGACTGCGCGCCGGGCACGTCGACGCGTCTGCGACACCTGAAACTGATGGACCGGCTGTCGCGCCACCTGACATCACTCGGCCTGCGCACCGATAACCCCGCCGCCGCCCTGCTGCCGCGCGAGCACTGGCCAGAGGACGAGCCGATCCCGGTGTTCCTGTCGTCCGACGATGATTTGCGGCTACAGCATCTTTGCGGCATCACCGACTTCGAGTCGTTCAAGGACATGCGCAACCGCGCGATCGTTGCGCTGCTGCTCGGCAGCGGCATCAGCGCAGCCGAGCTAGTCGCGCTCACAGCCGACGACCTCGACGTGGGCGCGCGAGCCAGCCTGTTCGTCCGGAAACGCGGGCCACGCATCGCGCGCCGCGTCCCCATCGACCCGTTCGCCGTTGACCTTCTACGCGCGTACGCGAAGGCGCGCGCCGGGCTTCCGGCAAGCGATGGGCTACTGTTCATGGCGACTGCTGGCGGGAAGCCGATGAAGCCTGCCACCCTTGGACAGTGCGTGCGTGGCGCGCTGCACGCTATTGAGGCGGCGGCCGCCGACGAGAGCCCACGGCTACTGCGCAACACCTATGGACGGCGACACCTGCTGGAGGGCAAAACCAACGAACAGGTGAGCAACCTGCTGGGACTGTCGAGTCACCGAACCGCCACAAGGTTACGCGAAACGATCGCTGCGTCCGGCAAGCCTGACGTCCAGCAGGCGCAAGACAGCACGCACGCGGCCTGACTGCTCGCCCGATCACTCGCGGCGCTGCCTTGACTTTGCGCAGCGCCGCGTAACCTGGTAAGTGAACCGTACACGGGGTACGGCTACACTTGCGAGGCAACAGCCATGATCTACAGAAGCCCGTTCAGGGACATCATCTATCCGGCAGGGACCCGCGAACCGCGCGTCACACGCTATCGCATCGTGCTTGCGAAGAACGCCAGACTGGTCCGCGCGATCGTTCACCTGATGGTGGAAGAACCCGAGCAGCCGCAGCCGACCGACAGCACCGCGCTCGACGTCATCCTGAACCGGATCATCGAGGCGGAACTTGCCGGTGTGCGCCACGACTGCATCCGGCTGGTCGTCCAAGCGGCCGGGCAGATGACCGACTATCCGATCGTCTACAACGCACTGGACGTCGTGCGTCCCGGCAATGTCACGAAGCGGTTGGCGACGACGACCGATCAACCCATCCATATCCGTTCGCTCGATGTCGTCGGCGGATCGGTTGCCTTCTACGTCGATCGCGAGGGCGGCAAACCAGTCAGCGCCGGTGTCGCGGCGATGCTCGGATGAGTGCACCGCGCCCCCGCTATGCCGTTGGCCAGTGGGAATCCCTGTGGGCGAGTCATCCCTATATGTCCCACCGGATACTCATCGACCTCCCGTCCCGTAAAGTTATCGCCGGGGAGCACCGTTATTACAAGGAATGGCACAGCATGAGCCTGCGCGACCTTGAGTACATGCAACAGATACTGGACGAGACCTATCACGACATCTTTGACGAGCCGCAGGAGTACGACTTCGCGCTGATTGATGAGCCGCCGTATTGGGCCACGCAGCCGTGGCCGTGGCCGAGGGTTGCGGTGCTGACCGATGACAATGACCAAGACGATCAGGCGGGCGTTGATGACGTGTAATTACGTTGGCGCCGGCGGGACGAAAGCCTTCAACGAGGACATGAATTGACAAACAACGTTACCTCACTGCAATTTACTGTGACCCGGGACGATCTGTTCACCTTCGCCCACGGTGAGATTTTCGGCACCATGTATCCGTCCCGCGACAAGATCGGGCTGGACGAATGGGTCTGGCGGCTCTCAAAGACCGTCATCAACCGTGTGCGCGATGACGCCAGCGAACTGCTGGAGGTAAAGGCCGAGACGGTGGTTATCAGCGAGGGCTACGCCAGCACGGCCGCTGAGGCGGCGTACGACATGCGCGCCTGTCTGCATCGGCAGGTTGAGAAAGCTGGCCAGAGCGCGTAGCAGGTGCTGGCAGGCCTCGTAGCTGTGAGCCGCTCCGCGCCATGGCGCACCGATGCGGACCGATGAGTCCAAGCCGTAGTCCGTAACAGCACGGGCGTTTGTACCCAGTTCCCCAGCGATTCGAGTTTTTCAACAGGGACGCGGTGGCGCATATCGTCCCGTGGCCCCGTCGACAATCCTCGGATATACTGTATGCCTATACAGTGTTTTCAGGGGTGGGCGATGAGCGCAGTTCTGCTGCCCGAAGCGATTCACCAGGATTTGTGGCGCGGCAACCAGCTTGCTCGCGCGCGATCGCGGGTGGTCGAATGTGGCGACACAGGTCTCGCCCGCGAGCTGCCGGGCGGTGGATGGCCACGCGGCGCGCTGACCGATCTGCTCGTGCAGCAGACAGGATGTGGCGAACTGCGGCTGCTTCGCCCGGCATTGGCACAGCTGGCATCGAAGCCCGTCGTCATGCTTCAGCCGCCCCACAACTTGCAGCCAACCGCTTTCGCCTGGTGGGGGCTGGATCCGGCGAACCTCATGACGGTCAAAGCGCCCCGCACGGCTGACGCGCTGTGGGCTGCCGAACAGATTCTGCGCGCCGGCACATGCGGCGCACTGCTTTTCTGGCAGAACCATGTGCGGCCCGAATCGTTGCGCCGCCTGCACCTTGCCGCGCAGGCATCCGAGTCGCTGTTCTTCATGCTGCGGCCACTGGCGACGACACGCGATGCGTCACCCGCACCCCTGCGGATTGCTATCCGCGCCGCGACGGACGGCGTCGATATCCAGTTCTTGAAACGCCGCGGCCCCGCGCGAGACGAACCGCTGTTCGTCGCGTTGACGCCCTCTCCGATTCTGAATGTAAAACGCAATGCAATTGTGGATCGGCGTCCATCTGCCGTTGTTGTGCCTCGAAGTGTTCCGGCCGAAGTGGTCGCGTGATGGGCACAGTACAACCGAAGGCCTTGCCGTGCTCGAAAAGGAGCGCGTCATCGCCTCGGATGCGGCTGCGCGCGCCGCTGGTGTATGCATCGGCATGCGTCGTGGCGGCGTACTTACGCTCGCCCCAACTACCCTCATGCGCGACCGTGACGGCGCAGCCGAAGTCAACGCCGTGCGGGAGGTCGCGACCGGCCTGCTGAACCTGTCACCGCAGGTGGTTATCGCGGAGGAAAGCACGGTGCTGGTTGATGTGTCCGCTAGCCTTCGACTCTTTGGCGGCATCCGGTCGCTAAGGCGCATCGCGCGCCGCGTCGCCGACGCCATCGGCGTGAGCGCCACTATCAGTGTGGCACCAACGGGGCAGGCGGCATGGCTGCTCGCACGCTATCGCGGCGGCGCCCACCTTTCCCATGACTCCCTTGGGCGCGGCCTTGCGAGGCTTCCCGTCAATCTGCCACCGCCCGCGCGTCGCCATCTTGACTGGCTGACGGGCATTGGATGCGAGACAGTCGGACAACTCATGCGCCTGCCCCGCGCGGGACTCAAGAAGCGCTGCGGAACAGCCTTACTCGATCTGCTTGACCGCGCCAGTGGCGATGCCCCCGAAGTGTATGAATGGTTTGAGACGCCGCCAACCTTCCAGGCGCGCGTGGAACTGCCGGATCGCATCGAGCACGCCGAAGCCTGTCTTTTTGCCGCGCGCCGACTCGTTGTGCAGTTGACCGGCTGGCTGTCACAGAAACAGCTTGCCGTGACGCGCATCGTCCTGCGACTCGAGCACGAGCGCGGTCGGGATGCGATCGCGCCGACAACGATTGAAGTGTCACTTGCCGAGCCAACATGGCGCGAGGATCACCTTGTACGCCTGCTGAAAGAACGGCTCACCCGTGTTGAACTGGCCGCCGCCGTCATCGCGCTGCAACTCGCTGTGCAGGAGGTCAGGGAGGCTGAGGCGGCATCGGACTCGCTCTTTCCCGAACCGGGCGGTACGGCCTCCGACCACGCGCGGCTGCTCGAACTGCTGGTCGCGCGCCTTGGGCCCGAAAACGTGCTGCGTCCCGCGCCGGTTGCGGACCATCGGCCCGAGGTCGCCGCGCGCTGGGTGTCGGTGACGGACAAGACGAAGTACGTCGCGCCGGCGACGGACACGCCGCGCCCGACATGGCTGCTCGAAGCTCCGATCAAGCTGCTCATGCGTAGCGAAAGGCCCTTCTATGGCACGCCGCTGCGCACTGTCTCTTCAGGCGAGCGCGTCGAGGCAGGCTGGTTTCAGGGCGAGCCGGTGACACGCGATTACTTCGTGGCCGTAGGCGACGATCACATCTGCTACTGGATTTTCCGGGAACGGATCGGCGCGGTCGATGACGATGAGCCGCGCTGGTTTCTGCACGGAATGTTCGGGTAAGTCATGGCCCCGGGTTCCTTCGGCCTGCCCGGCTATGCTGAGTTGCAGTGCGCGTCCAACTTCACGTTCCTGCAGGGCGCTTCGCACGCCGAGGAACTGGCTGCGCGCGCCGCGCAACTCGGATATGAGGCGATCGCCATTACCGACGAGTGTTCGCTCGCAGGGATCGTTCGCGCGCATGTCGCGGCAAAGGAAGCGGGCATCAAATTGCTGGTCGGCGCGCACTTCCGTTTGACGAACGCCGACGGGTCGCCGGCGCTCGCCTTTACCGCGATCGCACAGAACCGCGAAGGGTACGGCAACCTGTCGGAACTCATCACGCTTGCGCGCACGCGCACGGCCAAGGGCACCTACCTGCTTTACCCGCATGACCTCGATCATCCCGATCCACCTTACGCGCATCTGCGCGCCCTGCCCGACTGCCTCATCATCCTGACGCCCGAATTCCCGGCGAAAGAGGCGCGCCTCGGCGCACAGGCCGAGTGGGCCGCCCGCACTTTTGGCGAGGACCGCTGCTGGATGGGCCTGACACTGCACGCCCGCGCGCTCGATGACCTGCATCGCACCGTTGTGCTGGACGTGGCGGAACGGCACGCACTGAAGGCCGTTGCAACGGGCCAGGTCCTCATGCACGTGCGATCGCGCAAGCCGTTGCAGGACACGCTGACCGCGATCCGCTTGAACCGGCCTGTCACTGAATGCGGCTTCGAGCTCGCCCCGAACGCGGAGCAGCATCTGCGCTCGCGCCTGCGTCTTGCCAATGTCTATCCGGTCGAAGCGCTGGCGCAAACACTGAACATAGCCGGGCGTTGTTCCTTCGTGCTGGACGAACTGCGCTACGAGTACCCGGATGAACTCGTGCCGCCTGGCACCACGCCCACCGCTTACCTGCGTGGTGAAACGTATCTGGGCGCGCAGCGTCGTTATCCGCGCGGCATCCCGCACAACGTTCAGGTGCAGATCGAGCACGAACTGTCACTGATCGCCGACCTGAAGTACGAGCCGTACTTTTTGACCGTGTACGACATCGTTCGTTTCGCGCGCAACGAAGGCATCCTGTGTCAGGGGCGAGGCTCTGCGGCCAACTCCGCTGTTTGTTACTGCCTGGGAGTCACCGAGGTGGATCCGGCGCGCAGTAGCATGCTGTTCGAGCGTTTCATCTCGAAAGAGCGGGCAGAGCCGCCTGACATCGACGTGGACTTCGAGCACCAGCGCAGAGAGCAGGTCATCCAGTACATCTACCGGAAGTACACCCGTACGCGCGCCGCTCTGGCGGCCGCCGTCACGACCTACCGCCCGCGCTCGGCAATCCGCGACTCGGGCAAGGCGCTCGGCATTGACCCCGTCATCGTTGATCGGGTTGCGAAGGAACATCACTGGTTTGATTCGAGCGCGGATCTGATCCGGCGATTCGTGGATAGCGGCCTCGATCCAGACACGCCGATGAACCAGCAGTGGGCGACGCTCGCCGCGCAGCTCCTGGGCTTCCCGCGTCATCTGTCGCAGCACACGGGCGGCTTTGTGATCGCGCGCGGCAAGCTCTCGCGGCTCGTGCCGGTGGAAAACGCGTCGATGCCGGATCGCACAGTTATCCAATGGGACAAGGACGACCTGGAAGCGCTCGGCTTGCTCAAAATCGACGTGCTGGCGCTCGGCATGCTGTCGGCTATCCGTCGCACGCTCGACCTCGTGTCGCAGCAGCGCGGCGAGCCATTTGAAATGCAGGACATCCCGCCAGAAGACAAAGCGACTTACGACATGATCTGTGCGGCCGACACCGTCGGCGTGTTCCAGATCGAGTCGCGCGCGCAGATGAGCATGCTGCCGCGGCTGCGGCCACGCGAGTTCTACGATCTCGTGATCGAAGTGGCGATCGTGCGGCCCGGCCCAATCCAGGGCGGGATGGTTCATCCGTACCTGCGTCGGCGGCAAGGCCTCGAGCCCGTCTCTTACCCGAGCCCCGAAGTCGAACAGGCACTCAAGCGCACGATGGGCGTGCCGATCTTCCAGGAGCAGGTGATGCAGGTCGCGATGCTCGCGGCAGGCTTCAGCGCCGGCGAGGCAGATCAGCTGCGTCGCGCGATGGCTGCGTGGAAACGCAAGGGCGGACTGCAGCACTATCACGACCGCATTGTTGAAGGCATGCTGCAACGAGGTTATGACCGGGAGTTTGCGGAGTCCATCTTCGCGCAGATCCAGGGCTTCGGCGAGTACGGTTTCCCAGAGAGCCACGCGGCGAGTTTTGCGCTACTCGTCTACGCGAGTTGCTGGCTGAAGCGCCATGAGCCGGCCGCGTTCCTGTGCGCGATGCTCAATAGCCAGCCGATGGGCTTCTACTCGCCCTCACAGCTTGTGCAGGACGCGAAACGGCACGGCGTGGGCGTGCTGCCGGTCGATGTGATGATCAGTGGATGGGATTCAACGATGGAAGGCGATGGGAGTATGGCGCCGGTGCGTCTCGGCATGTCCCTGGCGCGCGGCATGCGCGAGGAATCCGCCCGGCGCATTGAAGCCGCACGCGCCGTGAAGCAGTTCCGCGACGTGGCCGACCTCGCCAACCGCGCACAGCTTGATCGCCACGACCTTGAGGTGCTTGCGGCCGCCAATGCACTGAAGCGGCTCGCCGGCGACCGGCGTCAAGCGCTATGGGCAGCAGTCGCCGCGGTGCCGGAAAAGGATCTGTTGCGTGCCACGTCGCGCGAGGAGGCAGCGCCAGCGCTTGCCGCCCCAACGAAAGGACAGGATCTGATTGCGGACTACCGCTCGACCGGCCTGACGCTGGGCCGGCACCCGCTCGCGCTGCTTCGCGAAAAACTGCTGGCCATGCGCCTGATGCCTGCCGAAGCACTGATGCGCTACCGCAATGGGCAGCTCGCGCGTGGCTGCGGGATCGTGACCGTGCGGCAACGCCCCGGTACCGCGAACGGCGTGATGTTCATGACGCTGGAGGACGAGACCGGGTCGGTCAATGTGATCGTCTGGCAGTCGGTCCTCGAGCGGCAGCGGCGCGAGGCGCTCGGGTCATCGCTGCTCGCGGTCTATGGCGTCTGGCAGTCCGAAGGCGACGTCAAGCATCTGGTCGCGCAGCGGCTCGTCGACGTGTCGCACCTGCTAGGCGAGCTACCGACGGCGAGCCGGAATTTTCACTGACTTAACAAGGAAATGTCGATGACGAACTACAACGTCCTATTTGACGCGCAGGCCGCGGCTGAAGTAGTCGTGCCACGCGTTGTTGCACGGCACCGCTCAAAGGGCGTTCTGACCTGGAAGCTGCTGCATCAGATGGAGGAAGAGGTGCTCGCTGAAGTGTCGTCCATCGGACAGTTCAGCGACCGGCTGCTGCAAATGATTTGCGCGCCTGCAGTCCTGTCCTATCCCAACGATGACCGGGCCGCGTCGTTTGAGGGACACGACTTCGTGCCCATCGTATTCTCCGCACTGGAACGTGCGTGGCGACAAATCAACTGACTCATAGCTAGTCGCTCGATGCCGCTGCGCTGCCCGCGCAGAACACATTCCTCTGGTTTATGCTTGGATCGCAAACTGTTCGCGGGGCAGCCCTTTGATCCACAACGGTTCACGTCCCATGCCACTCCAGGTAGCACCGGACACGGGATCGCGATACTTCGCCGCTTTAGCTCCCGTCTTTGGCCCACGCTTTCCTTTGGGTTGAGCAAACACCTGCTCTGGCGTCAGCGAGTACTCGCTGATGATCGCACGCGCCTTCTCGATCGCAGCAGCAACTTCTTGCTCCTGCGCGACTTCGATTTGACGTTGCAGCGCTTCGCGCTGCTTCAAAAGTTCGCGATAACTTGCCACTTATTCTCCAGTACTTTTCATAGTATTTCTGGCGTCCCGGCATTCCTCGGACGCGTCCATTCTGTCTTTTCCATTCAATTAAAGGCGAGACGGATTTCGCGCACCGATGGAAAACAGAACGGCGCTGATGTCCGCCATCGGCTCAGCTGCCGTAAGCCGGACGACCTTAAGCTCATGATCAAGCCCGCCGTTCTCAACCTCACGCCACTCGTGTCCCTGTACCAATACGCCTTCAGGGCGAGCAATAAATCCGAAAGCCATGCCTTCCTGAGGACGCCTCCCCGTTACAGCGCGATACATGGCCATCTCAGAAGGTGTCCCTGCGGCATATTTCGACGGGTGTCCGCAAATTAATTTGTCGTCTGTCCGTTCGATGACCTTCATTCCCCGCTCTTCGCATTTCTTTGTAAGGCGTTGCTGTGCTTCCGCAACGGGCACAGACGCCAAGATCCCGATGGGTTCCCCGTATGCGCGAGTCGTGATTGTATTTGGAGTCTGCGCGGCGCACCCGCCCAGCAGAGCAATCGTTGAGACCATGAGCGTAATACCCAAACCCCGAGTCATCTTTTCCTCTTCGTTGTGTTGTGACATTCCGTTATGTACCGACGGGCGTACGGCGCATCGGCGCTTCGCCAATTGCCCGTTTTCCTTGGCCTGCGGCCGGAACCGCTTTTCCGTTCAGCTGAAGATGGCCTACGTTGCGCCATGTTCTTTTTCGTCCGCTAGCCGATGGTCTTGGCATGATCTTGGGTCCAATCAGGCTCGGCAGCCATAGGCATTTCGCACGAGTCGAAAGCCTCACAGTCAGCCCACGCTTGCTCTTTCGTACGTCGGAAGGGCTGCCGTTCCTTGTACTCGCCTTGTGACGCTCCAGACTTCGTGTTGAGCCAGCCGTAGAGCACCGGCTCCTGATCGCTGACCATATGAACGACGAACCCGCCGTCCTTGAGCTCTTGGATCCGTTTATGACCAATCTTGTGCTTGCTCATTCGGAATGTTTCCTGTTCTATTTTTCTGTGTGGTCCGCGCAACTGGCGCGACCGCTTTTCCGATCCGTCAGCCCAACATCGCCGCCAAGCCCTGACAGAGCGCCGCGATGCTCGCTGCTGAAGCCGCCCACCGGTTCCACCGCGCTTGCTTCATGCCCGTTGCGAACGGGTCAACGAGCTTGCCATTGTCATACTGGATCGAGAGACTGGCTCCAATCAACCCATTCTCATCGGCAGGCGGGTCGACATGCTCAACTTCAACCCGCGTCGACAAAAACCACAATAAAGCAGCAATGAAAGCCGCCACTGCTGACGTGATGTTGAGAAGGTAGGCCGCTTTTTTCATCGAATCCGAACTCGCTTCAGTTGTTCCCGTTTTCCGTGTTGTGCAGCCGAGGCCGCTTTCCTACGTCCGCCTCCACGCGCCGGGTGCGGCCTGGATACGCTGGTGAATTTCGGCAATCTCACTGACGAACGGCAACGCATCTTCCGAAAAAAACTCGCGAGCGTTGTTGAGTCGAAACGGTGCAAGTAATTTATGCAGAGCTTGTTCGAGCAGATCGTAGTTGTCCACGCGGTACGATGCTAGTTCCTCGAATTGAAACATGGCCCCGGTCGTGTAGAGCTGACGGATGCGAGTAGCAATATCTTGCGTTGTGTAACCGATCTTCACGATGCGCTTCCCTTCTTTGGTGAATACGCCGGTGCCAAGAACGTATACGAGCCCGGTGACTTGCTCGGGATCCTCACCATCAGGAGTTTCCAACGCCTCCTCGACGGCTTCGCTGGATTCCACTGATACCCGATAGGGCTTTGTCGATCTATCGATGAGGTATCGGTCGTCGTTCCGAACCGTCGTGTAGATCGTAGCTAGTGTGCCGTTCTGTTGTTAACTAATCTATGTTCACGTAGCATGCTGGTATCAACGGAACGGGAGATACCAGCATGCCGATGGGACGGCCGAAGGCCGAACTGGTGTTGAGTGAAGATGAGCGC
>Ga0209015_10072_pt1 | contig 19760 bp, 16 predicted proteins | sample EPASupsiteSAE300_FD_187264 | JGI IMG/M metagenome (GOLD analysis project Ga0209015, IMG submission 187264) | Bioremediated contaminated groundwater from EPA Superfund site, New Mexico - Sample SAE3-00 (SPAdes) (version 2) | ecosystem: Environmental > Aquatic > Deep subsurface > Groundwater >...
GACAGTCGCTCAAGCTTCTCTGCGGGCTCGAAACCCGGTAGGCAGACGAGCTGACTGTCCCTGTGACGACAACTGATCGGGTCGGCGTCACAGAAGGGAATATACAAGTAGGCAAAAGAAAGCGGCTCAAACCGCCAGCTCATAAGTGGGTCCCCCGCGCAGCCACGGTGGTGGTGCATCTGGAATCCGTGCTCTCGCACACTCCCCGCTAGTGACAAAGCAATCATCAGCTCCCACTCCGCACTGCGTGCGTCGCGGACGGGTCTGCAAGGGAAACCCGTCGGGTTTGCTTCGCGCAGCGGGAGCCGTCGGCTTCGCCTTGGCGAGATGCTCCCACTCCGGTTGGCGAACTGCTTCAAAGGAAATGTCGTGCGTTACATTCGCGGTGCGCTCGCGGCCGCGTTTGTGCTTGCAGCAGCGATGCAACCACGAGTCGGGGAACGGACCAAACCGCGGAAGCGCAAGTCCGGCGGGCGGTGTTTTGAACAGGGTATCGGCGCGCGCAGCGCCGCCGGAGGTATGACGCCTTTGTCACCAGCGCTGAATGTGCGAGGCGACAGATTCCAGATGCACCACTACCGCGACTGTGCGGGGGACCCGCTTAAGAATTAGCGGTGTGAGCCGCTTTCTTTGCTTATCTTTCTTTGCGGCGGCAAAGAAAGTAAGTGCCGCCCCGCACAGGGGCAACGCCAATAGACCACTAACACAGCAAGGAAAGGCCAAAAGACCAGCAACAGACCAGAGACAACCACCACAGCAAGGAAAGGCCAAAAATTCCAGCCCAAGGAAACCCAACCCGCCAAAGGCAAACCAGATAAACCAAGCGCCGCGCAGGCAAAAAAAACCTCAAACAGCAACCTCCCTCCCACCCCCCATCACCGACATAACAAAATCAAAAAAAGCCCTAACCTTAGCCGGCGGCCGATGCCGCGAAGGATAAAGCGCATACACCGGATGAACCTCATCCTTCCAGTCAGGAAACAGCTCAACCAGCTTGCCATTGGCAAGCAACGACTCAACACCAAGCGCAAGCACCTGCGCGATTCCCTGGCCCGCAGCACACACACTGTGCAACGTGCCAACGTCATTCACCATCAAACGCCCCTGCGGGGTAATCGCAATCTTCTTGCGCCCGCGATGAAACTCCCAACTGAACGGGTAACCCGTCAATGGATTGCGAAACTTGATGCATACATGCTTGCCGTTTTCGAGCTCGGCCGGACTAGCCGGATGACCATGCTTCTTAAGATACGACGGCGCGGCCACCGTCATAATCCGCGTGTCGATCAGCTTGCGTGAAATCAGCGTTGAAACCGGCGGTTCGCCGAAACGAATCGCAAGGTCGAACCCATCAGCAACCATATCGCCTAACTGGTCGCGCGTGATCAACTCGAGTTGCAGATCGGGATGCCTGTCGATAAAGGCGCCGAGCCTCGGCCCCAGCACGAGACGCGAAAACAATGGATCCATGCTCACCCGCAAACGTCCGCGAACCGCAGTCGCACCTTGCGCCGCCGTAGCAGCCGCTTCCTCGAGCCCACCGAGTAGCGGAACGATCTGTTCGTAAAATCGCCGGCCTTCGTCAGTCAGCACGACCGAGCGCGTGGTACGGTCGAACAACCGGATGCCAAGGCGTGTTTCAAGCCGTGCAACCGAACGGCTGACCCCGGATTGCGACATATCGAGTGCTTCGCCAGCCGCCGCAAAACTGCCGCAGTCGACGATCGCCGTCAGCACGCCCATGCCGTTCAGCATGCGCTCGTCAAATGGCATGTGATATTCCCTTGTTATGCATTAATGCCCGACATGCTAACGCGAAATATCGTTTGAATTCAGACTCCGGTATCGGGAGACCCAGGCTTTCCCAACGCATCGATGACGCTGCATCATGAGTGGAATAATCGTCACGCTATCGCGTCAGGCAAGCGTCCAGCGCCGATCCGAATGCGTCGGGCCGATGCACGGTGGAATGCGGATTTCGTCATGCGTTATGAATATTCACGCCGATCAACGGAGAACGCGATCAGGCCGTAAGTTTTTATTATCGATTTTGCCGATCTATCGAATATTGCCGCCACCGCCATACTGGCGGCGCCCGTTTGAATGAAACCGGCGACGGTTTTTCCGGCATCCGCTTGCCGGATCGGGCCACGTTGCTCAGCGTCCCGCGCCCTGAGTCGCTTGCCCACGCACCTCGCGCGTGACGGGCGCTTCGTCGAGACGGCGGAATATCCATGCTGACACCAGCGTGATGACGCCCACGCACACGAAGCTCAGGCGAAACCCGAGCGCGGCCGATCCCCATTGTGCCGAGAACAGATTCACAAGGCCGCCGCCGATCGAGACGCCCAGCCCGATCGCCAGCATCTGCACCATCGAAAAGAGGCTGTTGCCGCTGCCGGCGTCTTCATGCGAGAGACCCTTGAGCGTGACGCTGTTCATCGCCGCGAATTGCATGGAGTTGGCGCCGCCGAACACCGCCAGAATCACAATCCCGACGATCAGCGGCGTACCGCGCGTGATCAATGCGAGCGCAACGATCGACGAGCCCACGATCACCGTGTTGACGAGCAGAAAGGTGTCATAGCCATAGCGGCGCACGAGCGGTGCAATCCAGCGCTTGGTGAGGGTGCCGGCCAGCGCGGCGGGCAGCATCATCAGGCCGGAATGCAGCGGCGTATAACCGAGTTGCAATTGCAGCAGCAAGGGCACGAGGAACGGCACGGCGCTCGAGCCGACCCGGCATACCAGGTTGCCGATCAGACCGACGCTGAAATTCGGTTCGCGAAAGAGCGCAAGTTTGAAGAGCGGATTGCTGCGTCGCCTCGCATGCGGAATGTAGGCGAGCGCGCTCACCACAGCGAGCGCGAAGAGGCCGGCCGACCATGCCAGGCGATGCGACGGCACCGGCGCGTCGACGGCCAGCGAAAACGCGATCATGCACAGCGACAGCAGCCCACAACCGACAAAGTCGAACGGCGGCGCCTGGGTCTCGCCATGCGCCGGCAGAAATCGCTGCACCGCGTAAAGGCCCAATGCACCGATCGGCACGTTGATCAGGAAGATCCAGTGCCAGGTAATAGCCTGAACGAACCAGCCGCCGAGCGTCGGACCCGCGATCGGCCCCAACTGGCCGGCAATCGAAATGAACGCGAGCGCCGATACGTATTGCTCGCTCGAGACGCTGCGCAGCACGGCGAGCCGCCCGATCGGCAACAGCATCGAACCGCCCAGTCCTTGCAGGACCCGCGCGAGCACCAGCTGGCCGAGCGTATGCGCGCTCGCGCAACAGAGCGATCCGAGCACGAAGATGAGAATCGCCGCGAAGTACACGCGCCGCGTGCCGAAGCGATCGGCGAGCCAGCCCGACGCGGGCGTGAGCATCGCCATTGTCAGCGTGTAGGCGACCACGATCGGTTGCATCGCGAGCGGCGCGACGTGCAGACTCCTGGCAATCGACGGTAGCGCGGTGTTGACGATCGTCGTGTCGAGCGACTGCATGAAAAAGCCGGCGGCGACGATCCAGAGCAGCGCGGTCTGGGCGGAATCCTTATTCATATTCAAATGAGCGTTAGCGCGCTGCCGGGGACAGATCGGCGGCCCGTGCTCGAAACAATCGTTGGGGGATAGCGTCATGGTATTGACATCCCTGTCAATCGGGAACCCCACTGGGGACGTTGACTGTTATCGACATTGCCGATAACCAGGCTCACAATGATTTATGCTCAATCCCATCTGGCTCAAGACCTTCACCACTGTCGCAGCCTGCCATAGCTTCACCGAGGCGGGGCGGCAACTGGATCTCACGCAATCGAGTGTCAGCGAACATATACGCCGGCTCGAAGAGAGCGTGGGGCGGCGTCTGTTCGTGCGCGACACCCATTCGCTCGCCATGACCCCGGACGGCGAGGCCATGCTCGCGCACGCCAGCGTGATCCTGCAGGCGCTCGCGCGGGCCGAGTCGCAGTTTCGTGCGCCGCGTTTAAAAGGGCGCGTGCGGCTCGGCTCTTCAGACGACGTCGCGCTCGGACCGCTGCCCACGGTGCTGGCGGCATTTCGCGACGCGCATCCCGACGTCGAACTGGAAATCACCATCGGCATGACCGGCAAGCTGTATGAGTTGCTGGACGCCGGTTCGATCGATCTGCTGGTCGGTAAGCGGCGGCTGGGCGATCGCCGTGGCGTGCCGCTTTTCACGGGGCGGCTGGAGTGGCTGGCGCGCACCGGTACGCTGGTTGATCTGAGTCAGCCGTTGCCGCTGATTCTGGTCGCGGAGCCGAGCGTGACGCGCGCCGTGGTGCTCGATGCGCTCGCCGAAGCCGGTTTTAGCTGGCAGGTGGTGTGCACAAGCAGCAGTCATTCGGGCTGTATTGCGGCCGCGCGCGGCGGTCTTGGGATAACGGTGCGTCCGCAGTACCTGGCCGCCCGGGGCCTGACGCCGCCGCTCAACGCGGCCAGTCTGCCGACGCTGCCCTCGGTGGAATTTATCGCGCTGGCCGCCAGACGGCTGAGCCGTCCGGCAGGCACGTTGCTGCAATTGCTGTACGACAGCGATTTACGTGGGTCGTGGATTGGTGAATGAAGCCGGGCGGGCAGCGCCTGAGTGGATGACGTGACCCGCGGTGCCGCTCCGGCGGCGATCCGGCGGCGTTCCGGTCTAAGCGGGCAAGGTCGCGGCCAACGCGTCGAACTCCGCGCCCCAGGCCGCGCGCCAGGCGTGGCGTGTTGCTTCGTCGATCCACGCGCCGTCAATGCCGTTCAGCATGAACTGCCGCAGCTCGGCGATGCTGAAGCCGAAGTGGCTATGCATCAATTGCCATGCTTCGCCGGGGGTGACCTTGTGCAGTGTCGGGTCGTCGGTATTCGGGTGAATTTTCAGACCCAGACCCGGCATGCGGCGTATCGGATGCTGCTCCGCCCAGACCTCCGGCGCGAGCGTGCGCAAGTAGTAGGAGTTTGTCGGCACCACGGTAAACACAATGCCGCGCTCCGCGTAGCGCGCTGCCAACTGCGGGTTGTCGACGATCGTGTAGCCGTGATCGATCCGATCGCATTGCAACAGATCGACGGCCGTCTCGACATTGCGCCACGGCATGCCGAATTCGCCTGCATGCGCGGTGGTCCTGAAACCTGCGTTACGCGCATTGCGGTATGCCTTCCAGAACAATTCCGGAGGCCGGTCGTTCTCGCGGTAGTCGATGCCGAGACCCGCCACTTCGTCCGCGCGATGCGCGCACATCCAGTCGACCAGCGCGACCGCTTCGTCGGGATCGGCTTCGCGGTCGATGCTCGGGATCAGCCGCGCGCTGATGCCGAAGTCGCGAGCGGCGTCGCGAATCGCGGTGACAATGGCCGCTTGCGCATCCACATAGGGAATCTTCGAAACGCGCACCGTGCCAGTAGGATTCCAGAAGAATTCGCTATGACGCACCTGGTGCGAGGCGGCGTCGGCGAGATATTCATAGGCGATGCGATGCAGGTCGTCTGCCTGCGTGAGCAGATGTTCGTCGAGCGCGCGCAGCACGCGCAGCACGCCGACCGGTTTTTCGCCGCGCGTATAGAACGCGTCGATCTCCTCGCGAGCGATCGGTGCGTGGCTCTTTTCGGCGAGCGCGATGAACGTTTCGTGGCGAACCGCGCCCAGCAGATGGCAATGCAGTTCGACCTTCGGTAGGGCGGTGAAGAAGGCGCGATGGGCGTCGGTAAGCGTAATGCCAAGGCGCGATGCGGGCACGTTGCCCAATGTCTCTTTCATGTCGGTATGGTTTTCGGTAGTTTCAGTGCGGCTTGACCACGGTATAGAAGTAATAGCCGAGCGGCACGGCCAGCACATAGAGACCCCACGGCACTTCACGGAAGCGTCCCGCGAGCAGCTTGACGAGCACGTAGCAGAGCAGGCCGCCCGCGATGCCGGTGCCGAAACTGTTCGACATCAGCGTGAGCAGCACCATGGAAAGAACGGGTAGCGAATCGCTGAAGTCGTCGAAATGCGTGTGGCGGATCGTGCTGAACATCGACAAGCCGATCAGGATCAGCGCCGGCGCGGTCGCTTCCTTCGGAATGGCCAGTGCGACCGGCACGAACAGCAGCATCAGCGCGAACATCGCGGCTGCGGCAAGCGAGGAGAGGCCGGTACGCCCACCTGCTTCAACGCCTGCGGCGGATTCCACCAGCGCGGTCAGCGCCGGAATGCCGAACACGGGACCGAGCGTCGCGGCAATCGAATCGACGAGGAACGGCCGGTTGATGTTCGGCAAGTTCGCGTTTTCGTCGAGCAGATCCGCTTTGGCGCCGACTGCGAGCGTGGTGCCGAGCGTCGAAAAAAACTCCGCCGCGAAGAACACGAACAGATACGGAATCGCGGCCACGCTCAACGCGCTCGCTATGTCAAGTTTGAAGGCGATCGGCGCGATGCTATGCGGCCATGACAGGAACGACGCAGGCATATGCGTGACGCCGAGCGGCACACCGGCGGCAGCCGCAATCAGAATCGCCCACAGGATCGCGCCAGGCACGCGGCGGCCTTGCAGCACGACAGCCGCGCCGAGGCCGATCAACGCCACCAGCGTGCCGGGCCGCGAGAAATCGCCGAGCGCGAGCGCGTTGGTCTTCGCGTTGGCGATCACCATCCCGGCGTTGCGAAAGCCGAGCACGGCGATGAACAAACCGATCGATGCGCCGAGTCCGAGCTTGATCTGCGCCGGAATCAGGCGCACCACGAGGCTGCGCGCACCCACCAGGGTCAGGATCAGGAACAGCACGCCGGACACGAATGCAATGCCGAGGCCCGTTTGCCACGCGACGTGTTCGCCCGCGAGCGTAATGCCGAGAATCACCGAGCCGCCGATGCCGGGTCCCACCAGGAACGGCAGATTCGCATACAGCGCCATCAACACCGTACTCAGCACGAACACGAGAATCGTCGCGGTGGTTGCTGCGCCGCGATCCATCCCACCGGCCGACAGCAGCGACGGAATCACCACCAGCAAATAAGCGGCCGCGAGAAACGACGTGATGCCGGCGATCGTTTCGGTACGCACGCTGGTTTTGCGCGCGGCGAGCGCGAAACGCCGTTCGAGCCAGCCGCCGTGCGCGGCCTGTGCCGGATTGTTGCTGTTCGGCATTGAAGATTCGTTATTGATCAATTGATTCATCCTGTAACCACGCATTTATACTGCTGCGCATTGCGTCGATGCATTGCTCTCCATGACCGACCGTTCGTCCCTGCTGCCCGCGCTCACGCTGCGGCAAATCCAGTACTTCGTCACCCTTGCGCATGCGCGGAGCTTCACGCAGGCCGCGCAGTCGCTCGCCCTGACGCAGCCGGCCCTGACGGCGGCGATCCGGCAGATCGAGTTCCTGCTCGGCGGTCCACTGTTCGCACGCTCCGCGCACCGGCTGACGCTCACGCATGCGGGCGCCAGCGTGCTGCCGCTCGCCGAGCGGTTGCTCAATCAGGCGCGCGGCACCTTCGACGACATGGCGAGCACCTTCGCCGAACGCGTGCAGACCGTGCGCATCGGGCTGATTCCATCGGCTGCGGCGCGCCTGTTGCCTGCGCTCGCCTCGTTGCGCGCCCGGCAACCGTCGCTGCGCTTCACGCTGAACGACATGCCGAACACCGCCCTGATCGATGCGGTGCGCGAGGGCGCGGCCGACTTCGGCGTGGGCGTGCACGAACCCGATGCAGCCGTGCCGGACAAGGACGGCGAAGCCGCGTTGCGCTACCAGGATCTGTTCGAGGATCAGATCGTGGTCGTGGTGCGGCGTGACGATCCGCTCGCGCAGAAGAAAAGCCTTGCGTGGGCGAGACTCGTGGGCCGCGATCTGGCCGTGTTCGTGCGCGGCAGCGTCAGCGACGCGCTGCGGCGCACCGGCGGGGCCGAAGGCTTGCAACTGACGGTCGCGTATCGCGTCGAGTACACCGAGCCGTTGTACGAACTCGTTCGCAACCGTCTGGCGATTGCCGTGCTGCCCAGTCTCTACACCATGCATTTGCACGACGCGGAACTGGTCGCGTTGCGTCTCGACAAGCCGCGCGTCGCCCGTTCGATCGCGCTGATTTCGCTTGCCGGCGAGGATCGCGGCCCGCACGTGCGAGCTTGCCGCGAATGGATCGCCGCGCATATCTGACGCAACTGGCGCGCGCTGCATGACCGACTGCATGACCGATTGCCTCACCGATGTCGAGCTTTTCACCGCTTCACGGCTTGAACCGCTCACGGCAGCGTGGCAAGCCGTGCGCGCAAGGCGGCATAGAAACCGTCCGCGTCCACTTCGGTGATCCATGTCGCGTTCGGCTTGCGGCCGCTGTGTCCGCTCCAGTCCACCACCGTTTCACCGAGCGTCCATTCGCCGACGGTCTCGATCATCACGTTGACCTCGCGTCCCTTGAAGAGGGACGGCTCGATCAGGTAGCCGGTCGCGCAGGGGTCGTACATCGGCGCTTCTTCAATGCCCTTGCGGCCCTTCTGATACGCGACTTCCGCGGCCATGATGTCGGCGGCCATGGTGCCGCAGCGATTGCCGAGCGCGCGGATCGGTGCGATCCGTGCCGGCGTGATCGGCGCTTTTACCGCGACGTCGCGCGGCAGCACGACGATTGGCACGCCGCTCGCGAACACGACCTGCGCGGCCTGCGGGTCGACGTAGATATTGAATTCGGCCGCGGGCGTGATGTTGCCGCGTTCAAAAAAAGCCCCTCCCATCATCACGATTTCGCGGATGCCGGCGCGGATCTCCGGTGCTTCGATAAGCGCGGTGGCCAGATTGGTCAATGGCCCGATCGCGCACAGCGTCACGCTATGGGGCGGCGCCGCGCGCAAGGTGTCGATCAGAAACGCGACTGCATGCTGCGGCGCGAGGGGCGCGAGCGGTTCGTGCAGCGGCACGCCGTCAAGACCGGTCTTGCCGTGCACATTGGCCGCCGTGATCAGTTCGCGTGTGAGCGGCCGCGGGCAGCCCGCATAGACCGGCAGCGATTGCGTGCAGCCGGCCCAGTCGCGCACGATACGGGCGTTGCGTTCGGTGAGATCGAGCGGCACGTTGCCCGCAACCGTCGTGATGGCGCGCACGTCGAGCCGGTCGCTCGCCCCGAGGGCGAACATGATCGCGATCGCGTCGTCCTGACCGGGATCGCAATCGATGATCACGCTGCGGCGCACGCCGCCTGGCGCAGCAGCGCCCGAAGAGGACGTGCCGCTCGCGGTGTTGGGAGCGCCCGCAGTAGCTGGAGAGGCCGCGCCGGCAAACATCGGCCACGCCGATGCGCTCGCTGCCAGCCCCACGGCTGTGCGCAAGAACGCGCGCCGCTCCTGAGTCGAGTCGAAGGATTTCATCATGGTCAGAACACGTGGCGCATGCCGACCGTCGCGATCATCTGACGGATGCCGGTGGATTGAGCGTAAGCAAAAATCTGCGCATGCTGCGCGTCGCCCGCGGCCTGCTGCGCGATCACCGTCAACGCGACGTCGGTGCGTTTCGACAGGAAATAATCGGCCTGCAAATTGACCTGATGCCATTTGGGGCTCGTATTGATCACGTCGTATTTGCCGTCGGTGAACGCATACGCAGCGCCGAGAACGAACGCGGGGCTCACGTGGTAGTTCACGTTCAGGTTGTAGTTCTGCAGATGCAGGTGCGAACCGTCGAGATAATCGTAGCGGACATCGGTGAAAAGCGCTGCAAATTGCGCGGGGCCGACCGTATAGAAACCGCCCGTGCCGAAGATGCGTTGCTTGCTCGCGTACGCGGCCGGATGCAGCGCGCTCTTCGCGAAGATCAGCAGCGACGACGCGTAGTCGTTCGAAATCGCGCCGTCCGGATTGGTCGCGCTGAACGGGTTGTTGTATTGCGCGTAGACCACGCTCCACTTCAGCGGTCCGTGTTCGTAACCGGCGCCGAAGCTATATGCGTTGTTGTTGGCGAAGCCGGTGGCATTGCTGAAGCCGTATTCGGCCGTGGCCTTCAACCCGCGATAGTCGGGTGTCACGTACTTCACCGCGTTCTGTACGCGAATGTCGTTATAGCCGTTGTCGTTGTCGCCGATGTTCACGCCGTTGCTCGCGATGATCACCGGGCCGACGTAATCGTGCACCGTGTCGTACTGACGGCCGAAGGTCAGCGTACCGTAGGTTTTGCTGGAGAGTCCGACGAACGCCTGGCGGCCAAATTCGCGGCCGTTTTGCGACGCGGTGCCGGACATCACGTTGAAGCCGTTCTCCAACTGGAAGATCGCGCTCGTGCCGCCGCCCAGGTCCTCGATGCCCTTTAGACCCCAGCGTGGGTTCTGGTTGGTGCCCGAGAGCGCCTGCCACGCGTTCTTGCCGCCCTGATTGGTCGCATAACCGACGCCCGCCGAAATCAGGCCATACAACGTCACGCTGCTTTGCGCATGGGCAACGCTGGAGAGCGCGCCGGCGATCGCGAGAGGGGCGAACTTGAGTAGTTTCATCGTGGTCCAGTAGCGAGAAAGGAGGGCGCCGAAGAAGGGGCGCATTCGAACTGGGCTCGACTATACGAACTCGTCGGTTATAAAAATAATGTTGTTTTTTTATGGTTCCATAAATTTAATCTATTCAATGAGGCCTGCGCCGCTCACTGGAACAACCGGCACGAGCGTCCTTATCGCCTGTAATGGCATCGTTGCCGGGCCTCGGGCGATTCTGTATGGTGGCTCATCGACCTACATCATCGACTTACCCAGCGAGCACCTCATGACGACCGCCGCAGACCCCCTTCCGCAACCGATTCGCTCCGATGTTCTGATCGTAGGCGCAGGCCCTGTGGGCCTTTTTGCCGCTTTCGAAGCGGGCGTGATCGGCCTGTCATGCCAGATCGTCGATGCGCTCGACAAGGTCGGCGGACAATGCACGGAGCTCTATCCGGACAAGCCGATCTACGATATTCCCGCGATTCCGTCGTGTACGGCGCGCGAACTGGTCGAGCGTTTGCTGGTGCAATGCAAGCCCTTCGACGTGCCGATTCATCTGGAACAACGGGTCGAGTCGGTCGAGCAGCGCGACGATGGGCGCTGGACCGTGCATACCGATCGCGGCCTCGTATTCGACGTGGCGGCCATTCTGCTTGCCGCCGGCAATGGCGCGTTCGTCCCGCAAAAACTGGCGCTTGCCGAAGCCGTGCCGCTGGAGTCGCGTCACGTCCACTACAGCGTGCAACGGCTTGCCGATTTTGCCGGCAAGACCGTGGTGGTGGCGGGCGGCGGCGATTCCGCGCTGGACTGGGCGCTGGCATTGCGCGAGGTCGCGCGGCGTGTGACGCTGGTGCATCGCCGCAACGGGTTCAGTGCGGCCAATTCGAGCGTCGATGCGATGCGGCGGGCGGTCGAGGCCGGGGAGATGGATTTTGTGGTCGGCGCGATTGCGGGGCTCAACGTCGAGAACGATGCGTTGAAATCGATCGCGCTGCGCCATATCGAAGGCGAGACGCAGCTCGACGCCGAGCAACTTGTCGTGCTGTACGGTCTGGTCGCCGATCTTGGACCGATCGCAAAGTGGAATCTGTCGATTCACGGCGGCCGCGTCGATGTCGATACATCCAATTATGAAAGCTCGCGGCCCGGCATTTTCGCGGTCGGCGACATCGCCAACTATCCGAACAAGCAGAAGCTGATCCTGTCGGGTTTCCATGAGGCGTCGCTAGCGCTGCGCAAGGCGTATGCATACGCCTATCCGGAGAAGAAGAGGGTGCATGTCCATTCCAGCTATGACGCGAAGCTGGCGGAGAAGGTGGGGGCGGCGGCCTGAACCGTTCTGTGGGTGGCGTCGCAGGCTTGGCGTCGCGTTTGGTCCGACTGAGCCTGCAAGCGAGTTTCAGCATCACGCAAAGCGTGGGGGTTTGTCGCTTACAGCGATCATTCTTTCCGGCCTCGCCGCCGACGGGATTCCGGCCGCCGCGGGCTTGTCCAATTTCGTGCGGATATTTGCGGGGTAGCGGGAACGCCGCTTGCTACAACACTTGAGATGATCCCTCGATCCTGCATTGTGCGCGGCTCGCTGAGTAAATCTGTGTGAACAGATCGAGCGTCGCAGCGGTGGCGGGCGCCGGGGGCATTGACGTCCTGCGGCCACGCCCGGCGTCAAATATGGCTGTTTTCAGTGATCGAGGCGATAACGTGCCGGGTAATAGGCGAAACATGAAAGTGAGCCGGTGTATGCTGTTTCAACATACCAAAAGACTCTTTTCATCATGAACGAAACTGAAGCCCGCTCCGCAGGGAACAACAACGAGGCTGCCCATGTTTCGTCTGCGCCCCTAGCGAAGCCGCCCGTCGCGGTCGACTATTGGTCGCTCGTGCAGTCGATCGAGGACTACGCGATCTTCCTGCTGGACACGACTGGGCATATCGTCAGCTGGAACGCCGGCGCGCAGAAGCTGACGGGTTACGCGGCGCACGAGATCATTGGCCAGCACTTCTCGCGCTTTTACACCGCTGAAGCCGTCGCGCGCGGCTGGCCGGATTACGAGTTGCAGCAGGCAACGCTAACCGGCCGCTTCGAGGACGAGGGCTGGCGGGTTCGTAAAGACGGCACGACTTTCTGGTCGAACGTGGTCATCACGGCGGTACGCAACGAGGCGGGTGTGCTGACGGGTTTCGCCAAGATCACCCGCGATCTGACTGCGCAGCGCGAGTACCTCGATGCGTTGCGACAGAGCGAGGAGCGCTTTCGTCTGCTGGTCGACCGCGTGAGAGACTACGCGATTTTCATGCTCGATCCGGATGGCTATGTGGTGAGCTGGAACGTAGGCGCCGCGCGTATCAAAGGCTATACACGCGAGGAAATCATCGGCCGGCATTTTTCCACGTTCTACCTGCGCGAAGAAGTCGCGGCCGGCAAGCCCGCGCGGGAACTGGCGATTGCGCGGCAGGTCGGCCGTGTCGAGGACGAAGGCTGGCGTGTGCGCAAGGACGGCACGACCTTCTGGGCCAACGTCAACATCACCGCGGTGTATGACGAATCGAACCGGTTGCGCGGTTTCGCCAAGGTGACACGCGATCTGACCGAGCGCCGCGAGCGTGAGGAACTGGAACGTTCGGGCGAGCGTATGCGCAAGTTTCTCGCCACGCTTGCGCACGAGTTGCGCAACCCGCTGGCGCCGGTGCGTAACGCGATCGGCGTGATGCGACTCGAGGCGGGTATGAGCCCCACGCTCGCGCGCTCACGCGATCTCATCGATCGTCAGGTCACGCACCTTACGCGCCTCGTCGACGATCTTCTCGACATCGGCCGCATCATGTCGGACAAAGTCGAATTGCGGCTTGCACGCGTCGATCTGGTCGAGGTGGTGGCGCGCGCGATCGAAGCCGCGCGGCCGTTCACCGATTCGCGCTCGCAGAGTGTGGCGACGCAGATGCCGGCCGAGCCGCTGGTCGTGAGTGGCGACACGACGCGGCTCGTGCAGGTGCTGCAAAATCTGCTGCATAACGCGTCGAAATTTTCACCCTCCGGCAGTCAGATCGAGATATTGGGGCGTGTCGAGCATCACATGGCGGTGCTGGAAGTGCGCGACCACGGCTGTGGCATTCCTGTGGGTTCGCTCGACACGGTTTTCGAGTTGTTCGTGCAGGAAAAGAGCGGGCAAAGTCTTGGCGAAGGCGGCCTTGGCATCGGCCTCACGTTATGCAAATCGCTGATCGAAATGCACGGCGGCAGCATCATCGCGAGCAGCGCGGGCGAGGGATGCGGCAGTTCGTTCACGCTCAGTTTGCCGCTTGCCGCGGCACCCGCCGAAACCCAGGTGGATCACGCCGGCGTGGTGAGCGCGGTGGTGCCGCCGCTACGAATTCTGCTGGTGGACGACAATCGCGACTCCGCCGACAGCCTTGCCATGCTGTTCGAGCTCAAAGGCCACGAAGTTCGCATTGCCTACGATGGCGCGCAGGCACTCGAAGTCGCGCCGCGCCTCGTGCCGCACCTTGCACTGATCGACCTTGCGATGCCAAAAATGGACGGTTTCGCGACGCTGGCGGGCTTGCGCGAGATGCCCGCGCTGGCCGGCACGCTGTTCGCCGCGATGACCGGCTTCGGTCATGCGAGTGATCGCGAGCGCACCCGGGCGGCCGGTTTTGACGCCCATCTCGTCAAGCCTGTGGACCTCACGTTGTTCGAGGCGTTGCTGGAACAGGCGGAAGCGCGGCGCGAACAGGGTGGCGCGGGTAAAAGTCAGTAGGCGCGCTTCCTTCAAAGCAGCGTGCTGCGCGCTTAATCTTGAGCGTTACCACTCCTGAAGCAGCGCGGCGCATCCCAACTGTTCGAAGTTCGATGCCTGCGGCACGCCGCTTGCTGTTTGTCTGCACGCGCGGCTGCTATCCAAAGTCCGCGCGTATAGATCGAACTGCTTCAGGGAGGCACGATGCTCGCCACGCGCGATCGTGCGGCCAGCGTGGGTGCGCGGTCGCCGGAACGAATTAGCAGAACCCACACTCGCGACCCTCATTCGGGATTCACGTCGCAATCGACGGTGCGCTCCGCCGGGTCGCTGGAAGATTTTCTGCATCACACGTGTTTCGATACGGCAGACCCCGCCGCGCTGGGCGATGTTTTTCAGGCGCTGATCGAACGGGGCTATGACCGCTTGCCCTGCATGCCGTTGCCGGGGCACGGACACACGCTCGCACGCTGGCGCGCCTTGGCCGCGGTTGCCGCGTGCGATCTCAGTCTCGTCAAACTGTTCGAAGGTCATACCGACGCGCTGGCGATTCTCGCCGAGTTGCACGGCCCCACGCCGTCCGTTGGCAGCCGCTGGGGCGTATGGGCGGCGGAGCCGCCTGACGCGCGTGTGCAGGCCAGCAAAGGTGCAAGTGGCGCCGACGATGCCGCGCAACTGACGCTGAACGGCACGAAAGCCTGGTGTTCGGGCGCGCGCGTGGTCAGTCACGCGCTCGTCACCGCATGGCTCGATGACGAACCTGTGCTTGCCGCCGTCGCGATGGATCAGGCGGCGATTTCAATCGACACCTCAAAGTGGCAAGCCGTCGGCATGCAAGCCACCGCCAGTGCCGACGTTACCTTCAATCGGGCCGCGGCCACGCTCGTGGGCGGCGCGCATGCTTACGTGCGCCGGCCGGGCTTCTGGCATGGCGGCGCCGGTATCGCCGCGTGCTGGTACGGCGCGGCAGCGCAGATCGCGCGGACTTTGCGCGACGCATCCATGCAGCGCGCCGACCCGCATCGGCTTGCCCACCTCGGCGCGGTCGACGTGGCGCTGGCGGGTGCTGCCGCCGTGCTGCGGGAAACCGCTGCTCATATCGACGCGAACCCCCAAGCCGACGCTCAACCGGAAGCCATGCGCGCTCGCCTCATCGTCGAGGAAGCGGCCACCGAGGTGATGGCCCACGCGACGCGTACGCTCGGCGCCGCTCCGTTATGCCGCGATGCCCGCTTTGCCCGGGCGCTGGCGGACCTGCCGGTGTTCCTTCGGCAAAGCCATGCTGAACGGGATCTTGCCGCGCTCGGCGAACTGATCGTCAAAGCCGGGCCCAACGCTATTGCCGGAGGTGCGCCATGGACGCTCTGACGCGATTCGCGGAGGGCCGCTGATATGTCCTCTACAGCGACGTATTTCGATGAACTCTACAAAAGCAGCGACGACCCCTGGCACCTGCGCGAAGGCTGGTACGAGCACCGCAAGCGCTCGCTCACGCTTGCCTTGTTGCCGCGTCCGCGTTATCGCAACGCGTTCGAGCCGGGCTGCGCGAACGGCGAATTGACGGCCGCGCTGGCAAGCCGATGCGACGCGCTGCTCGCCGCCGATCTGCACGAAACGGCCGTACGTCTTGCACGCGAACGGGTGGCCGGCTTGCCGCAGGTCTCCGTGGAACAGCGCAGGGTGCCGCAGCAATGGCCGACCGAGGCGGGGCCGTTCGAGCTGATCGTGATCAGCGAACTTGCTTACTACCTTGACGCAGCCGATCTCGAAACATTGGCCGCGCGAATTGCGGCGTCGCTCACACCGGACGGCACGTTGCTCGCATGCCATTGGCGCCGGCCGTTCGCCGAGGCGCTCGCCTCCGCCGACGCCGCGCACGCGTTGTTCGATGCGCGCTGCGGCCTGTCGCGTCTCGCGCATCACGACGAAGCCGATCTGCTGATCGACGTCTGGTCGTACGACGCGCGTTCAGTCGCGCAACGCGAGGGGCTTCTATGATCGGCGTGATCGTTCCGGCACATAACGAAGAGGCTCTGCTGGCACCATGCCTTGCCGCGTTGATTGAAGCATCGCGCCATGCCGGTCTGGCCGGCGAGCCGGTGCGGATCGTGACCGTACTCGATGCCTGCAACGATTTTTCCGACGTGATCGCGCGTGCTTACGGTGTCGAGACCTTGACGTTGAAGGTGCGCAATGTCGGCATTGCGCGCGCGACGGGTGCCGATTTTCTGCTGGCGGACGGCGCCCGCTGGCTCGCTTTCACCGATGCCGATAGCCGCGTGTCGCCGGGCTGGCTGGTCGCGCAGTTGTCGCTGGACACGGACGCGGTGTGCGGCTCGATTGCCGTCGACGACTGGGCCGCTCACCCCCACAGCGTGCGCGAATATTTCCGCAAGACCTATGTGGATGCCGACGGCCATCGCCACGTGCACGGTGCGAATCTCGGCGTCTCGGCCGAAGCGTATCGACGGGCCGGCGGCTTTCCGCCGCTCACGTGCAGCGAAGACGTCGCGCTGGTCGATCGTTTGATCGCGACTGGCGCCCGCATCGCGTGGAGTGCCGCACCGCGCGTGATCACTAGCGCACGCACGGCGACGCGCGCTCGCGGCGGCTTCGGCGATACGCTCGCTGCCTTGGCGAGCGGCTAGCACGTTGGGCGGTCCGGTTCAGGCTCGCTTGACGAAGTGGGCGCCACTCTCTCTCCTTGTGTCGCAACGGCCAGCGCATCGGCCAGATGAGCGTGAGCCGCAAGACCGACTTAGGCAGAGGCACATTACCCCCGGCCACCCCGCGAGATTTCTTCACCGGCGCCATGCGGCATGCGCAGCGTCACGGGAATCGACGCGAACGAACACAGGCCCACCACCAGGAACGCGGGCCAGAAATCCGACCACGTGATGCTCGGATGGCCATGCAGTACGCGCGAAATCTGCAGCACGATACCGCCTATCGTCACGCCCAAACCGAGCGACATCTGCTGCACTACGCTGCCGAGACTCGTGGCGCGTCCTACATCGCGGCTGGCGATTTCCGCGTAAGTCAGCGAGTTGAGACTCGTGAACTGCAGCGCCGGGAAGAAGCCGCCGAGCAGGACGACGAACCAGATGATCCAGGTCGGCGTGCCGGGAAAAAACAGTCCGCACGCGGCGATCGATATGCCTGAGAGCGCCGCGTTCACCACCAGCACCGAACGGAAGCCGAACCGATGAAGCACGCTTGACGCGACCGCACGCATGAACATGCCGCCGAATGCGGACGCGCAGGTGATCAGGCCGGACTCGAACGCGCTCATGCCGTGTCCTTCCTGCAGCATGAGCGGCAGCAGAAACGGCAACGCGCCGAGGCCGATACGAAACAACGATCCGCCGAGCACGCTCGCCTGGAAAGTCGGCACCTTGAAAAACCGCAGATCCAGCAGCGGAAATTCGACGCGCTGCGCGTACACGACATAGCCGAGAAGCAGGACGGCGCCGCTCGCGCACATGCCGAACGCGTTCTGATTCGAAATGAGTTCGCCGCCCACCAGCGACAGTCCGAGCAGAAGCAGCACCGCGCCGGCCGCCGACAGAAAGAAGCCGATCCAGTCGAGCGGCCCGGGATCCGGTTCGCGTGTGTTGGCGATATAGCGGTTGGTCAGATAGATGCCGAGAATGCCGATCGGCACGTTGATGAAGAAGATCAGACGCCAGTGCAGATAGGTGGTGATGAAGCCGCCGAGCAGCGGCCCGGCGGCCGGTCCGAGCAACGCGGGGACGCTCAGATAGTTCATCGCGCGGATGAAGTCGGACTTGTGCACCACGCGGAAGATGATGATTCGCCCGACCGGCACCATCATCGCGCCGCCGACGCCTTGCACGAAGCGGGCGAGGGTGAAGGTGGGCAGTGAGTTCGACGCGGCGCACAGCAGCGAGCCGCCCACGAAAATGCCGATCGCGGTCCGGAAGACCGTGCGCGCGCCGAAGCGGTCGGCGAGCCAGCCGCATACCGGGATAAACACGCCGAGACCCAGCACGTAGCTCGTCACCGCGATTTTCAGCGTGACCGGATCGCGCCCGAAATCGCGCGCCATGGCGGGCAGGGCGGTGACGATCACATTCGCATCGACGCTTTCCATGAACATCGCACATGCGACGATAAGGGGCGCAATCAGAGCTTTCTCGACGACGGTCATGGAGGAGAGGCGATCTGCGGCGGGTGGTCGCAGGCAAAGGCGTCATTATTGCACCTGTACGGTGCGGATGGTTAATTGCGCGCCGCCTATGCGCCAACTGATGCCGCCCTTTTTGTGGATTGTGCGGGTATGGGCGTCGGCGCCGCGCAACATGCCGGCAATATTATTGATATTTGTTGCGGTGCGGCATGAGAGGACTATAATCGGGTTATTCCCTAGGTATAAACCCTATACAGGAGTCCGTCATGAACACTGCATCCAACGCCGCTACCGTCCGCACCGCAACTCCCGCCAACACCACGTGGCTGAGCAAGCTCCGCGCACTGGCTCTGCACGCGCTCAACCTGCATCTGCAAACCTGCGCTGTGCTGGCCGAAGCGCATCGCCGCCCGCAGTAAGCGTCTCACTAACGGCTGATAGTACGGCTGGTAGTCATCGTTACGGCCTCGAATCCGGAACACCAGGCAGGTCGTTGTCTCGCGCGTAGGGGCGTGCCGTCGGGATCGATCAGGCGAGCCCCCGCTGTCGTCAGTTGCCGGGCGCAATGAATCACTTCGCCCTAGGCCGCGCAAATTGCACGCGCGACGTCACGGCCTTCATCCAGGCAGCTTCCCGCTGCCGGCTCCGGGCTCGCGGCGTCGGAAGCCGGTCCTACGGGCATTAATCGCTGATGCGCGATGAAACCGGACGTTCTTTGGTCGCTCGCGCGGACAGTGCGCTAATGAGAAGCGCCATCGATACCAGTCCGACCAGATAGATCCCCGCCATCACCCAATCCTGTTCTGCCATCATCATTCCCCTTCAATTGCCGCCGTTCAGGCTACGAAATCCCGGCATTGCGCCGTGCTATTGATCTCGATTACGGCACGCGAGGCGAAAATCTTGATGGATAAAATCAGCCTTTAAATCAGTGCGCGATCGGCTGATTACGACGGGGCGCCAAATCTTCGTCTCGGTATCTTCAATAAACGTTTAAAATTCTCCCCCCTGTCGAGGCTCGCGGTCCGTATCGGCACGGCAAACCAATCGGCAACTTCGACCGTTTGATGGGCGCAAGTTGCGCCGTCATGCCACGAAGCGTGTTCGGCTTCCTTCACCGATCCAGGTTAAAACCCGACGAACTGAATGACATTGGCTGACAGTGTCAACCTTTTTAACGCTTTGCCGTTATCCATTTGTAATCGCCAGAGTGAGGCGACGCCGTGGCAGACGATCCGTCGCCACGACAGCTCCAGGCAAGGCTCGCATTGACCATGTTCCACCGATATAACAACAGGTTCGACCGGCTAGGCGCAATACTGTTCACTTGATAACCACTTTGGGCGCTATTCGCTGATTCAGCGGCTCCCATCGTCGCCGGATCCGGAAATTCGACATCTTTCGCTTCACGCCGCGGGGATTGCGCTTGCCGCGGCTTTGC
>Ga0209015_10073_pt1 | contig 19750 bp, 27 predicted proteins | sample EPASupsiteSAE300_FD_187264 | JGI IMG/M metagenome (GOLD analysis project Ga0209015, IMG submission 187264) | Bioremediated contaminated groundwater from EPA Superfund site, New Mexico - Sample SAE3-00 (SPAdes) (version 2) | ecosystem: Environmental > Aquatic > Deep subsurface > Groundwater >...
ACCACCACGGCCGCATCCACCAAGATGCCGATGGCGATGGCAAGCCCGCCGAGCGACATCAGGTTGGCACTGACGCCGAACAGCCTCATCAGCATGAAGGTGGACAGCACGGTCAACGGCAGGATCAGCGCCACGGTGAGCGCCGCGCGCAAATTACCGAGCAGCACGATCAGCACCATAATCACCAGCACCACCGCCTCGCCGAGCGCCTTCTCCACTGTGAGTACCGCCGCGTTGATGAGATCGGTGCGGTCATAGTATGGCTCGATGGTGACTCCCTTGGGGAGCGAGGGGGCAAGGCGCGCGAGTTCTTGCTTGACGGATTCGACCACTGTGCGGCTGTTGGCGCCGACGCGAAGCAACACCAGACCTGTCACGATCTCGCCTTCGCCGTTCGCTGTCACTCCACCGAAACGCACCAGCGATCCTTCGGCGACCAGCGCGACATCGCCGATGCGCACGGGCAAACCGCTACGGGTCGCTACAGAGATGCGTTTGATGTCGTCCGCATTACCGAGTTGTCCGACCGTACGCACCAGCAGCATCTTGTCGCCACGGTTGACGCGGTCACCGCCTGCGTTACGGTTATTGCGTGCGATGGCGCGCTCTAGGTCTTCAATCGTCAAACCTTGTGCGGCAAGTTTGTGTGGATCGGGGCGAACCTCGAAGGCGCGCACGAAGCCGCCCATCGCATTGACATCCGCCACCCCATCGACAGCCCGCAGTTGCGGTCGAATCACCCAGTCCTGAAGGGTGCGCAGCTCGCTGTTCGAGTAGCCATCTCCCTTGACCCGATACATGTAGATGTCGCTTAAGGGCGTGGCTATCGGTGCCAGTACGACTTCCGCATCCGAGGGTAGCGCCCCGCGTACCTGATTGAGCCGCTCCGAAACCTGCTGCCGCGCCCAATAGATGTCGGTGCCGTCCTCGAAATCGATGACGATGTTGGATATGGCGTACTTGGTGGTCGAGCGTAAAAGCTTCAGGTGCGGGATGCCCTGCATTTCCATCTCAATGGGGAAAGCAATGCGCGACTCGACCTCGGTCGGAGCAAGCCCAGAAGCCTTGACAAGCACCTGCACCTGCGGCGGCGAAATGTCGGGGAAGGCATCGATGGGTAGCGTGCGGAATGCCCACAGCCCGCCGATGACCACCGCAACAGCGATGATTAACATCATCAGGCGCTGGATCAGCGCAAAACGGATAAATGCGGCGATCATGGCTGATACTCCTTCAGGTCAACAACGGATAATCCGGCTGCAAGCCGTAAATCGGCTGATGCCGATGCGCATCCATGCAAGAGCTCCAGATAGCGTGCGCGCGCATCGAAATAAGCGTAGTGAGCATCGACTAGGGCCAGCACGTTGGATTCGCCTGCGGCGAAACTGCGGCGGGTCAGCTCGAACATTTTTCGTGCCGGTTCGATAAGATGTTCTTCCATCAACCTGGTTTGATCTTGCAGGCGAATTAGTTGGGCGTATGCCTGCTCAAGGCGGGTCTTGGCATCCCGACTCAATGCATCGTAGCGTGCCCGGCTCGCATCGGCATCGGCACGGGCTTTACCTTCCATGGCGCGATTCTGGCTCCAAACAGGAATCTCTATCCCTACGCCAATCCCCGTGATGTTCATGGTTGCGCCGTTGTTGAAATCACGGTCATGGAAGAACTTCAGTACAGGGTCGGCGTAGCGCCTTGAGGCAGCCACCTCGACACCGATTTCTGCTGACTCCGTTTCAAGGTGAGCCGCCTCTACAGTGGGGTGCTGATCAAGTTTGCTGGCCAAGGCGGCAAATGCCACTGGATGTTCAGGAAGTATCAGCGGCATCGTCTCGGGAGAGTCCTTGCCATTGAGGACGAGCAGGTTCTTGAAACCGATCAAGGCATTCTCCAAATCGCGCTCGGCCAAAATGTCTGCCTGGTGTGCTTCTTCTTGCAAAAGAGCGAGCCGCCCCGTTTCAAGCGGTGTCAAATATCGCTTTATCCGATCTTCTCTGGTCGCAATTTTCCCCGCAGCAAAACTGTTGGTGAGTTGTAGTCGCTCATGGGACAAGCGATGTTTTGCGACTGCAAACTGCACCGCATGAAAAACATGAGCAGTCTCGCGCTCCAGCAATAAAAACTGTTCGCGGCGGCTGGCTTGCGCAGCCAACAGACCGGATTCGGCAGCGGCACGTTGATGCGCAAGACGACGAATCGGTAGCGGTTGGGAGAGGGTGATCTGTGAGAGATTGATGCCACCTTGGCCGCTAAGCTTGCCGATCCTGTTGTCAGTGCGCAGATCGATACTTGGATTGGGCCAACTTCCCGCCTGAGTCAATTCCATCTGACGCATTTCTATGGTCGCTTCTGATTGGCGGCGCTCCGGCGCTATTTCCAGCACCCGGCGGATCGAGGATTCAAGCGTCCAAATCTTTCCATTCACGGAGGTGATCGTTGCCTCAGACACAGCGGGCATCGCGGCAGGGAGGGTTTCTGCAAGAACGGGGATGGAATACAGCGCCGCCATCCCCAGCGGCAATAAAAATCTAAGCATCGAATTCTCCAGACAAGGCTACGTTGGAATTCGGCGAGGCTTAGTGTCGCTGATTGCGAAAAAAACGAAACTGAAGGAACCCCGCCGGATCAGGCGAGCGTTGCCCTAGGCGGACGGAAAAGTTCGTCGGGGGAAGAAGACTGAACGGAAACTTGCAACTGGGCAGTGTATTCACCGAAATATTGGGGAACCGCAAAAGCCGACTGGCTCAATAAGCCCATGAAATGGCTTATGGCATGACACCAGTGATTGCACTGGCCTTCATGTGCCGCAGCATTACCCTCTTGATGTTCATCAGAAACCTGATCGGCAGCCACAGCCAAGTTAATCTGTGCCTCGAACAATACGTCTGCAACAGCTTCGTTATTGAACGTCCAGCCAACCGCGTTGCTCATCAACGTGAGCATCAGGAAGTAGGCGGTCTGTCGAAAAAACTTTCTCATGGCTGCATGTTAATCGGTTTCCAAACTCCAATGCAATGTTGCTCGCCGAAAGTGAAGCTAGACCGTCATTCGCCTAGCCCATCTTGGAAATACTGGAAATGAATCGCCCCCTAAACACTGGACACCATTTAGCCTAGTAGCTTTGCCCAAAGGGCTGCTGAGTTGGGCGTGGCTGTGTATGAGGCTGGTGAAGGAGGTATAACGGACATTGACCTTGCCCCTGTAAACCGTACATCTTAACGGGCTCATTATGCGGCCTTCTTCAACTGTGCCGCAAACCAGTTTTTCTCGAACTGCATCGGGCTGATATAGCCCAACGTCGAGTGAAGTCTTTTGTGGTTGTAGTACGTCAACCAGTCGATCACTTCATCCATCGCCTGACGCTGTGTTTCAAACCGCATTCCATATAACCTGCCCACCTTTAAGGCCCCCCACAACCTCGGTTAAGAAATACGTTTTTACGGGGCAAGGTCATTCTCTGTCTGTATCAAATTCCGCACACCGATGTCCCATTACACTCAGGAGGCAACAACATGAAACCGAATGAAGGGTGTGCGTTGGAAAAGCTGGTGGACAGCCATTGGCGGCCGGTGGCGTTAAGGTATCAGCGGTTCACAACATGAAGAGCGGCGCGCAATGGATTGAGGCGCGGAAGTCAGGCGGGATGGCGCAGCGTGGCGGCGGTGGGATTGGGCTGAGCGCCAAGCCCTAGCGTACTGCGCCCTTCCCAAATATTGACACAACGTTCGTCCCCTCGAATTCCTTGTGAGATGCGGTCATTTCGACTGAGCGCTTGATCAGATCACCAAACGAGCCGGGAATCTGCTCCCCTTCCACCAGGCTGGCGATATCGTCCCTGACGTACTTCGGGGACTGTCCGATGACGTTTGCTAATCGCTCTGGCCGCATCAAGCCATCCACTACCTCTTGCTGGTCTTCCATGTTCGCTGCGCTCTGTTAATTGAGATGCGCAAATTGTATTTCAGAACGCGACATTGCAGATGCTTGAATTTGCAGGCGTATTGAGGCGTTTGGGGAGGCGGTTTGTTTTACCTGCCGCTTTGTCCGTGAAAAGTGCCATTCCTGATAATAGGAGTTATCAGGAATGCTGTTTGCAAATAATCACGCCCTATCCCCAATCGTGGCTCCGTACCGCTTGGCGATGATCAAATTCACCCTCTCTACCAAGTCAGCGCGCTTGAACTTCAGGTGCAGATTGCCGTTTTTGTACGCCTTGGCCGCAAAGTATTCATCCTCGTAGTACCCGCCGTCCTGGATGGCATTGTTAATAGCGCAGGACAGCGCACGCTCGACATACCGCTTCCCGTCGAATGTCTTGAAGACACGATCGATGTCGTTGATCTCATCTTGGCCAGTGCCGTGACGAAGTTGCAGACCACGCGACCACCGCGCTTCGACCATCCCGCTCATCACCACCTTGTCCACGATCTTGAAGCCATCGTTGGTCTTGTAGTTGCCGGACAGACGGCGAAACACGTTCACAACGCCATCTGCGAACATCTTTTCAGCGTTTTGAGATAGATCGAGGAAGCTGGATTGCACATTCTCGATGGTGAACGCCGGTGGGTTCTCTTGAAGATCCCGGTCGAACTTCCTTTTCGATTGTGCATCCAGCAGCTGCATCAAGCCGGTGTGGTCGAACGATTGTCGCCAGTACATGCGGTCCAGCTCCCTAATCGAATCCTCAAGCTGACCATGCGGCTCAGAGCTTCTCGGCATCCCGTACTGATAGAACTTTTTCATTTCAGCTTGGATCAACTGAAAGTGAGCATCATGCTCAGTGAGCAGCTTCACGATGCCAGAGCGGTGGTTGCAGAAATCCACCAACGTCTGGCGCTTGGCCACGAAGGTGTCGAATACGCTCACTTTTTTTCCTTCAGGGCGGCGATGCGACCGCGCAATTCGGCGGCCTCTTCTCTCGCCTTCGCTGCTGACTTTCTCTCGACATCAAGTTCGGCGCGCACCTTATCAATCTCTGCCTCGATGCGCGGTACCGCCTCAAGCCTCAATTCGGCCTTGGCCAATTGGATGCGAGCCTGTTCCGCAGCTTGGCGTTCAGTCCCCAGCTCTAATATCGTGCTTGTAAGATCGGTAGTAAGCCGTTCAATCTGCCCCGCCAGCTTTGCACCCTCTTCTTTGTGATAAGAGGCCTCTACAGTCAGATCGCTTATTTCGTTGGATTGGCGCTCGTTCTCCAGAATAACGGACGCTAATTCGCCCTGCATATCAGCCAAGCGCGCAGTGGCATCGCTAGTGGCCGTTTGTATCTTGGTGGCGATGTGGGCGTTCAGCGCGCGCGCTACAGACTGGTCAATGCTGTCGTCCGTCACTTGGCTTTGCCTTGCTTGGCCAGACTTCCACTGTTCCAAGAACTTGCAGACAGTCGCCATGCTGCCAGTGCCCAGCACCTCTCGCACTGCACGGCTAGTTGGCTTTACGTCTTTTGCTTTGAGTTCGGCGGCGGCGGTTGCGACCTGCTCATACGTGATGTTTGCTTCTCGTGCCATGTGGATCTCCTTTTTGTGTTTGTTATGATACGTTACGATACGATATTACGTTACGATATGAAATAGAGCAAGGAATTTTGGACAAGAAAAAAGCCAGCACACGAATGCGCTGGCTGATCTCGGGCTAAGCTGCGTTGAATCTCAAATAGTGGACGTGAAAAAACCGCCAATCCCCAGAGGGACGGCGGCTTAATTTTGTTGCGTTGGTCAGGCTACTTTTTCGCTACTCTGTTTTGTGAGCGAATCGGAAACACCAACCAGAAGACGCCAGATGGCGATCGCGGGCGCAAAGAAGCCGCGAGGCGTTTCTTTAGCGCCTTTGATGAAACCCTTTACGAAGTCATTCATCATGCATCTCCTTTATTGCTTTGTACGTTGAATATATTGCCCACCAAACGATGAAAGCAACATCCGCGTACATTATGAGCTTTTCAACCACTTTCATCAAGTCGGTGAACGACTCGTCTCCAATGATTGGACTTGCCCAGTGGACCAGCATGTTCAGCGCACCTCCAAAAAGCAGAAGTGCTGCCGCCATTGCAAATCCCAGCACAAGATGCCCGACATATTCGCCGAGAATCCAAAGCTTTTTTTTCATAATTACCTTTCTGCCATTTCTGGCTTTTTACCACCAGCTTGCGCGTAGGTGGTGCTTGTTACTTCTTAACGGCCTTCCTGCGCCGCTTTGGTTTTGCATTCTCATCGTAGCCAAAACGCTTCCACGCCTCGGGGTCGATGCTCAAGGGGGTTACTCTCCCTGACTTGATGTTGACGAACTGGCCATGATGCGTGAGCCGTCCATAACGGAACAACTCCCACAAGAGATTGCACGCCGCGTTCGCCATCGTGTCGTTGATGAACAGAGATTGCTTCTCCAACGCTTCAGCCAAACTGCAACTGGGCGCATCGTCTGTCGCATCCTTCGACCCGTCGATGATGTCTGGGTAGAGATCAGCAATGTGAGGCAAGCGATGTTCCCGCTTGTAGCTCTCGCCGAAGATCTCGCCTAGCACGACTTGGCCATCATGTTCACGATTGCCAATATCCAAGTAGTAGCTGGATGAACGGTACACACTGCGTTTTAGCGCCTTGAGTATCGAACCTCTGCCCTTCCTGTTATCGACGCATCCGATCACGATATCTGGCTGATTGAACCGCGAATCGTCAGTTACTTTCGCAACTTCTGCATTCCAGCTCGTTTGCATCATCATATTGCAGCGGTTGACCAGTATTTCGGCCTTGGACTGCCCAACATCGGAAGGCCAGAAATTCTGCCGACCGACATTCGTTTTTGAAACGGTGTCAGGATCGATCACCAAGACATCCAAACCTTCGGGATGTCCCAGCTCGACCATTGCTAGGTGCATGTTGGCCAAGCGTCGTAAGACGTGTGACCCTGTACCCCCCGCTCCGACTAACACCACCTTCACTGCCCGCGTGAGCAGGCTGGATTCGATGTAATGGATCATTTGCTTCCTTCCTGCCCAATCGGGCTTTGAAGAGGAACAAACATCCCATTCGCACAGAGGCGAAAGGATGCTGTCGCCTCTGGTTGGTCTAAGTTTCCGATGACTCCGGCGATCTTTGTCTCGCCTCGGCCATCGTCGTAGTCGTCTGTACTGGAAAAGAACGCGTCCAGCCATCCGTGCGAGTGCAGATCGATCACCCTGTGTTCATCTTCCCCCAGACTAGGCAGGTTGACGCTCACGTGACCGGGACCCGCAGAACGCTCTTCAAGCATCAGTAGCCTCCACTCGGTTGTCCGTTCATTCCAGACCACCCATGCGGCACACTCATTCGGACAACGCTTTCTGGCCTGCTCGATGAATTGAGTGACCAGATCCTTGGGAAGCTTGCCAAACCCGAATCGCAACTCCGATTGCACCACCCCGTAAGGAAATGGCACGCTTGTCGGTGTCGCGATTCGTGTACGCATATACAGCCATGCGCGACAGACTTCCAACCAGATACCGTTTTCAGCCATCAAGATTCGATTGCCCGGTGTGTCCAGCTCTTCCAGTTCAGAGAAGCGTGGCACCATCACCGTGGGCATCACGCTTTGCAGCGCAACGTCACGGCTGTCCATGCTTCACCGTCCTTTCAAACGCCTTACCCAGCGTCTCACCGGCGCGCACCAACGATTCAGTCGGAAATGCTCGACCTTTCATCAGGGAACGCCACAGAGAGAAGATCCCGCCGCGATACTTTGTCAGCGCACCTTTTCCATGCTGGTTCGGATGAGTGAAGTAGCTCCTGAAAAAAGCCTCTTCCCACGCTTCTGTACTGAATTTCAATCCCCCTTTCGGAGTCTCGATGTTGCCAGTACAAATGCGTCCACCTGCCCATACGTTGAGGTACGGAGCTACATACAGTGGCGTGCTCGATGTTGGGCGCTTGTTGCCTTTGACGGCGAACACATGCCAATCTTCCTTGCTGGTGATGAACACCAATCCAGGTTGATGGCAATTTGCGCTTACCTCGTGCCCGATCTCATCGTTTTTGAACCACACATGACGCTTCTGTGGTTTGGAGTACCACACGAGGTAGTCGCTCCCTTTGGCGAGAATGTGATTCCCCAACAGTTCTGCCGGCGCGTAATCTTCCGGCACGAGGGATTGCATCATCTTCACGAGGCCAGCCTTGGAGACTGGTGTACCCGCTTCAATCTTTGCAACGCCCTCTTTGCTCATGCTCACGTCATGTACTGAAGCGAATACAGTCTGCCCGCCGCGCTCGCTATACAACAGGATCGCATTGGACATTCCATACACCTTCTGTGAGCCTGACACGCATGCTGCTTGAACTTGCATGATGTCTCCTTTATTGAACATCGCCGATGCAGCGCATCAGGCGATCAAGTTGTGTGTAGAGCGCGAAGCCTTTCTCCATGTCGGACTTCCATTTCAGGAAAGCCCTCTTGTTGAATGCGACCTCGGCCACTCCATAAAAGTCGGTGTACTCACCGCCATCGCTCGTGCTCTGATAAAAGTCATCAATCACACGACCCAGCATGTCGTCACCTGTCCCCATGTAGCAGGAAAAGTAGACCGGCTCCCCATAGAAATCGTTGAGGTAAGGCAATCTGGCATCCTGATCGATCAAGTCCATGATGGACAAAATGACCCGTGCTGTTTCGCCTGCCGTTTCTGCGCTGGTTGCGATACGTTGAATCACGTCACGCTCAAGTTTTTCGCCGCTGACTAGATAGCTTGGAAATGATGCTAAGAACTGGCTCGGCAACAATGTATCGTCGTCAAGCTCGCCCTCTTCACCAACAAAGCCCATCTCTTCTTTGAAGTCCTCATCGTTATCCATCCCACACCAATACAGGTATGAGGCGTGATGAAGAGCCACTTGCGGTGTGAATGCCGTGAACGTCCGATAACTTGCCAATTCCGCGATAGTGACTGCGGTTCGACCGAGACCGGGATGCACCGACTCCAACATCTCGACTTTCGCCTTGACGTTGATGTATGGCGTTGTTTGCTGTGATTGAAAGCCGATGTACAGGCATTTCTTCTCTCGCTCACCCTCGTAATCCAGACCGAAAGCATCTCGTTCCAGACAGGCGATAAGCTCGAATTTATCCAGCACTTGAATATCTGCGCAGTGTTTTGAAGCCCACACAGATAGTGATTGACCGATGATGTCGCGTGCTGATGTGTTGTCATGGATAACGAGTTCGTCATCCTCAACCAATTCAGCGCACAACTTGGCGGTCCGCAACCACTTCCCATCTTCCTCATCGATCACCGATGTAACTGGCACGTGCTGAGAAATGTTGGGAAGCGTCAGAAAACCAGCGGCAGCGCCCCCGAAGGAGGCAGCAACAGGTCTTCCTTCTGTGCACTCCTTGACGAGCGCACGAGTTGAACCAGTGCTGTTACGCATGATTGCTCCTCTTTGGATTCAAACGGGGCTATCACTAGCCCCGTCTGTTTGGTTGAGGTGTCATCCTTGGATAAGGCTTTGAGCCTTGCCTTCAGTGATGACCCCATGATCAGCCCTTCGTCCCCACGCCCTTTTTGAACGTGTAGACCAAGTTATCCCCCTTCCGCTCCGGCCCCTCGATGGAGGCCGAAATCAGTTCAGGGTAAGTGGCTGCATAGACATCGCGGACTTCTTCCAGCGACAAACCTTTCCCAGGATCAGGAAGAGTCAAGCCGCTGTACGCAAAGGAGCGATTCAGGATTGTGGTTTGGATAGCCATTTCGTCATCCTCCCCTTAACCCCACAAGTCCGCAGCCGGTTTAGCGGCATCGGTTGTGGTAGTTGTTGATGAAGATTCTGCTGAAGACGGCGCAGTGCTGCTTGTGCCGAGCTCATCATCACCGCTAGCCTCAACATCATCATCTTCCGGTTCCCCTGAACTTCCAGTGGTCGAAGCTGATGCATTTTTAGCTGGCTTGGCGATCGACTTCTTCGCCTTTTCAGTCGCTGCCTGCTGTTGAGCTTCCAGAATCGCCTCTGTTGCGGCCAACTGATCTGCCAAACTTTGACGTTTTGACGTGTAGCCGGCCAAGTGAGCGGCGAATCCTTCATCGAGTTCAGCGGCAGTGGCAGTCACAGACATCTGACTGTCCAGATTGCCGCCTTTCTTAACCCCGATTGGAATGACCGTCAGCGTGATAGTGCCGTCCGCGTTCTCGACCATGGAGATGGTCAAACTCGCTACGGTGGACAGCAAGGGTTGTAGTGCTTGGAACATGGTGGATCTCCTTTTCAAGTGAAACAAAAAAAAGGGACACCATGCCCTTGCGGGATAGTGTCCCGCTTGGGTGATTACTGCTTTGGGTGATTCGTTGACGAGTTTCGTCTTCCGTTTGTTTTGATTGGTCGGATGCCAATATCAACTCAACGCAATAAGCGCTGGGTGTGAAGCCTTGTTTTCCGAAACGTACTCTCTAATGCGCTTTGGAAAACCACCCCCGAAGGGGTGGGTGAATCTTAATCTACATCTTGCTTAACACCTCTGGAATCTTACCTTCAAAATCGAAGTTTTTGCATTCCATGAGTGCCTTGATGAACTCATCCTTTTTGCCGCTTTTTGCCTTGGCATATTGATTGCCAAGAGCAACCTTCAGGCCGAGCTCTTCCGCGATAACCTCGATCTCACTCTTGGTGAGCAAGTCGAGAAATTCCGCGTTCAACTTCCAATGTTTCGCCAAGTCCACTTCCATGAACTTGAGCATTTCCGGCAAGTGATGCTTTTCGATGCTATCCGTGATGGAAATAACAATCCCAGACAACACCTTTGAGCGCACTGCCTCATCTGCCTTGGCCACCATCGCAGCAGCTTCCCCGACATTACTGACGGGAGGCTTTTGCGATGTCAGCGCCTCGAAACCAGAAGCTAGCTTTGTAGACGACACATTCGATCCGCCGCGAGTCATCATTATCCCGATGAGCAAGCACAGGTTCTTATGTGGATCCAGTAACAACTCTTTCTTCAACGCCTTTCTCCAGACACCTATACGATAGTCCACGACACGCTGAGTGTCTTGAACCGATGTCACGGTAGCCTTGGAGGTGGTTGTGGGTTTCTCCCCAGCCTTGCCAGCTACAGGCTTTGAACCAGCAGGTTTAGCCGTTGTTGGAGCAGTCGGAGGCTTTGCAGCCGCATTCTTTTCCGCCAACAGACGTTCACCTACCTTTTTCGTGTGGCACGTCGTATCGAAACAGTGCGATTCATACACGTTACCCAATTTCCCGGGAATCGCGCTCACCGCCGCTCCGAACGACTGACAGCTACGACATGCCGCCGCTTGTTCAGCACCAACGCCAGTTGCACCATCGGCGACCAACTTAATGACCGTGTGGTTCTCGCCCTGACGGACGATGACCACTTTAGGATAGTTCTCTTCCAAGGATTTTTTCTTGGCTTCCAACACATCCTCGGTCTTTCGGTCGAAACACTCGCCATGTGTGCAATGTCCGTCAGAGACGGCATCGGCAAACAATGCTTGCTGGTTTCCACTGTTGTGGTGACAGCTTGCACAGTCGGACTTATCGAAAATCGCTGATGCCATCGAACGGGAAATCTTCTCCAACCCTGCTTTGAATTCAGCAACGCTTGGGAGCGCTGTTTGAGCAAGGAGGATTGCGATCGCCTTTTCCTGACGCTCCTTCGGGACAGCCGCCAGTAATTCGGCATGACCCAGCTGGATCTTGCGTTCATTAAGAGCAATCATCACAGACGGACTACAGTTCATCAACGCAAGACGCTTATCCAGCGTGCTACGCGACCAACCCAGACGTTTTGCGGCTTCGTCACGGTTGCCCTCACAACGGCCGAGAATCTTGGCTGCTGCTGAGGCTTCTTCGGTTGGGCTCATGTTGGCGCGCGATACGTTCTCGATGAGTGCCAGCTCGTCAGCTTCCTCATCACTGAGGATTCTGACCAACACTGGAATCTCGTAGTCTTCACCACGAGCCTTCATCGCCGCGCGCCAGCGACGCTCGCCAGCAACGATTTCATACCAGTCTTCAACGGGGCGAATCAAGATTGGCTGAATCACGCCCTTTGCTGCGACGGATGCTTCCATTTCGGCCATTTCGACAGGATCGAAGTACGTGCGTGGGTTTCTCCCTTGACGAATATTACCTACGCGCATTTGAGTGATTGCTTGTTGCATTTGGTATCTCCTTTATTGATGAAACGAATAAAGGGATGCACTACCCCCGCGAGGGATAGATACATCCCCGTTGGGTGGGTTAAGTTTTTCACCGATCAGCATGAATGCCGATGGTGATGTTGTATGACGATTATGCTGCTACGCTGGTACACCAGAATGATCCAAATTGTTCCTTGTGCCATTCGTAAAATGAACCTTTGTATCCTTCATGAAGAGCCTTGTGAAATTCCGGCAGATGAGGATCATCTGGACGTTCATCCACACCTACACTAGCGGCTTTCCCCTCATCCTCTTGTGCACAGCAATTGCTGCACATAAAGGCACTGGGAGGTATGCAGTTATCAATACCTCGATCTGCATCACCACCACATTGCGGGCACTTGCTCAGGTCTCCCATTTGAATTCCTTTCTCCCTTGCGGGTGTTAATTACCATTTCGATGCTCCGAAGATGGTGATTACGTCGCCATGTAGAACTTCTGGTACTCAGCGGGACCCATATGAGTTCGCGCATGCTCCATCAGTTCGTCATAGCCACTCTTGCGCTCAAGTTCAAGCTCAGGTGGAAGATGGCCAAGTTGCAAATGACGACGATTTATGTCGGCAAATCGCTCACTCAACTTAATCATTCCAAAAGTTATGGCACCTAGTTGATATGCCTCCCCGAGCGCATTTGTGCTCGTCAAGATAGCCATTTGCTGAATCAGATCGCTTTCGAGTTGTTTTTTCAGAGACTCAATTTCAGGAGAACAAAAGTCTTTGCCCAGAAATCCCTCATACGAGGCAGTCGTTAGGTAAACACGACATGGAATCTTGAAATACACCCCGCGACCTGCGCCAGCAACATTGTGATGAAATATCCAAAACGTGCCGGGCAGCGTTGCGTCTGTCTGTTCCAGCTTGTCTGCCGGTGTCCAAGGATTCAATCCGCCACTGAAACCGGCTCCTCCGTTGTTGTGCAGAAAAAACGAACCAGATGCAGATGTCTGCAAACCATCACCCCAATCATGGCTGAATCTCTCCAGCTCACCAGTCGGGAAGCGCACATAGTCACCTATGCGCGGCTCACCGATTTGATCGCGAGCGATGATGCATTTACTGACTATTTCCTGATCTGTTACGTCCAGACCTTTGGTATCAAATTTCATTGGTGTCTCCTTAGATTGTTACCTTTGGAGATGCACCAGCCCCGAGGGGCAAGTGCAGCCCCGGTGGGTGGGTGGTTGATTTCAGCAGTTCTTCGTCGCTATCACGCTTGTAGTGGTTGAATAACTCATCCCACGAAACGCAATCAGTCTGAATGATGCAGTTCTTGATTTGGCGGTTTCTTGATTAAAGATAACAATCGCCTCCTCATCAATTCTGACATCTGGCCACGAACGATGATTTAGTCCGTATGCCAATGCCCAATCGTTACGATTGGTCGACTTCGGGTTTGGCTTACCGCTGCCTACCCATTTCTGTATTGCGTAATTCGCAATTGCGTTAGTTGCCATCACTGACTCCTTTCGCAGTCAAAGAATTGTCGATACAACGTATTTGTCTCGGCGAACTTGGCAAGGGACTGAACAACATCACCACACCAGACCGCGCCAAGCTTCACACAGTTGCTGCAATAGACATTGAAGATGTCGCCCTTCTTTATGCTGTGACCAACACATACCCGATGAACATTGGGTAGATTGACCACAGCAAAGTCCTTGAAGCCATGTTCGGACGATACGAGCGTCACTTTGATTGCTTGAGCTTCGATTGCCATTTGATGCCTCCTCAAATAATAACGAGACATCCCCCTAACGGAGCGATGCCCCGTCAGGGTTGGTTTGTTAAATTGATTCCAAGTGCTCCCGTACTTTAGCGATGATCTTTCTTGCGGCAACACTAGCAAGCCCCTGAAGGTCGCTATGTGTAACCTCATCGCTGAGTTCGGCAACACTCAGAATTTCGTTCTCTACTTCCATGGCCAGCAACTGATCTTTGGATAGTGGCGTGTTTTGATTATTCATCTAGCAGCCTTTCTCACGAAGTTGTTGCGTGGTCATCGCTTTGTCGCTATACAACTCACGCCAGATAGCATCCGAAGCAGCGTCGGCCAACTCCTGTGAGGCATACAAGTTATCGCGGTGAACGCCATAACTAGCGCGCTCCCTGATCACCTGCGTAGGCGCCACATCTTTCAGCCGATTGCCACGAGATGTGTAGATCGTGAGCAGTTTTCTTTCAGTTGATAGCTGATTGGTGTCGATATACATGCCGCCATGCGACGTGAACAGCTTGACCAAGTTTGCTTGCCGAATTGCAGTTCCATTACTCATTGCCCACCTCCCCCGCTTTCGCAGTTTCGGCACCGGCTTTGAGAATCTTGTTGGCTGCTGAAAACACCCGCGCTGCGCTCTTCTTTTTGAACTCTTCGGATTGCTCCTTTGAGTCCAACCAGTGTTGAATGTACGCGCGGCTTTGTTCAAGCCCCGGCAACTCCAACGTCGCGCAACACAGATATGCAACGCTTTCTGCTTCGGCTTCCTTGATGCATTTCAGCAACATTTCGCCATCAGCCATTTGAGCTTCTGACGAGTGCAACAGGCAGTGCGCCATCTCGTGAAAAGTCGTTTTCCATGGCAACGCCGCAAGCGGGTTGATGGCTAACTTCTTCTCGTTCGGAATCGCGTAGCCTTGAGCGTTGCCGTTCATGTGGCTGAAGTCTTGTTCTGTGATCCCCAGTGCGGCCAAAGCTTTCGCCTTGTCCCATTTCGGAATGACGACTTCGTGCGCATGTTCCGCGCCGTCCGTCTGACACAGTGTAAACCAGTTATTTTTCAGGATGAAGATGGTTTTTGTTGCTGCCACCTGATCCTTGTCGGCAATACCAGCCTCGTCGCCATCATCATCTTTCGATTTGATTTTGACTTGGACCGGCATCACCAACTTGATCGCCTTCTCCCCTTTCTTAACCATGCGGCCAAGCTCTTTCCACTTGTTGAAAGTGGCGATGGGTGAAATCGGCAATTTTCGGTCAAACAATTGACATGCGGCCAAGAAAGCGTTGCCGAGGCTGTACTCATAGAAAACCGAATACGCCTTCGACATCACACCTGGTTGAGTCAATGCCTGCTCGAACAACGAATTCCAGTCGGGCTTTTCCATGAATCAGCCCTCCTTTGCTTCGTCGCAGGACATCTGCGGCAATTTGGCCAGCAATGCTTTCGCGGCATGGTAGGCATCGCAGTCTTCAGGAACTTCCCCGAAACGACCATCGATGTCATCCACGAATGCCTGAAGCGCATCGCGTAACTCTGGCGCCAGACTCAGCAACTTTGCAACAGCCAAGTTCTCTTCCTGCGTCACGTCTTTCAGGAAGTGCACTGTAGCGATTGCTTTATACGGCTTGCCTTCGCCAAGATCTGCATTGATATAGCGAATGTTGTGAAAATCGCTACTCATTGTTGCTGAAAGCCCGAAAGGGCCGATTAGATGTTTCATGTTGTGTCTCCTTGGAAAATTAAGGGGACACAACCCCCAAAGGGAGAGTGTCCCCCGATTGGGTTTTGAAAACTGCCGTGCTAGACTGCCCACATGAAAAACACATGCGCACAGCTCACGGTGATTGATGGTGGTGGAAATGAATTCAGAGAATCCATTGGCCGCCAGCTTGTTACTGCGATCCTGCAACGGGATGATGCGGAGTACGACAAACTTCGTCGCACCCTGCACCCCACCGTTAGCCTCTCTGTTGTGACTTCAACTTGTAATACTCGGCGCGAGCCAGCAATTCCTCATCACACTTCCGAAGAAGAAATTTAAGGTCTGCCGCTACGTTGCCTTCTGGGTCTACGTCCGCAAGAGACTCTTGCACTTTCGCTTTGCTCTTTTTGATCTCCTCGATCGTTGCCTCCGAGAGAAATCTCAAAAAACTTAATACGTCTTCACGATCCATGGTGCTCTCCTTAAAAAGATGGAGACACACCGCCCCTGACGGGGATGTGTCCCCGCGTGGGTGGATAGGTATTGCTTGGGTAATTCGTTGACACTCGCGTGTCTTCTGTTTATTTGGATTGGCCAGTCACCAATATCAACCCGAAGCAATAAGCTTCGCGTGTGAATCCTGCTTGTTGCGGCACACTCGTTTGGAATGTGCCGTAAAAAGCCCCGGCAAGCGGGGTAAAACGGCCTAGGACTTGCGCTCGCCATTCACATGGGGATTGCAACCTAACGCGCGACCGTTTTCATTGCTGACACTTTTAACGTGCCATTCACCACATCAAGCCAATCGACAGATTTCATTCCTTGCGGGATGTCGTTGTCTGGGATCTTGACGGATGCTTTAGTACCTTCACTCCAAAGACGCTTCAGTAGCAATTTTGCCGAACTCTGTCCGTGTCCTTCCGGATGTTGCTTGGAAGGAAGGTCTTTGTCAGCGTAGATCACCACGTCCACCCATTTGGGGGGCACAAAGTTTTCCAGCAGGTACGCATTGCCAGTAGGCCATACAGGTATGTTGAACGCACTCATTACTGCCAGTGCCGTTTCGATACCTTCTGTGACCCCCAACACCTTGCTCTTGCCTAACACTGCAATTTGCATCGCACCAAACAGATTATCAGCACAGTGCCGCATCATCTTTTTGGCCGACTGGACAGGTGCTTTTGTCCCTTCAGGTGTTAGATAGGTACGATGAATGGTTGATGGACAACCATTTGAATCGCACACCATCGTGACAATCGCAGGGAACTTTCCAGTTGACCTGTACTTGCCGGTGTTTTCGTCCTCTTCGAAATAATCCAGTAGAGGAACGAAGCGAATCATCTTGCTATCGATCTTCCGATAGTCAACGTTCGTGATGCCACGGTTCGCAAAATACCGCCTTGCTGGCCGCGCTTCTGGTGATGAGAGAGTCACGCTGTCTTTCCAGACATGATTCAGAGAATCACGTATGTCTTCAACGTCCGTCTCTTTCACCTTTTTTGTAACTGGCTTGGTGGCCACTGGCGGGAGGGTGATGTTTCCACCTCCTACCAGCAACACATCTTGCAATGCCTCATGCGTGGTTTTGAAATCCCATCCATTCACCCACATGAGCAGCGAGTAGCCATCGTGCTTGATACCGCACGTGTTGCATACGCCGCCGCCTGTATCGTTGAAATCCTTAAACAACCGGAATCCATCCGTGCCCTCATGCACAGGGCAAGGGACGTGGTGAGGCAGGCGATCTATTGCTTGCCCAAGTTGCGGAGCAAGTCTTGCAATGATGCTTTCCCAGCGGCCAGCGGCCAATTGTTTCAATTCTTTTGCTTCCATGATGCCTCCTTGGTTAGTCCATACGGGACACACCAAAGCACCCCACGGGATGTTTTAGTGTGTCCCGCACAGGTTGGTGGGTGTTAAGCCACCGGCAAGGAAGCATCCCCTAGGGGGATGTTCCCCCTAGGGTGGGTACTTCAGTTAGAACGGTTCTTGATCACTCTTCCCGCGCTTCTCATTCTTTGCTGGACCGCTTGCGGGTTTCGCCGCTGGTGCCGCGCTCGAATGCTCTTCGTGGTCAGCCTTGTTGTTGCCACCGAGCATTTTCATCTCGGACACAACAATCTTGGTTGCGTAATGATCAACGCCATCCTTCTCGTACTTCTCGGTTGTCAGCTTGCCCTCGATGTAGATGAGAGCGCCTTTCTTCAAGTGCTCACCAACCACTTCGGCTAGGCCGCGATAGAACACGAGGTTGTGCCACTCTGTTTTCTCTTGTTTATCGCCAGCCTTGTCGCGCCAGGATTCCGTTGTTGCCAACGAAACATTAGCTACGGCATCGCCAGAAGTGGTGGTACGTACTTCGGGGTCTCTACCCATACGACCGATGAGTTGTACTTTGTTCAGCATGGTGAATCTCCTTTTTGATTGATACATTAAAAAGCGGTTACACCATGCCCCAAGCGGGATATGGTGATCCCGCGTTGGGTTGATGCTACTTAGTCGAACAAACCACCTTTGCCTTTGAGGATCGCTTCTTTGCAGGTGCGATATTCAACAAGGATGGATTCGAGTTCGGAATCGCTCAGGATGCTTTCGGCGTGTAGATAAACTTCATCCAAACCCTCAATCGTTTCCGCCTTTTTCAAGGCATCTACGACCTTGCCAACAAGTTCCTGCGCTGCCGTTTTCGATGCCTCTTCTGCTTTCGCTTCGGTAGCTTTTGATGCTGGGCGCGGCTCTTTAGGCATAAAGTTTTCAGCTTCTTTTTTGCCGTAAGTCGCTAGTACCTCATCGTATTTATCCCACTGCTGTTGAATGGATAAACTACCACCCGATACTTCGACGACCTCGCCCGTCTCTTGATCGACAACTGGCGTAAAGACTCCCGCTGCTGCGTCATCGACGTTCAAGTGTTGTCGCCCTGCGTTATCGTCCAAGGACAGTGCTGTTGCCAGCTCTGGTGATTTTGGAAGCCACTTGCAGAGACGACGAATGGCAGTCTTCAGGCCCATCGCGCTAAAGTCGGTATCCCATGGGGATTCCTTTTTGTACTTCTTAGCGGCTTGATATCCTTTGCTGCCGTCGCGGACTTTTACGACTTCGGCGCGAGACATGGCCACGAACGTTCTACTACCGTCCTTGAGCACGCCCACTGCGTAGAAGCCGACCACTTCACCGCGCTCTTCATCAGACGCTGGAAAGCCGCCTTGAGCCGTGAGTGGTTCGTGTTCCAAGCTTCGCTCCATACCGAGCTTGAGCGCGAACTTGTCATTGACACGCACCGCTTCTGCATAGATATCGACGACCAGACCACTGTTGCGCGCCAACTTCATCAGCCCTGTGTAGCCGGGGATGAGTTGACACTGATTGCCAAACGGAACGAGGTGAGCTTCGCCCATCAAGCCAATCTCCAATCCCAATTGCGAGGACTGAATCACGGCGGCAAACACGCTTCGCGGATCGCATTCGGCCAGCTTCGGAGTCATACGGAACGCGGTGAGCGCAATGCGCGCCATGCGGTCAGGGTTGATATGCTTTGGAAGTGCACGGGCAATTTCGCCCTTGTACTGCTCAAGCATCGCAGGGAAACCGGCTGCTTCTGCTGGCTTATCTGCTGTTGCGGCGTTGGAACGACGGATGTTTTGAAGTGCTTGTGACATGGTGGATCTCCTTATTGTTTGAAACAAAAAAGGGGACACCATGCCCCGAGGGGATGTGTCCCCGTCGGGTGATTACTGCTTTGACTACATCAACGACAATTGGCCTTTGGGAGCGCCTGTTGCGTGATTGGTTACTACTGTTTGCACGATCTTTTCTTCATCCATCCCAGCCTTCAGATAGTCGAAGATTTCAGCGAGCAACGATCTTGCATTGCATTTTCCAAGCGATGGTTCAACTTGGAATGCTTTCAAAGCAAGGGCCATTGTTTTTGCGCGTATGCGCTCAATCGGCTTAATACGTCGTGCAGTCGGATCAGTGCGTCGCATGGTTATCTCCTCCATCGTGTTTAGCAAAGAGTGTCCAATCGCCCATCGGAAATGAATCCTCTTCAGGGGGCGCAGCAACTTTCTGCTTGCGCGCACGTTTGGTTTTCACCTTCGCGGTCAGCACAGGAAAAGGCATCCCGCGTCGAACGAATGATGGAGCTTCAT
>Ga0209015_10077_pt1 | contig 17746 bp, 16 predicted proteins | sample EPASupsiteSAE300_FD_187264 | JGI IMG/M metagenome (GOLD analysis project Ga0209015, IMG submission 187264) | Bioremediated contaminated groundwater from EPA Superfund site, New Mexico - Sample SAE3-00 (SPAdes) (version 2) | ecosystem: Environmental > Aquatic > Deep subsurface > Groundwater >...
GGGGAGGGAATGACAAACAACAAAGCAACTCGCTCCTCATTTCCTGCGTTTCGTCGTTTCCCGCTAGCGCTCGCCGTTCGCCTTCTCTAGAGTGCATCCTGTCACAACACAGGAGGCATCATGAGGATCACCCCTTTACTTTTTACTCTGGTTTTACCTTTTGCAGCCCATGCGGGCGAGTTGAAGCTGGTCATCAACCATCCCGGTGTGTCTGGAAAGATGTTGTTTGTTGCCGTCCATTCCAACGCGGATGAGTTTCCGAATAGCAGCGACAAGGCCATCAAGCGTACTGTCCTCGCCACGGGCGAAAAAACCGAATTGTCCATCAACGACATCGCAGCGGGAGACTATGCCGTGTCGGTATTTGTCGATGTGAATGGCAATGGCAAGCTGGACACCAATTTCATTGGGATGCCGAAAGAGCCTGTCGCGGTCTCGCGTGATGCCAAGGAAAAATTTGGTCCGCCCAAGTTTGCGGATGCCGCGTTCAAGATGGGCGAGGGCACGGACACGCAAACCATCACGTTCAAGCGAGGCAGCCATGAGTGAAGCGACCCCCATCCTAAAATTGCGCAACATCAAACGCCGCTTCATGCTGGGTGAGACGCACATTGATGCGCTCAACAGCATCGACTTGGACATCCACGCAGGCGAGTTCCTTGCCGTATGGGGGCCATCCGGTAGCGGCAAATCCACCTTGATGAACATCATCGGCCTCATTGATTCGCCCACGGCGGGCACGGTGAATTTCGACGGTCAAGACACGCATGCGCTGGCGGACGATGCGCTCACCGAGTTCCGCAGCCAGAAGCTGGGCTTTGTGTTCCAGAACTTCAACCTCGTGCCTGTGCTCTCTGCGTTAGAGAATGTGATGTTGCCCTTGCAGATACAAGGTGTGGCAGAAGCCGAGGCGAGCAAACGCGCAGCAGCGGCGCTGGTGGATGTGGGGCTGGAGCGATTTGTGAATTCCTTGCCGGACAAACTTTCCGGCGGCCAACGTCAGCGTGTCGCTATCGCACGCGCCTTGGTGGTGAATCCAAAACTGGTCATCGCCGATGAGCCGACTGCGAATCTGGATTCAGAGAACAGCCGCATGGTGGTGGACTTGATGCGCGAGATGAACCGTGCGCGCAAAGTGACTTTCGTGTTCACCACGCATGATCCGCGTCTGCTGGATCATGTGGATAGAAAGATACTTTTGCGCGATGGCAATATTGTGAGTGATGAGGTGATGGCATGAAGAATCTATTCAAATTGGCGCTGCGCGGCCTGATGCGTAATCGACGCCGTTCGATGGTGACCTTGCTGGCCATCGCGTTTGGCTTCGCGGCCATCGCGCTGTTCGCGGGTTATACGCACAACGTGTATGACGGTCTTGGTCGTCAGTCCATTCATGGCGAGATGTTGGGGCACCTGACTATCTACAAGAAAGGCATGCGCACGGAAGGCAAGCTTGATCCTGAGAAATATCTGCTCACTGCCGCCGAAGTGACTGAGGTCAAAACGCTGGTGCAAGGCGAGGCACAGGTTTCACTGGTTGCGCCCAGATTGGGAATGAGCGGTTTGGCCAGCAATGGTCGCTCCAGTACTATCTTTATCGCCGAGGGTATTGAGCCGGATGCGGTGGCGAAGATACGTGCGGGTGCGCTGACCGAGGAGGAGCGCGACAGCGGCATGTTCGACAATATGCGCATGCGCTTGGATAGTGCCCGTCCTGATGTGGTTGGTTTGAGCGAGGGCTTGGCTGAGTTGCTACATCTGAAAGAGGGGGATCAGGCGCAAGTATTGGTGAATACACTCAGCGGACAAGCGAACGCGTCGGACATTACTTTGGGGAGTTCATTTAACACGGGAAATGCGGGCAGCAACGACAAGTTCGCCTTCGTATCGCTGTCATTAGCTCAGTCACTTCTGGATGCGGAAGGTCGGGCTGACAGGTTGACCGTGCTTCTCGACGATGTGGAGCAGACTGAACCGATGCGTGAGGTGCTGTTGAAGAAGCTCTCGGCGGCAGGCTACGAGGTGGAGATCAAGACATGGCAGGAGCTATCTGATTTTTACACACAAGTGCACGGCATGTTCGACATGATCTTCGGCTTCATCTTCAGCATCGTTATCACGGTCGTGATCATGAGCGTGGCCAACTCGATGGGTATGACCGTGGTGGAACGTACACGCGAGATCGGCACGTTGCGAGCGATCGGTTTGAAACGCAGTGGAGTGATCAAGCTGTTCACTCTGGAGTCGATGTTGCTTACCTTGATCGGTTGCGTCACGGGTTTGCTCATCGCGCTGGGCGTGCGTTGGGGCATCAACGTGGCGAACATCTCGTACACCCCACCCAACAGTGCCAGTGCCGTTCCTTTGCTGGTGGATATGGATACGGGGCGCATCATCTTCACCTTCATCATGATGGGCGTGGTGGGAACGCTGGCGGCGTACATGCCTGCAAGACGAGCCGCGAAGAAGGACATCATTGATGCGTTGGGGCATGTTTAAATCAGAGTCAAATCCAATTCAAGCCACAGAGATCACAGAGCACACAGAGAAAGAAAAACGTACGCACCGACATCTCTGTGAACTCTGCACCCGCAAGGGGTAGGCCGTGGTTGTAAGGGGCTAAAGCCCAAACAACACACGCTCTGTGCTCTGTGGCTAAATGGACTTGCGAAAGGAAAGTATATGCACACTAGTTTGAAAACAAGTTTGTTAGGGTTGCTGCTTTTGAGTGGGGTGGCATATGCCGCGCCCGATGCGCACAGTATCCTCACTAGTTCCGATCAAGCGCGCGGCGGCGGGTTGCCTGGCATCGTGTGGGAGATCAAGCTCAATTCGCGCGATGGTGACAAGGTGGATGAGACACAACGGTTGCTCGTAAAGGCAGTGGATGAGTCCAGTGTGGCGGAAGTGTTGGAGCCAGTGCGTTCCAAAGGCTCCAAAATATTGCAGGTGGAACGCAACATGTGGCTCACCAAGCCGGGATTGTCAAAACCCATTCCCATCTCGCCACGTCAACGCATGAGCGGGCAGGCGTCGAACGGTGACATCGCCGCGACCAACTACGCGGGCGATTACGAGGCGCAGATGAGCGGCAACGAGAGTGTCGATGGCGAGCCGTGCTACGTGCTCGACCTGAAGGCGAAACACAAACGCGCCACCTACGACAAGATCCGTTATTGGGTGTCGGTGAAGCGATTGGTCGGGGTTAAAGCCGAATTTATGTCGGTGAGCGGCAAACTGCTCAAAACGGCGCGCTTTGAATACGACAGCAGCATCGAGCATGATGGCAAGCGTATCCCCTTCGTCAGCAAAATGAGCATACGCGACGCTCTCATCGACGCGGAATCGGTGATGGAGTTCGGTTCGGTGAGAGTGAAGCGAGTCGCCGCCTCTGAATTCGATCTAGGGCAGATGCAATGAGATACATCGCGCTGAGTCTGTTGATCGTTGCTGCGACGGCTTCGGCGGAAGAATCGAACTGGAACACCTCATGGGACGGCACACTCTACGGTTATGCCAATGCCATGACCTTGCGTGCCGATAGTGTGCTCAATCCCTCCAATCAGATCGCTGACATAGCGAAGCGGACGGATACGGGTGAAGTGCGTTTGAATATCAAGGCGGAGAGCGAGGATGTTCGTTTCACTGCACGCCCCATCCTCACTGTGCGCAATCAGCGCAAGACTGCGGGGGCGACGCAGAAGAACGAAGGCTATCTGAGTCAGTGGCAGGTGCGCGTGCGTGCCGCCGAGGGACTCAATGTGGCGGCAGGGCGCGAGGTGTTGAACTGGGGTGCGGCACAGTTCCGCTCGCCTTCTAGTCCGTTCTATTTCGATAACGGACGCAGCGACCCCATGCGTGAACTGGTGGGTATGGATACCGTCAAGTTGACGTGGACACCCGACATGCAGCGCAGCTTCACCTTGGCGCGCGTGTTGAGCACGGGGCGTGTGGCCTCTGCTGTTGATGAATGGCGCAACACGTGGTTGCTCAAAGCAGACCAACGCGGCGATGGTTATGCGGTCGGTGTCGTGGCGGCAAAAGCTGCGCTGAATGCAGCTTTTTATGGCGTACATGGTCAGGCATCCATAGATGACGAGACGATGCTCTATGCCGAAATGGGTTCATCCGAACAGTTGGTAGCATTGCAATCGCCTGCGGATGTCGCACAAGCTTTCAGCGTGTTGTCTGCTTCACCCCGTCGCAACACCGTGCTGGTGGGCGCGACCTATACCCTGCCCGAAGGCCAATCGTTGATCGCTGAATATCTGCGTGACAACAATGGCTACACCACGGCACAAGAAGCGGCCTATTTCTCGCGTGCGGCGAGTTCGCCAGCGTTAGCCGGGCAAGCACTGGGAATGGCACCGCGCCTGCTGGGGCGCGACTATCTTCATCTGGTGTGGCAAAGCAATCTGATGGAGAGCGAAGGTTACTGGCGCATGATGTACACGCGCAGTCTGACCGATGGCGGCAACGAGCTGGGTGGATACGGAGAGACGACGTTGAGTGAGCGCGTCAGCGCATTCGCTACGGCAGTGGTCAGTAGTGGCAAGTCAAACCAAGAAGCTTCCTCGTTGTTCTCTCGCAGTGTTACCGTTGGAGTGAAGGTTGCCCTGCATTGATGACATAGACATAATCAAATCATGTTCAAGAACGTCTTCATCTCCACTCTCGTCTCCATTCTGTTCAACACGGCCATTGCCGGTTTGCTGACGGTCATCAGCTTCGAGGAAAGTTTCTGGATCAATTTCGTTTTCTCTCAGTGCATCGGTCTTTCCATATACGCCATCAATTCGACAGTGATGTGCCATATCGCAGACAAGCGCTGGCGTCTGATGACGCTGATGTTCACTTTTCCCGGCAGCATCATGTTCGGTGTCACCCTAGCGGCCTGGCTCACCGGTGCGGGTGATTGGAGTGACCCGAAGGCATGGGTAGCTGTGGTCATCGGCTTGTTCTTTGGCGGAATCGGCAGCATCACTTATTTACTCAGTCAGCGCATCGAACAGCTGGATGCGGAAGTGAAGCAGCGTCGCTTGAACGAGATGGAAAGCGAGAAGCGCCAGATGGAGGCGCAGCTCAAGATGTTGCAAGCGCAGATCGAACCGCATTTCCTTTTTAACACGCTGGCGAATGTCAGCGGCTTGATCGACAGCGACCCGACAATGGCGAAGAAGCTGCTGGAGCGACTGAACGACTGGTTGCGTATCGCACTGGTGCGCGCACGTAGCGACAACGCCACCTTGGGTGATGAGCTGGAGATGCTAGAAAATTACCTACAGATTTTGAAAATCCGTTTCGGCGAGCGATTGCGCTGGACGATGGATGTCGAGGGCGCGGCGCGCAGCAGATCGTTCCCGCCGATGTTGTTGCAGCCGCTGGTGGAGAACGCCGTGCGTCACGGTATCGAACCCAAGATCGGTGGCGGCGAGATCATTATCCGTACGACGCTGGGGGAGGAGGTGTTTCGTATCGAGGTGAGCGACACAGGTGCTGGGTTGTTGAATAAAGATAGCGCGGGCACTGGATTGGCAAACGTACGTGCTCGGCTGGCGACGCTGTTCGGTGAGCGCGGACGCTTGATGCTTGAGGGTAATGACAACGGTGGCGTGACGGCGATATTGGAGTTGCCACGATGAGCAGAAATTTTTCTGAATGCCGTCATTCCGGCGAAGGCCGGAATCCAGTCAAATCGAACAGCCTGCTTAGCGGACAAAATCAGTGCCTTGTCTTGCTGCGCAACAATATTTGTTTTTTTTGCTGGATACCGGCCTTCGCCGGTATGACGAGGCTGGGTGGAATTCGATGAGAGCCATCATCGCGGATGACGAACGCCACCTCGCAGAAGACTTACGTCGCCGTATCACTCAGCTATGGCCGGAGCTTAAGATCATCGCCGTCATTCATGACGGCATCGCGGCAGCGCAGGCATTGACCGAACTCAAACCCGACATCGCTTTTCTGGACATCCGTATGCCGGGGCAAAGTGGACTTGACGCAGCACGCTCCGCATCTGTATCGACGCGCGTCGTGTTTGTCACCGCCTTCGATGATCATGCAGTGCAAGCCTTTGATCAGGCTGCTGCCGATTACTTGCTCAAACCCGTCTCCGATGAGCGCTTGGAGCGCTGTGTGGAGCGCCTGCAACAGGGCAGCCTGTTCGAACATGATGTGATGCTTTCCCGTTTGCAAAAATTGCTGGCCACGCCCGTCAAGCCAGAGCCGCTACGTTGGTTACGTATCCAAGTGGGGCAGACGGTGCGCATGGTGGCTGTAGAAGAGGTGTGCTACTTCCAGTCTGCGGATAAATACACGACCGTGCTTACCAAGGATGCCGAGTTGTTACTGCGTACCCCACTCAAAGACCTTATTGAACAGCTCGATAAAGAGCAGTTCTGGCAAGTACATCGAGGCACGGTGGTGAATGTGAAGCAGATCGTTTCCGCGCATCACGACCTGTTGGGCAAGGTGTCGCTGTCGTTGAAAGATAGAGTAGAGAAGGTGGCCGTAAGTCGGAGCTATGCACATCTTTTTAGGCAGATGTGAATCCGACGTGTAGCTGTTCACTTTCTTGTATTGAAGTGGATGGAATTCCTGCCTTGTTGTTTGGCGATATACATGGCGCCGTCCGCGCCGGCGAGCGCGTCTTCGGGTGATGTTGAGTAGCTTTGGAATAGGTTCGCGCCGATGCTTGCACTGCAAGAATGGGAGATGAGGGTCGATTGCTGTCCTTCTTGTTGATAAATAAGCTGGTAGGGGGCAGACAATGCCGCGAGTATCTTTTCTGCAATGAGCATGGCGATATCAATTGATTTTCTTTCATCAAGATCCAACTCGCTCAACATGACGACGAACTCGTCGCCACCAAAACGTGCCACTGTATCTATCTCGCGCAAACAGGAGGTGATGCGCCGAGATGCTTCGATCAGCAAGAGGTCACCCACGGCATGTCCAAACTTGTCGTTGAGTGGTTTGAAGTTGTCCAAGTCCAAGAACAATATCGCACCGTAGCGTTCGCTCCGCTTGGAGGCTGCGAAAGCATTGGAAAGCCTATCCTGTAAGAGTCGCCGATTGGGTAAATGGGTAAGTGGGTCGTAGAAGGCAAGCTGTCGTAGCTGTTCGGTTGCATCATCGATCTTGTTTTGCAGATTAAGGCGATCTTTGTGCAACTCTGTTGCCATTAAATTGACGCCTCCAGTCAGTGTGCTAAGTTCGTTGATGCAGTTCGTGGTCTCTACTTGAGTGGTCAGATCACCTGACGCGATCGCGTCGACCGCTTCACTTAATTTTTGGATGGGCTCGATGATGCGGCGACTTGCTCTGTGGGTCACATAGGCCGTGATGATGAAGATCAGCAGTGTGCCTAGGATGGAGGTGGTCAACAATCTAGCTTTAAGTTTGGCAGTCCTTTGCCAGCTCATCTCTATGATTACTGCACCGGCCTGTACCGGCATGGATTTCAATGCCATCTCATCGAGCATTATCTGTGTGGGAAAGACGGGTTCGTATATCCAGATAGATCGCCCGTCATCTAGGTAGCGTTTGCTTAGATTCACCCGCGACAGATTGTTGAGTTTGGAGGCCTTTATGTTTCCTGATGCGATGAGGATGCTAGCTTCTTTGAGGATGTATACGGCTTCCACATCCGACTCGCGTAGTATGCTGACCGCAAGATCGTTCAGATGATCTTGATTGTGGGTGAACACGCCGTACTCACTGCTGGCGGCTAGTTGGCGAGACAGTAATTGCCCACGTAACAATAGATCCTGATTAAAATCTTTGTAGCGATCCACTAGGAAATAGGTTTCAAGGCAGGCCGCCATTACGAGCAAAGGGAGCAATGTCAGTAGAGAAAAATATCTACGAATGCCAAAAGTTTGAGGAGTCATTGGCGGCTGACCTTGCCTCTGTAATCCGTACTTCTTAACGCGCTCATTATGCAGCCTTCTTCAACTGTGCCGCAAACCAGTTTTTCTCGAACTGCATTGGACTGATGTAGCCCAGCGTCAAGTGAAGTCTTTTGTGGTTGTAGTACGTCAGCCAGTCGATCACTTCATCCTTCGCCTGACGCTGCGTTTCAAACCGCATGCCGTACAACCTGCCCACCTTTAACGATCCCCACAAACTTTTCGTCGGAGCATTGCACCCTAAAGGGTAGGCTTCGCACTCCCAGCAGTTACCTTTGCGGTACATTGAGCTTTGTATGTCGTATTCGACCGGTGTGTGCTGGAAGGCGCGGCTGCAATACTGGCTGCCGCGATCCGAGTGGAAGATCAGCCCCAGTTCCGGCCGCCTCTTGAACCATGCCATGCGTAGCGCATCCGATACCAAGCTGGTCTGCATGTGCGGTTGCATGCTCCAACCCACCACCTGGCGACTGTACAGATCAAGAACGACCGCTAGATACAGCCATCCTTCACTTATTTGAATGTACGAGATGTTACTCATCCATACGCGGTCAGGGGCTGCAGGCGGGAAGTTGCGGTTGAGCTGGTTCGGCGCAATCGGCAGGTTATGTTTGCTGTCGGTGGTCACACCGAATTTACGTTTGCCCCGCGCTTTGATGCCGTGCTGTTTCAGGGGCGATTCTGTATGCGAATCCGTCCTTTCAAAACACTCATTCCATTGGCTCGAAGCTCGCGCCATATCCATTTGCTCCGCGCTCCCCCGCTTTGTGCCCGCTCCCGTCCATTTGCCTTTCGCTGATTGGCGTACCCAGTTGTCGAGCGTTTGTTTCGAAATGCCCAGTATCTTCGCCGTCAGGGCGCAGCTCTGATCGCCTTGAACCAATCGGGCCGCCTCTAACTTGAATTCCAGTGTGTAGGGCGCTCTCTTGCCTTTTTCTATCGCCATTGCTTGGACTCCTTAACTTTGATTTTATCCTCGGTTAAGAGATACGGTTTTGCGGGGCAAGGTCACTTGATAATAGTCGAATTCACGGACTTCGTTGGCAGTGTGCGCGATGAGTGTAAATAGAGGCAGCCCGACCGACAGCGACAACTTTAATTGTTTTCATGCATAAAATCCCTGAATTATGGGTCTAGATTACACTAGGACGATGACCGAGTATGTAGGAAGAGTTCCTACAAAGAATCCGGCTAGAATGCTGTGAGAAGGGTTTGTGTGCATGAATGGATCACTAACTTAAGGACTCTTCGATATGCATAAAAATACAGCCGTCATTACGGGTGCTTCCAGCGGCATCGGTATGGAGTTGGCACGATTGTTTGCGGCGAATGGTTATGACTTGATCGTGACGGCACGGCGCGCGGAGTTGTTGCAGAGTTTGTCTGATGAGTTGAGAAATGCGCATGGTACGAGCGTGAACATCATCCAGATGGACATTGCCCAGCCCTATGCGGGAGAAGCGCTGTGGCAAGCCATCAACGACATCACTCCTGATATCGAAGTACTGGTGAACAATGCGGGCGTGGGCGATGCGAGTGACTTCTCGACCGAATCGCCCGCAGTCATCGAACGCATGATCCATCTCAACATCTCCACGCTCACTTCACTCACTCGGCATGCGCTACCGAAAATGATGTTGCGCGGCAGCGGCAAGATATTGAACGTCGCTTCGCTGGCGGGTTATCAACCCGGCGGCCCGGGGATGGCGGTGTATTACGCGAGCAAAGCCTATGTGTTGTCTTTCTCGCGCGCACTGTGTTGCGAATTGAGCGGTAGCGGGGTGGGTGTTACGGTGTTATGTCCCGGTGCGACGGCGACCGAGTTCGAGCAAACGGCAGGTGCACAAAAGACTTGGCTGTTCCACTGGAGCAAGCCGATGGATGCGAAGACGGTGGCGCTGGCGGGTTATCGCGGGATACAACGCGGTCAAAGTGAAGTCGTGCCAGGATTCGTGAACAAATTGTTGGCGCTAGGTTCCAAGCTGGGGCCGGTAGTGCTCTCATTAGCAGTGAATAAAATGTTGTTGGCGCGCCGTAGTTGAAAAATTGGAGAGATAAATGGATAAAGAATTACATGTGGTTTTCGGTGCCGGACAGGTGGGTCATCCGCTGGCGCAGAAATTATTAGAAACAGGCAAACGTGTGCGTGTGGTGAAGCGTATCCAAGGTGATGTGCCGGAAGGTGTGGAGACGATGCTGGGGGATGCCAGCAAAGAATCGTTCTGCCACGAGGCATGCGTCGGTGCGAGCGTGGTCTATCACTGTATGAGCCCAGCGTATGACACCAAGCTGTGGGCAGCCACCTTGCCGCGTTACATGGACAACCTAATCGCGGCGGCCAGCAAGGTCGGTGCGCGTCTTGTTGTGTTGGACAACCTCTACATGCTGGGGCGCACCGGTGGCAAGGCGATGAACGAAGACACGCCTGTGAATCCGTGCAGCAAGAAAGGCGCGATACGTGCGCGTGTCGCCGCACGTTTGTTCGAGGCGCAACGTGGCGGTGAAGTGCGCGCAGTGTGTGGTCGTGCGGCAGATTTTTATGGGCCACGCGGTTCGCTCACCATGTTCGGGGAATATTTCTGGAAGCCCGTGTTGGCACGCAAGGCGGGCATGTCCTTGGGTAACGCAGACACAGTGCATACCTATCACTACATCCCCGATGTGGCGCAAGGGTTGGCGACTTTGGGATGTGCGACGGATGAACAACTGGGTGGGCAAGTGTTGTGGATGTTGCCCTGCCAGCCTGCTGTGACTACGCGCGAGATGGTGCGGCGTTTCGAGCCAGCCGTCGGCCACACTATTCCACTCAATGTGATGCCGCGCTTCATGATGAACCTTCTCGGACTGTTCGTGCCGATGGTGCGCGAGATCAAAGAGATGGCCTACCAGTGGGACGAAGCCTTCATCGTGGATGACAGTCGCTTCCGTGCCCGTTTTACGATGAAACCTATCCGCGAAGATGAAGCGGCTCGCGCCACAGTGGAGTGGGCGCGCCAGACTTACGGCACGAAGTGATTCGCAATAGGATCACTTTTCGTTCGGTAAGCGGATATCTTTTGCATATTGCGCGGGTGTCTTGCCGATGAGGCGTTTGAAGTCGTTGATGAAATGAGATTGGTCGCTGTAGCTGAGTTCTGATGCGATGTCGGCCCAATTGGTCGTCTGCAAAGTGGCAGCGAAACGAGCGGCTCGTTGCAAGCGTGAGCGCAACAATATCCATTTCAATCCTACCCCCACGTATTCACGCAAAAGCTCCTGCACACGACGTTCGCTCAAACTCAGCACTTGGCAGAGCGAAGTGACGGTGGGTGCTTCCATCACATCCGCCATCTCAAGGATGTCGCTGATCAACTGAATATTGGAATCGGCAGCGGGCAACTGCTGCATCAACAACGATTCGATATGGCTCACGCCGCGCTCGTCAGAAATCCCGTCCAGCATCGCCGCATTTAACGCATCCGTCGCCCACGTAAATACGTTTCCCCCGGGCAGCGTGGTGTCGGTCAACGTGCTCATGCTCTTTTTGTAAAAAGGATAAAGGCCGCCAGGATGGAACATGGTGCCGAAGATGATGCCGCTCCCCGTAAGTTCGTATTGATATTTACCCGTGGTGACACCCGTGATGCGTGAGCCGCCTGGCATGAACGTGAGATTGGTGTAGGCAGATGGAATCACCTCGCAAGTGAAAGGCGGATGGTCGAGCAAGTCCCAGCGCATCACCCAATATTTGTCGACGAGTGATGCCAATTCAGGCGCGGGTTCATACAAGCGTAGCGTGTAGTATTTCGCCGCTTGTATCGGGTTGAGTATCTGGATAGGCAGCGATTGAGCCGCGACGTCCATCGCGGGTTTTTGCAAGTTCGAAGAGTATATTTGTTTTAACATCTTCGTATCGTGAAGAGATAGGAGGCAGTGATGGTGGCGATCATTTTAGAGTTGAACGGTTGGGCAGTATTGCTGGCGACCTTTGTCTATTTCGTATTGGGCGCGCTGTGGTTCACGCCCTTGTTCGGCAAATATTACGACCTCGCGCTGGATTTCGATAGGCAGAAAGACTATAAATGGCCACCCATCTATTACATCTCTCCCTTAGTGAGTAGCCTTATAGTCAGCACCGCGACGGCCATGTTGGTCTATCTGCTGAAGATCGATCTGCTGGCGGATGCAGTCATGCTCGGACTCATCGTCGGGGTGGGGTATGCAGCCACCATCTCGTTCAACAACGCTGTCAATCCAGTCACTCCCAAGCCATTACTTTACGGCGCAGTGACGGGCGGCTATCACGTCGTTGGGATCACGCTGGTTGCGGTGGTGGTAACGGCATTGCGTTAGTGAGGCGGTTGCAATCCCAGTTTGCTTTTGAACAAACCCATGAAGCCATGTTGCAATGCCTGCGGCGTGTAGCCCAATGCATGCTGTCTGTCTAGACGCTCCAGCATATCGTGATAGAGGCGCACTGTTTCCACGTGAATGACAGCTTCACCGCCACGCGCCTGCCCATATTTCGCATTTGCAAAATATTCCTGTCGCGAGAGTAAAGGCATCACCCGTTTCACATCGGTCCATACATCTGGGTTCAAGCCAGAGCGTACCGCGATGACGCGTGCATCTTCCAGATGTCCCATGCCTTGGTTGTAAGCAGCCAGCGCCAACCATAGGCGCTCTTCCTCCGAGATACGTAGCGGCAGTTGTTCCTTGAGCAGTTGCAGATAGCGTGCTCCCGCCATGATGCTGGTCTGTGCATCCAGCCGGTTCTCTACGCCCATACGATCGGCAGTATCTTCAGTGAGCATCATCATGCCGCGTACGTTCGTGAACGAGGTGGCGTTCGGGTCCCAGCGTGATTCTCGATAGGCGAGTGCCGCGATGAGCTTCCAATCCAGCCCGGTTAGAGCGGCGGCCTCTTCGAACCACTGACGATAGTGCGGTAACTTCGATTGTGCATGCGCGATGAAGGTCTCGGTATCGACCGCGCCCAGCCGTTCGTTGTGTCCGTAATGGCGGTCGATCATGTGGCGCAATGTGTTGTCTTGCTTGATCTCGTCCATGAAGCGATCTATCTCGGCCAGCAGTGTCTCGTCGCCATTCGTGCTGATCGCCCAACTCATCAGTGAGGGGGATCTTAGGCTAAGGCGCGAACTCAGATCGGGGTAGTAGTTGCGCATACTGGCGATTTGCTCTTCATTGGCGACAGTGCACTCTAGGTCGTCCTCTGCGACCTCCTGTAGCAACTCGATGGGTGATGTGCCTCTGCGTGATTCCCACTTTAGCTCGTCGTACTCATCGCGCACGATGCGTAGTGCTGTCTCTTGCGCCGAGCCGTTCGCTACTGCAATGAGGTGTGTGTAGACATCATCCATGTGTCTGGGGGAATCGTTGTTGCACACGAGGCGCTCATCGAGCGATTGATAACTCTTGCTGTAACGTAAAGAGCGGTGTGAGTTGGCGCGGATGCCCGTTGCCAGGTGCGCGCGCCCCTCGTTCAGAGTGGTAACGGCATCGTCGGTGGTTTGATGGAGCAAGCGTAATTTGACATTCAGTCGATGGGCGAACAGTTCTGCCAGATCGGCTTCGAAAGCCGTATCCGTTTCCATCTCCACATTGGGGACGACCACGACCAGCTCGCTCTGATGCCAATCAGGCAGAGGTTGCGCTGACATGAGCTTAATGACCAGCCAAGCACACAGACCGATCACGACAGCGAGTCGCAGAGGAAGTAGATTCCACATGTGATCATTCTGCCCGAAATTCGAATCTTGCTGGTAAAATGCGCGCCCTTCGCGATGGGCTACATGTAACACGTTGTGCCTAAAGCGAATCGAGTCTCGGAGAGGTGGCAGAGTGGTCGAATGTACCTGACTCGAAATCAGGCATACCGCAAGGTATCGAGGGTTCGAATCCCTCCCTCTCCGCCAATTGAACTGCGCTGAAGAACATGCGGCGTCTACTTAACTTCGTCAATGAAGCAAGCTGTAAGCGGGAATCGTTATGCGTAAATCGTACATTTCACCTTTCAAGTCGTCCTTAACTTGTTCGTATTCGCTTTGTTCTCAATGAATGCCTTTGCATCTGGCAGTGGCGGCGGAGGAGAGAGTGCTGCCTCTTACAAGTGCCAGCTCAACCGATCGATGCAACACATGCATTAAATCTTTCTGCGGGCGTTTCAAAATCCAATGTCTTCCGTGGCCGTTCATTTATCTGACGGGCTACCGCATTCAGTTTCGATTGAGAGTGTATCGATAAGTCTGTTCCCTTTGGAAAGTATTGCCGAAGGAGGCGATTGGTATTTTCATTGGAACCACGTTGCCATAGACTTTGTGGAACACAGAAATAGACCTTGATATCGGTTGCCAAGGTAAATCGTTGATGGTCCTTCATCTCCGTTCCTCGATCCCAAGTTAGAGATTTGTAGAGCTCATCAGGTAACTTCTTGGCCTGCCTGATGAGTGCGGTGACGACGCTGTCGGTTCTCTTGTCATCTATCTTGATCAACATGACGTAACGCGTATGGCGCTCCACTAAGGTTGCGATTAGCTGTTTTTTGTGCCAGCGATCAGATCACCTTCCCAATGTCCAGGAATAGCCCTGTCCTTAACCGTTGCAGGTCGCTCATTGATGGAAATGGCGTGCGGTATCTTGCCTCGCCCATCTCCGATCTCGAACTTCATTTCCACATTTGAAAAAGCCGGGCTGGGCCGGCTTTTTGGAGATTTCCAAACTGAATTAGTTAGAAATTGTAGATGCCACCAATCGAGAAATTGGTTGCAGATGCAGGGGAAGTTGCTGTGGACTCAACCTTTCCAATGCTTTCATATTGCAAACGAACAGCAAAATTCTGATTGATCTTGTATTGAACTCCGACACCATACATCAAGTCACTTTTGCTGCAAGTAGTACAACCAGCAATAGCAGGCCCTTCAAGCTTGTTAGAGGAAGCACCCAGCTTGCCAATCACATCGAAATATCCATTGATGGGGTATGTGCCAACCGCTGCAACCTGCGTAGCAGACGCATTGTATGACTGCCCGCCAGCCGTTTCATTGCGGCTCTTGGCATAGCCAACTTCAGCAGAGAAGGGCAGCTAGTGGCCGAACTGCGACGGTCAATATATAACCTTAGCGTGCGCGGAAAGTTACGGGCACTACCGTCGGTGGCGCTGATCTTAAGATGTGTTTCTTCATCTTCCCCATCACGTGCATCTCACACGCTTTGCAGTCGAATTCCAAACGCAATCTTTCACTGCCGTTGATGAGGGTCATCGGTTCGGCGCGCACATAGCCTTGTACGCCGATCACGCCTTTTGCTTGCTTGGGGCATAGGCTCAAGGAGTAGCGGATGCAGTGACGCGTGATCATCAGCGACACATCGCCTTCTTCTTTGTGCGATTCATAGGCGGCGGCGATGAGTTGCACACCATGCTTCTTGTAGAAATCGTTCGCCGCTTGGTTATAGACGTTGGCGAGGAAGGAGAGCGATTCTTCAGGATATTTCGCGGGCGGTTCGATTGCGGCTTTGCGTGGCAGGCGGGTATATGCCGCAAGGCGTGTCATCTCCAGTTGCGACACAGCATCGCGGCGTAATTTGTTGGCTAACGAGCTGGGTACGAACCACGGCTGCTTCCAATGGATAGTCAGTTCGTGCAATTCGAAATCGGTATTGCCGAATCTTGCCAACTGCTCACGCACTCCCTGCGCTGCTTCACTTGGGTTCTTTGCATCTTGCTTTTCAAAAGTGGCGCTTGCGCTGCCAGTGATGCCGTCTTCATCTTGTAGGGTCAGAGAGAAGCCATCTGCAGTCTCAGCAAAGGTCGCATAGAGACTGATGCGTCGTTCGGTCGACTTTTTATTGAGCGCTTGTTCCCAAGCGTGGTCGCGATTGCGGCTGATGGTGAGGCCGACACGCAAGCCGGCCAATGTATGCATGGGCTCGTTGGGGAACACACGCCATACGCTGCCTACGCGCTCCACCACGTTCGCTTGTAGCCCGATAACTTCGCGTTTGTGGATGTAGTTCAGCCCATCGCTGTTGGCGAGGTCTTCATTCGATTCCATCTCGAACCATTTGTCGCCCACTGTGGTCACGCAACCCAACTCAAGCCCAACGAAGGTCGGCGTGTCGAATGCGCCGATGTCTGCTTTGCGTCCTTGTGAGAAGTAATCCGTCGCACCGCGATGGAAGGTCTTGTCTGGGTTGGGGGTGAACAGCAGTTTGGTCTTGCCGCTGGAAGCAGCATGCAACTCCGGACGCTCGTTCAATATCTCGTCGAGCAATTGCCGATAGTGGCCGGTGATGTTCTTCACATACGCTGCTTCTTTGTAACGCCCCTCGATCTTGAAGCTGCGCACGCCAGCGTCGATAAGGGCGCGCAGGTTGTCGCTCTGGTTGTTGTCCTTCACCGAGAGCAGATGTTTTTCGAACGCAACGATCTGCCCTTTGTTGTCTTCCAGCGTGTAGGGCAAACGACATGCTTGCGAGCAATCCCCACGATTCGCACTGCGCCCCGTGTGTGCATGGCTGATGTTGCACTGGCCGGAATAGGCGACACACAACGCACCGTGGATGAAGTGCTCGATGACCGTGTCGGCTGGAACAGCGGAGCGAACCTTGGCGATCTCTTGGATAGTGAGCTCACGCGCCAACACCAACTGCGAGAAACCCACATCAGACAAGAAGCGCGCCTTTTCTGGCGTGCGGATATCGCACTGGGTAGAAGCGTGTAGATCGATAGGAGGTAGGTCGAGTTGCAACAGTCCCATGTCCTGCACGATGAGCGCATCCACCCCTGCGTCGTAACAATCCCACGCCAGTTTGCGTGCGGATTCCAGCTCGGCATCGTGCAAGATGGTGTTGAGAGTGACGAATATCTTGGCGTGGAAGCGGTGTGCGAATTCAACCAGAGCCGTGATCTCTTCGATGGAGTTGCCAGCTTTCTCACGTGCGCCGAACGACGGCCCGCCGATATACACCGCATCCGCGCCATGATAGATGGCCTCGCGGCCGATAGCGGCGGTCTTAGCAGGGGCGAGCAGTTCGAGGGTGGGGTTCAGTAGTGACATGCGGCGGGATTATACAGAGGCGCACGCGACATACCGCCGCAAAGGGTGTGAGCTTCAACGTCGGTGCGGACACTTTGTCTTGGTGCAATCACCGTATATCTGTAGCGAGTGGTCGTGAATGGTGAAGCCAAGCTCGGTAGCGATCTTTTTTTGGCGCGATTCGATGGCGCTGTCGTAGAACTCTTCGACATGGCCGCATTGTAAACACACGATATGGTCGTGGTGGGTGCCTTCGTTCAATTCGAACACCGATTTGCCGCCTTCGAAGTTATGGCGCACCAACAGCCCCGCCTGTTCGAACTGGGTCAGCACGCGATACACGGTCGCCAGTCCGACGTTGTCCCCGCCGTCACGCAGCAGTTGATAGACGTCCTCCGCGCTCATGTGGCGTTCTTGCCCATTCTTGAACAGATCCAACACCTTGAGTCTGGGTAGGGTGGATTTCAGGCCGGCGCTTTTCAGGTGTTCCGGTTTCAGTTCGTTCATGTGAGAGCCCGTGGATGATTTTTTCCATCATGCCAAAAAGCGCTTGCAAATACAAATGATTATCGTTCGCGAAGTAAATAAATCAACCGGTGCGGGAAATACTTCCTGTATCGATCCGCGTAACCCTAGCTGAAGGAGAGTGCTGTGAAAAAGGTAGTGCTAACAAATATGTTCTTGGTGAGGCTGGTGCTTTCGCCCTTGTGTATCGCTGGTCTGGAGGGTTATGTGTACACGCCACACATCGAACGTAGCGAGTTGGAGCTGGATATCAAATATGGAGGTGCAGATTCGAAT
>Ga0209015_10080_pt1 | contig 17245 bp, 24 predicted proteins | sample EPASupsiteSAE300_FD_187264 | JGI IMG/M metagenome (GOLD analysis project Ga0209015, IMG submission 187264) | Bioremediated contaminated groundwater from EPA Superfund site, New Mexico - Sample SAE3-00 (SPAdes) (version 2) | ecosystem: Environmental > Aquatic > Deep subsurface > Groundwater >...
TCCGATCTGTTCAATGAATCAATTGGTTATCGAAAATATGCATTCCTCACTATTATCAATAGTACAGACCGGCGGGTCTGTCTAATAACTGTTAGCCCCCATCAGGAAATCATCATGCGCACCGTCAAACGACTATTCATCATTTTTTTCGTACTCATAGCGTGTGTGGGCTGCGATCAATCCACCAAGCTTTTCGCTAAGTCGAGACTGCCAAAAGCTCAGGCACTATCGTTCCTTTCTGACACCGTGCGCTTACAGGTCGCCCATAACGAAGGTGCATTCCTCAGCTTGGGGGAGTCTATTCCAAAAGACTGGCGCCTCGCATTGTTGCGCTTCGGGGTTTCTGCCATGCTCTTGGCACTATTTGCTTACACGCTACTTTGTAAAGCAGTTCGAACACCGTTTATTTTGGCGCTCTCGCTCATCTTTGCAGGTGGTGCAAGCAATCTCATTGATCGATTCGTCCATGATGGTTACGTTGTAGATTTCATCAATTTAGGGGTAGGTCCTCTGCGAACTGGCATCTTCAATGTAGCTGATATTGCAATCACCATCGGTGTTTTCATGTTCTTTGTGCCTCGGTGGCGTAGTCAGGCAATGGGGGCTAACCCTGCAGTCGAAGGGACGCTGCGCGATATAGCCGCGCATCGTCCCTCACTTTGAACGTTAGGCTTTTAGGATAATCACAATGCAAAATATTCAACCTCCTCCAGATGTAATTTTTTCCATTCCTACAGATTTGCCAATTCCGTTGGATGATGGTGCATGTGAGCATTTGGAAAACATGCGGATAGCCAACGTTTCCCTATGGTCAACCAATGATCAAGAAATCAATCTCTCCAGTTTGTCCGGTTGGAACGTAATTTTCTGTTATCCGATGACAGGTCGCCCCGGCGTTCCCATCCCCGAAGGCTGGGTTCAAATTCCCGGTGCTGCTGGATGTACGCCCCAAGCATGTTCATATCGTGACAATCACGCTGAACTCAAACGTAATGGCGTAGGCATTTACGGCATAAGCACTCAAACATCGGAGGCACAAAAAGAAGCCTCTAATCGTTTGGGGTTGCCTTATCCGCTTTTGAGCGATGCCAATCATTCTTTTTCCTCCGCTTTGAAATTACCTATGCTTGAAGTTGGCGGTTCAAAATTGATCAAAAGGCTGACGCTCATTCTTAAAGATGGAGTGATAAAAAAATGCTTTTACCCTGTATTTCCGCCCGATAAAAACGTTGTTGAGGTGATAGCTTGGCTCTCCGAAAACAAAGCCTAACCTAACGTTCGAGCGGGACTGCCGCGAAGCAGCCCGCGTCAGCCCCTCAACTTAACGTTAGGCACAACCAAAGCCATGGCAACGACACGTTTGAATTTTGAAATTGCAGCGGCAGACCGCCTAGAAATAACTGATGCCGAAGTTTCGGACCTGCTTACTCAGGTATACGTCAGCGGTGGATTCACTTCACCCGAAGAGGCGTTTTCGCTATTTGAATCCTCAGCGGTCAGAGCGCGAGGAGCGTTGATCGGTGCCCGCGAAAAACAACAATCTAAATTAGCCGGCTTCATTATTGTCGTACCTCCCAGTTCGCCAGCCAAACGTTTGGCGAAAGACAACGAGGCGGAGCTGCACTTGCTGGGCGTAAGGCCAGAGTACAGGAAGAACGGTTTGGGTCGTATGCTTATTGATGCAGCTATCGAAGATGCGCGCCGCTCGGGTTACTCGAAGGTAATTTTGTGGACACAGCTTTCTATGAGTTCAGCTCAGCGGTTGTATGAATCGGCGGGTTTTACACACGTTAGCAACATCGAAAGAAATGGCCGCGAGTTCAAAGTGTATGAACGAATTCTTTGTGCCTAACATGGCGTTCGAAAGGGACGCTAAAGCGCGGCGCCCCTCAACTTTACGTTAGACCTATGAGCACAAACATCGAGCCAATTTCGGAACTTGAGGAAATCAAGTCACTTCTTACCGAGTGTGGTTTTCCCGTCACTGACATTTCGCAGTCCGAACCACCGTACTTCTTTGGCGTTCGCTCCAAGTCAGGTCTCATTGCAGTAGTTGGTCTTGAACTGTTTGGGGCTGTGGCATTGCTCCGCTCTCTCGCGGTAGCCCCAGCACACCGTGGTCGTGGTGTAGCGCGCCAACTGGTCGCCCATGCTGAAAGTGTTGCGGCTTCTCGAGGTATTGATTCGCTGTTCCTGCTGACCACAACTGCTTCTGATTTTTTCTGCAAGTTAGGCTTCATTCCCGCATCACGGTCTGCTGCTCCGCCAGCAATTCAAGCTACTTCGCAGTTCTCCAGTTTGTGTCCAGCATCGTCTGCATTTCTCCGCAAGTCGGTTGCTGGCCTAACCCTACGCTCAAGCGGGACTGCCCCTTAGCTTCACGTTGAATGTCCGCTTTCTGAAAGTTGTGATGTCCCCTTAGGGGCGATAGGGGGGGGGCGTGTCAGTCCGCTATCGGGTAGTTTGATTTTTCCGAGGCGAATGACTCCTGTCAGGAAGGCAGTTAGTAGTGCTGACTGATCACAAGGTGCCAGTAGGAGACATTCGCACCCGCCCGTACTATTATGCATATGAGGAACGTTCAGTTCGGGGGGCTAAATTGAATCAATTACTTAACGGAATTGGGCATTCCACACTATTTTTAATAGTACAGACCGGCGAGTCTGTCTAAGGACACATTCCCATGGCACAAATCAAAATCTATGGTCTCAGCTCTTCGCTAACGAAAAACAGTTCTTCACTTTCATCTGCAATTCACGCAGCGGTCGTTGATGCATTGGCTTTTCCACCCGATAAAAAATTCCATCGCTTCATCGGACTGGAAAAATCGGAGTTCATCTTTCCTGAAGATCGAAGTGACAATTACACAATCATTGAAATTTCCATGTTCGAAGGGCGGTCCGCCGAGTCAAAGAAATCTCTCATCCGCCTGATTTTCACTAACATTGAACGTGACGTCGGTATTGCTCCGCAAGATGTAGAAATCACTATCACTGAGACCCCAAAGCAAAATTGGGGCATTCGTGGCTTGTGTGGTGATGAGTTGTCCTTGGGATACAAAGTCAATGTGTAACCTAACTTCGACGTTAGTCAACACGAAATGACCTACCGCATTTTCATCAACAAAGAAGTCTCCGCACTGGAGTATTCGTCTCTCATGGAGTCCATTGGCTGGGGCTCCAATTACTCAGAGGAGCTAGTCCAACGTTCATTGGCGGCATATCCTTTTGTCGCCCACGCTCGATCTGAGAGTGGCGTCTTGTGGGGCTACGTCAGCGCGTTCAGCGACCGCGCCTTTTCCACTATGCTAGGCGAGTTGGCGGTGCATCCATTGGCGCACAGAAGGGGCATTGGTCGTGCTTTGCTATCCGCAGTCGAAAACGAATTTTCTGGCGTTCCTGTTTACGTCAAGCCGCTCGGCGAAGCCAAGCATTTCTTCGTTGCATGCGGCTATCGCGCTCCTGCCGTCAAAATGCAGGTTCTGTTCAAACGAAATGGCGCTGCGAGCTAACCCATCATTCCACCGAGCCGGCGCCTTATGTTGTCAAACGAGAGACCGAAAATGATTAAACACATTGTTGTATGGCGGCTTAAGGAGTCTGCGCACGGAAATGACCGCGCCACCAACGCACGCCTCATCAAAGAAAAACTTGAATCATTGAAAGGAAAGATTCCAGGCCTTCTCGCAATTGAGGTTGGAATTGATTTCGCACGCACCGAGAACAGTGATGACATCGTTCTCTATTCGGAATTTGTCAGCCGTGCAGCGCTTGATGAATACCAGTCACATCCCGAACACAAGGCAATCATGCCCTTCATCTTAGAGGCTCGCCAAGAACGGCGAATGGTCGATTATGAAGTTTAGCTTCGCCAAGTTCGAGATACCCAACCTTACGCTCAACCCGGCGCAAATGCGCGCCGTCGGTTAGCTTCACGTTAGCCCCACCAAACAAAATCTCTACCATGCCCAGCGAAAACATCCTTCTCCTTGCCTACTTTCTAACGTATTTCCTGATGGGTTTTGTTGTTCGCTCATTCCTCGTCTATCGCCGTACAGGCATTAACCCCCTTGTCTTGCCTCGCACGCAAGATGCCTACGGCTATGTTGGCACAGCGTTCAAGGTGCTGATTGGTTTCTGCGCCATAGTCGTAGTGGTATTAGCGGTGTGCCCAGAATCCTCTACATGGTTAGGAACAATCACACACTTACAGCTTGCATCGGCCAAATGGCTTGGGTTGGTTTGCCTGCTTGGTTCGCTGCTCTGGATGCTTGTCGCCCAAGCTCAAATGGGCGCTTCATGGCGAGTCGGGATCGACAGTGCGAATCGAACCAGCCTGGTCAATCATGGCCTTTTTGGTCTGTCTCGCAATCCCATCTTCTTGGCCATGCGCGTCAACTTACTTGGGTTCTTCCTTGTCGCGCCCAATGCGGCTACGTTGGCCATTCTCACTACGGGCGAGGTTTTAATTCAGGTTCAGGTTCGTCTTGAGGAAAAACACTTGTCCAATTTACACACTACCGCCTATGACCTTTACTGCTCCAAGGTGCCGCGTTGGCTGTAATAAGGACTAACCCATCATTCCACCGGACTGGCCGAAAAGCACGGCCAGTCCGGTGAATTTAATCGTTAGAACGCACATCATGACTGCCTACACCGCCGAAGTTCTCTGGTCTCGTTCTGGCGAGAAGTTCGTCGACAACCGCTACAGCCGAAAACACATTCTTCGATTTGACGGCGGAATCGAGGTGGTTGGCTCATCCTCGCCGCACGTTGTTCCTCTCCCTTACTCCGTTCCGAACGCCGTTGATCCTGAAGAGGCGTTTGTGTCGTCCCTTTCCAGTTGCCACATGCTTTGGTTTCTCTCTATCGCCGCGAAACACGGATTCGTTGTAGACCGCTATTACGACATCGCTGAAGGTGTGATGGAGAAAGACGCCAAAGGCAAGTTAATGATGTCGGTCGTTACTCTTCATCCCGAAGTGACATTTTCAGGGGAGAAGCAACCGACCGGTAATGAACTCGAACAACTTCATCATGATGCGCATGAAGAGTGTTTCATCGCCAACTCAGTCAAGACGGAGGTTCGTTGTGAGCCAATACCAAGTGCGCTCTAACCCGTCACTGCGCAAAAGCGCCCATCCCCTCAATTTGAACTTTGAATGACCGGTTTCTGAAAGTTGCGACGACCGCTTCGGGTCTATTGTGTTAGCTCGCCAATGACCGCTTTGCGGCAACGAAATCGTTAGGAGCCATGTCCGCTTTGGCCGAGTATCAGTCACTGACTTACATCCAAAAGGAGCATAAAGCTGCTGAGTAAGAATCTGCTTCTGTGCACTGATGTGCCGCCCCCATCGTTCCATGATGCCAAAATGAGTGATGAAATTATGCATGAAATAAGCTTATACAAACTTATACTCAAAGGTATAACTTCATATAACTCCATGAAACATTATAAGAATGGCCGATTTTTCAAACGACGAAGCGGTGTCCGCACTGACCAGCTAACCTGTCCAATTGCATCGCCCTATGAGTGGACTGCTTTGGCCGAAGATCGGTCTCACGTGAATTCAACAGTGTGTCTGCCACCTAAACAGTTATAAAAAACTCAATCGATACACTTTCTGTGAGCTAAAGCCCTACTGCGATCCCCGCTGGGACCCCTGCGGGGGGCAGGTGGCTTATGCAAGCATGCAAAAGTATCCGCACGACCGTGGACATTGCATTTCCAAGACGTTACATTCCCAATTTGTACCATCAGTGTGGGGAGTGAGCCATGACTGCTGCAAACGACGTCAAAAAACAAAACCGGATAATTGAGCTGGAAGCTGAGCAGGTCTTCGGTTCTCATTCGAAAGCACGTGAATGGCTGAATACTAAGAACCTGGTATTGGGCTCAACTCCACTGGAGTTGCTCGAAACCGAAGAAGGTGCCGCTGAGGTGCGGAAGATTTTGTCTGCGATTGGTCATGGCGGAGTTGTCTGATAACAAAAGATGCATTGGCTAACCATCCTCACCGCTCTGAACTATTCGAGCATCCTTGCGATCTTGGTGATCGTCAGAGGATGGGAGGTGACCTAGGCGGCTGCACTTGTATTTGGCCTGGCTTTCGCGGTTGTGTTGGCGATCGTAGTAGTGATATCTCGAATGCCAAAGGAATATGGAAAAGCTTTTTGGCAGGACTTCTGGGCCTCCGTCAGGTATGTCGGCTAAGGCACCGAGGAACGGACAGATTAATTAGTTGAGTCTACGGGACTAACTCGCGAATCAGTTCCTCACCATCATTCCTAGCATTGTTCACTTTGGTAGAAACTGGATGCCAAGCAAACCATTCCGCACTCAGTGGATGTTGCGCAATTCCAGACACCAAATCGGAAGTTGTTTCCCGATTGATCCATTGCCTAGCTGCATTCTCAGCCAGCACGACTGGCTTTCTATCATGTACCTCGCGTAGCTCTCCATCAGCCTCCGTCGTCAGTACTGCAAAGCTCGTCATACTCGCGTGTGGGTTGGTCTCATACAGCCCCGCCATCAACATAGGCTGATCATCGGCACGATGAAGGAAGTAGGGTTGCTTTCCTTTCTCTGAAACCTGCCACTCATACCAACCATCAGCAGGAATCAAACAGCGACCAGTCTTCCATGCCTTGCGGAAATACGGTTTCGTTGAGGCGGTTTCTACCCGCGCATTGTTCGGCTTCTGACCTTGAGGATCAGCCCAAGCGGGCAGGAATCCCCAATGCAACAGATCGGCCAAGTGCCCGTCATCCCCATCCATAAATACCAATGCCCGGCGACTCGGAGCCATGTTCCAAGTCGCTTGCAACTCTAAATCAGGAGGCGTCCATGCCGGATCGAGCACATGGGCGTAATGGATGACAGGTTGTGATTGAGCAAAGCGTCCGCACATGACCGCAGTTTATCGCAAGTCATGTAGGTCAAATTGACAACAGAACGAACGTTCTCTAAGATACCTCAAACGTCACTCAAGAACGTTGGCAACCATGACACACTTCCCACACCACCCATCCATGCAACTGCCTGTTATCGGGGCAGCGCTAAGCCCGCTGCCCTTGTTCGGCTATGCCGTACCCGCAGGCTTCCCCTCTCCCGCCGATGACTACGTCGAAGACCGCCTCGATCTGAATCAGCTCCTCGTTCAGAACAAGTCAGCTACGTTCTTTCTGCGTGTGAAGGGCGACTCCATGATCAATGCCGGTATCAATGATGGCGACATCATCGTGGTGGATAAATCCCTCAAGCCCGAAGACAGGTCAGTCGTGGTCGCGGTGATTGACGGCGACCTCACCGTGAAACGACTGCTCTGGCATCACGGTGTGGCTGAACTGCATTCAGAGAACCCCAAGTACCAACCCATTCGCTTCAAGGACGGCCAAGAGCTGACCATCTGGGGTGTCGTTACGAGTGCCGTCCATACCGTGAAGTGATGCCATGAGTACTATCGCCCTCATCGACGTGAACAACTTCTACGTCAGTTGCGAGCGGGTGTTCAACCCAAAGCTGGAAAGTGTTCCGGTCGTCGTGCTATCAAATAACGATGGCTGTGCCGTTGCGAGAAGTGCCGAAGTCAAAGACTTGGGAGTCAAAATGGGAGAGCCTTGGTTCAAGCTCAGAGACCTAGCCAAGAAGCACGGCATCATTGCCTTGTCCTCCAACTATGCCTTATATGCCGAGATGTCCAATCGCGTCATGCAGGTCTTGGGAGACTTCAGTCCGCGACAAGAGATCTACAGTATTGATGAATGCTTCCTTGACATGGAAGGCATGCCAGGTGATCTGACTGCAACGGGGCAGACCATCCGCCAGCGCATCAAGCAGTGGGTGGGCTTGCCGGTTTGTGTCGGGTTCGCTTCCACCAAGACCCTTGCCAAGCTGGCCAATCACGTTGCTAAGAAGAGCCCCCAATACCAAGGCGTGTGCAACTTCGCCACCCTGTCAGAGCAAGAGACGGACGATATCCTCGCCAGCATCGAAGTGGGCGAGGTATGGGGGATCGGCAGAAAGCTCAATGCACAACTCCAAGCCGGTGGCGTACATACGGTTAAGCAGTTACGGGACTTCGATGTGACACGCCTGCGAAATAGATTCGGCGTGGTGATGGAACGCACGGTGCGTGAATTGCGCGGGGAGTCCTGTTTGGAGATGGTGGATGTCACCCCCGCCAAACAACAGATCATCAGCTCGCGCAGCTTTGGGAGATACGTCACTGACATAATAGAACTGGAAGAAGCGGTCAGCGCTTATATGTCGCGCGCAGCCGAGAAGCTACGAAGACAGAACTCGGTCGCCGCAACAGCCTATGTGTATATCCGTACCAATCCCCACAAGGAAGGTGAGCCTCAATACAGTCCTGGCATGATGGTGGCACTCCCGAATCCAACGAACGACACGCGAGACCTGGTGGATGCGGTGTTGGCTTGCCTGCGCAGGATCTATCGTGAAGGGTATCGGTATCAGAAAGCGGGAGTCATGCTGTCTGACATCTCACCGGCAAACATCATTCAGGGTGATCTGTTTGCCGTAGCACCAACCCTCCCCAAGCCCGCAAAACTGATGAGTGTTCTTGATCAAATCAATCTGAAGATGGGAAAAGGTTCGTTGAAGCTGGCAAGCGATGGGATAGGTCAGGGCTGGAAGATGAAGACAGAGAACAAGAGTCCGGCATATCTATCCGATTGGAAAGAGTTGCCCTCTGCAAGTTGTATTTGACAGTTTATGTACTAACGATGAAACCAGCTAAATCAAGAAAGGAGTTGCCCATGAAATGGCTATCTAAACTTTGGCCGCACCCTAGCCACATCGATACACCCCCGATGCAACATTTCCTTCGTGTTATCAGAGGTCTCGTCGACGAAGAATTCCAGCTTAAGGACCATGTAACCTCCAGCAGGATCAAAGAGGCTTATCACAATGGAGAGTTCTTTCGCTTCACAACGCTGAATGGTCGCAGCTGCGCAATCAATTTCAGACTTGTTCAAGCAGTGAGTGTGCACGAAGCCCCTGAAATCCCTCCCAACACTGATCGCATTGATGGGGTGCAAATATATCTGGCCAACAGAGACGACTACTTAATCATCAAAGCGGATGTCCAAGAGATTGAGTGTTTCCTAGCCAATCTCAGCGGTGACGACCTGATCCAAAGTTTGGGAGATTGGTTATTCGAAAAGCACGAAATCGTTATTGCGGTTTCTGATTTACCAGGCTCAACTACATCGCTCCCGGCAGAGCGAACATCCTAAGATGCGTCTATCTGATTTGAGGAGGTTCGCAAGATGAGTTGGGTAACCATAGTAACTTTCAGCGCCTACGCAGTATTGATGAGTTACTTAGTGCTTGGTTCCGGCTGGCCAGTCTGGAAAGCTGGACTGGCCATGATCGCCATAGGACTGGGAGTGATAGCAATCATCCTAATGATATTTGCCTTTCTGAACCGCGAAAGGAAAGTAATCGCCAAGGAAGCGTTTATCCAAAGCTGCAAAAAAGATTGGCAAGGACTATGTGATTTGCTTCTGTTTCGGAAGAGTCGGCATTAACTCAGCTTGGTTTTGAGGCACTTCGTGCAGGTCCATCGAACCGCAGTCATGGTCTGCCCATCCGGTTGCCAGTCGTGCTCGCAGTGTGACTGATTTTTTATTTCTGCAAAGATTGACTGATCGCGAAGCCAGTCAGCTTTGCCGTACAGATACTTCGGGAACTCTGCATCGAGCGTAGTTTGCCCTAGTAGCAGTCGTCGGGCGAGACCGGCAACCATTGCGAGATCGGCTTCATTACGAACTTCCAAAGGTGCGACAAGGCTTACACCAGTCGCCCAGTCCAAGCTCTCTCGTTTCCACGATGAGGCAACTTCGATATCGACACCTTCGGCTTTCAGACGATCTTCGATCGTCTGTAGATTGTCGTAATACTGCTCCTGTGCTTCTGATGGCTGGCGACTGGTATAGCTAACGATCTTCTTTCGCGACTTACCGACCGCACGATAGTTCGTAGTGCTTCCTTCGGAAAGCCAATCATCGCTAGGATCTTCACCCGCTTCCATTCTTGCTTGATCGCGAATCATGTCTTGGAAGATATGGCGTGGGTGTTGCCACCATACGATGACGCGCCGACCGTTAAGGATAAAACCAACGTCGTCCCACCACGACAAGTCATCCTGCCTAGCTCCTGCATAGGAATGCGGAGCGTATAGGCCACCCGCAGTGAGCTGCCACGGATGGTTGCGATGGAGTTGGCGTTGCATCATCCTGTAGCGTTCAAGTTTAGTGTTTTTCATTCAGATAATACTCATCCTTTAGAGAGAGCATTGTAGGTAACTCTCACTTGGTAAGAGTTTGATTGATCAGTTACGAATAGGCTACTACCCTCGTAACTCCGAGTGCACTCTGAAATTTAACAGAACCGAACACAGCGCGCATTGCGCCTTATTCAATGCATTTCTACATATAGTCCGTTATGTTGGACTTTGACCCCGAGTATTGTGCAACTACGTCCGTCATATTGGGCATTGCGCTATCTCATGTCGCAACTAGGCGCTGGAATGAAAGCATTGCTCGCAGCCCATTCATTGAAGATCGGCATCAGCTCTTCAGGCAGTCACAGTGCGAAGTCGATGTCGATCGGGAGCCCTTGGTGCCAATTTCACATAAAGAAAGTTATGATCAAAGAGAAAGTCGCCTAATCGGCCACAACGGACGGTGGAGATTTTCTGAAGTGGCTGTTTGCTAGTGCAGAAGTGATGTCCGCTTCACGTTCAAGAACCGACACTCGAATCTAGGCGATTGCAGGACTTGCGATGCGGTGCATGCCCATTAAAATATCGTGTAACAAATGTATCGCCGAACACAGGATTTTTAGAGATACAAGCCTTTGACACTCTTCGATATTGCCATCACAGCAATGTCGATTTCTTCGGGCGTCGTCATGCTTCCCACCGAAAACCTGACAGCTCCGCGCGCACGCCCCGCATCGCATCCCATCGCTGCCAGCACACCACTCACCACATCGGTCTCGGAATGACATGCCGAGCCGACTGAAGCGACAACTTGGTCGGCGACACGCGACAGTAGCTCGCGCCCGGAGATGCCTAGAAAAGAGACGTGCAAGGTGTTGGGCAGGCGCTCGAGCGGATGGCCGTTGAGCACAAGACTGGGAACGGTCGCGTTGAGTCGTTCATGCAGAGTGTCCCGCAGCTTCTGCAATTTCTGCGTCGTGGCTGGAAGATGTTTTCGCGCAAGCCTTGCCGCCTCGCCCAAGCCGACGATCAGCGCAACGTTCTCGGTGCCCGGCCGCAGGCCATGCTCCTGATCGGCCCCAAACAGGATTGACTTGATCGGTGTGCCTGATCTGACGTACAGCGCGCCCACGCCTTTCGTGGCATAGAACTTGTGACCCGCCAGGGTCAACAGGTCGATACCCAGCGCATCGACATCCAACTCGATCTTTCCTGCCGACTGTGCGGCATCGGTGTGGAACAGCACGCCCATGGGTTTGATGAGACGAGCGATCTCTGCGATTGGTTGAATCGTGCCGACTTCGTTGTTCGCGTGCATGATCGACACTAAAGCCGTGTCAGGTCGCACGGCTGCGGCGACAGCGCGGGGATCGACTCGACCATAACCATCCACCGGCACCACGGTCAAGTCCCAGCCCATGTCGCGCAGGTGTAGCGCCGGTTGCATTACTGCCGGATGTTCGATCGCGCTGACGACAAGATGTCGCTTCGTTTGATCTAGTGCTCTCGAAACGCCGAGCAGAGCCAGATTGTTGGCCTCGGTCGCGCTACCGGTAAAGAAAATCTCATCTGACTGTGCATGGATAAGAGAGGCTACCGATGCCCGTGCTTCGGCCACAGCCTGCCGAGCAAACATGCCATACACATGTGACGATGAAGGATTGCCGAAGTGAACGTCCAAGAACGGCTGGATCGCATCTGCCACCTCCAGCGCGACAGGCGTTGTGGCGTTGTAATCGAGATAGATCGGTGGATTCATCATGCGGATTTCTCCAGTAGTCGCCGTTGACGCACGAGTGGTAAGGTGGACAGCAACGCAATGGCGAGCAAAGGCACTACCGTCAGGTTCAAAGTGATCCAACCAAATCTCTCATAGAGCCATCCGGCAGAGAGCGTAGCCAGAGCTGCCAATCCGAAAATAATAAATTCATTGATTGCCTGAACTTTCAATTGCTCGGATGGACGATATGTCTGAGTGAGCAGCGATGTCCCACCGATGAAAGCGAAGTTCCATCCCACCCCCAACAGGATGAGTGCCGATAGGAAATGGAGGAAATCAAATCCAAGAAGAGTAATGCTGACATGGCCCAGCAGAAGAGCGAAACCGATCTGCATGATTCTTGGTGCACCGTAACGTTTGATTAACGAACCGGTGAAGAATGAAGGGGCGAACATCCCCACGACGTGCCATTGAATCACCGGCGTGACGCTTGCACCCTGCAAACCGCAGCCCAGTATGGCCAATGGGGTTGCCGTCATCACCATGATCATCACGGAATACCCGATGGCTGCGCCAAGAATGGAAGCCTGCAATGTGGGTTGTGCGAAGATTTCTCTTAGTGGGCGTGGAACTTCAAAGCGTGGGATTTCGACTGGTTTGAGCTTAACCTGCGAAAGTAATGCAAGTGCGCCCAAGCTGAGCATCGCCTGTACAATATAGGAGCCGACGAATAGATTACCGTCAATCCAGTCCCGCCCCCATTGTCCAAGTTGTGGCCCAAGGAAAGCAGCGACGACACCTCCCGCGATTACCCACGAGATCGCCCGACTAGCATGACTTGCCGCTGTAGCCTCCACGGCAGCAAAGCGATAGTAATTGGCAAATCCTTGATAGCTACCCAGAAGAAGATGCCCTATGACGAATAGCTCGAATGATTGCTGTTGGAGTGCAAACGCACACAACAGGCTACCGCCCAGTCCGAGGGTAGCGCCAATCAAAAATCCTGCGCGTCGCCCAAAGTATCGCATCAAGATGGCTGCCGGCAATGATGTGATTGCCGTACCGATCACCATCATGGCAATGGGCAATGTGGCCAGACTTTTGTCTGGCGCAAGAACGCCGCCGAGAATCGCTCCGAGTGCCATCGACATCACAATGACCGATAGCATAAGAGCCTGACTGCACGCTAGGAGCAAAACATTACGTTGGCCCGTGAACATATTTTTTTCCTGTCTTACGTGTCAGCGTAGTTCTGAATTGGAAGAAGACATCGTTTGGGTCATCATCCGTCCGATCATTTTCCCCGCGCGGTATAGGCGCAACTCCCCCGGCTGAAAGATAGTCCACGCTGCATTCTCATCCAGCGGTTCGGTGGCGACCAAGACACTGTTGCTTTGAGTGGCGTCGGATTGGTCTGAACCGGATCGTTCCAAATAATGCAGCCGGTCATGTCCGTAGGCGATCAGATGTTCGCCTTCCGACATCAGAAAGTTGAACTTTCCAAGCGAAGCCACCAGCCCGCTCACCTCTGCCAGATTGTCTATCCAGTTCGTCGGCTCTGCAAAAGACAGGCCGTGGAACTGTTGTGCGATGCGGCCTAACAGATGGCAGAAAGCATATTCGGAGTCCGTTTTGCCCGTTGGGCAGCAGACTGGGTTGTCCGCAGATGATTCGATGCCCACGATATCCGGCACCATACCGTTGTGAGCGAACACCCATTCCTTGCCGCAACAGGTTCGCTGGAACGGATGGGTGTTATTCATGTTGATGACGGGAGGGAAACTCGCCTTACGCACATGGGCGATCATCAGACTTGAGTTTGTGGTGCCGCACAATCGTGCAAACAATTCGCTCTGATGCGCCGGGATAGGTTCCTTGGCAAGATGGAAGGCGCTGCCATCTTGCCATGCCATGCCCCATCCGTCAGGATTGTCTGCCAGTCGTCCGCCATGCAAGCGAAACGTGTTGAGTTCCCGTTCCATGTTCAAGGGGTGTGAGGACGACATGCCAAAGAGCTCGCACATTGGTCGATCCTATCGGAATTTGCGCAGATACCAAGATTCAAAGAATGCCTTGGCGCTATGCATCAGACCCATTGGGGGTAGAGCCATTTCGCTGTCCGGCGTGCGCCGCACCATCATGCCGGCATCGAGGCTGTCCACGATGCAGAATAGTTCCACTTTGAATGTCTTCTGCGGATTTCCGCCATCCAGTTCCGTCAGCAGATTCTCCGCTGCTGTCTCTCCCTGCAGGTCGGCCATGTGCGCCTGCTTGGGCATCCAGTCCGGCCCCGGGAAACTGCCGGAATCGCCCACGACATACACCGCAGGCATGCCCTCGACGCGGCACTGCGCATCGGCTTTGATGAGACCGCCCGCTGAGCGCGGCAGACTGGTCTGATCGAACCATGCGTTGCCGGTCAAGCCGGGCATGAAGATGATGAGGTCGGTAGCGAACTCGCCGCCCTCGGTCTTCACTTTGTCTGCTTCAAAACCGACCAATTTCTGACCGAGTTGTTTTTTGATGCCGCGCTTATCCATCTCCGCCATCAGGCGTTGTACCGCACGTTCACCAAGGCGGTTGCCGGGGTTGGGCATTGGGTTGAAGAAGGTGAGGCCGATCTTGTCTCGACGTCCTTCGCGGCGCAACTGGGTATCCAATCCGAATAGGAATTCGAAGATGGGGCCGCCGCGCATGGCGGACGGTTCGTTCGGATTGCCCGCGAATCCGAGCGCGATGTTTCCCTGCTTGAGTGCGGCTACTCGGTCGCGAATATTTTCTGCGGCAGCGATGCCTTCGCACGGCAGGATGGCATGTTCGATGCCGGGCAGCTTCTTGATGAAGCGTCCGCCGCTGGCGATGATGAGTCCTTCGTTCGCTACCTTGCCATTGTTCGTCAACACGGTGCGTCCGCTGTTCTCCAGACCGGTCGCCTCGCCCGCGAAGAAGCGGATGCGGTTGTCTTTCAGGAAACGCTCAAGTGGAATACGCACGTCCTTCGCCTTACGTTTGCCGGAGGGTATCCAGATCAGGCTCGGCAGAAAGATCAGCTCCGCCTTGGGCGCGATGAGGGTGATCTCGGCATCCGCATCCAGTTCGCGCAATTTGCGCGCTGCGGAGAGTGCCGCGAAACCAGCGCCGATGATGGAAATCTGTTTCATGTTTTAACTCCTAATGTCTCAGCATCGATAAAGGCAAGTGTCACTGCGAGAATCGCATCCATCCTTTCGGTTCCAGCTTCGGTAACTTAGCGCAACAATCTCACCTCACTTCAAAACCTTCTTTATGGCTGAATCAAAACCACCTTTGCTCTTCCACTCGGCAAAGCCACCTTGAATGATACGAACATTTTCATAACCTGCGACCCGCAACGCGAATCCGGCTTGGGCGGAAAGCGAGCCGGTGTTGCAGTAGATCAGCACGGGTTTATCTTTCGGAACCGATGCGCGCTTTTCCAGCACCTGACGCCATTCGAGGTTCACGGCACCGGGAATATGCTCCTTGTCGAACTGCCCCTTGTCGCGGGCATCGATCACATAAAAGCGCTTCCAGTCTTCCTTGGGAATCTGTTCAGGGGAAATGGTGCCGCCGCCGTAGTCCGCGAAGGCCAGATACTCCTCCATCGCTTTTACAGCCTCAATATTTTCTTCAGCGCTTGCGAGTGTGGGAGCAAGCGATAGAGCCGCTGCAGCGGCAGCGTGGATCATGATGCGCGAGATACTCATATATTCTCCTTACTGTTGGCTTTAAAGTCGCTTCTTGCCATGATGCCGCTATCACTGGCGAATATGCTCAGCGCAACGCCATTGAGTGTGCCGGATAGTACGGCAGACTCAACCATGACTATTGATCCCCTTCGTGCAGCAATATCTTGATCTGCGTATCGAGCGCCGCATGCAGGTTGTCACCGACAACGATGTCGTTTTCGGTCAATATCGCAATGATGTCTTCCGGCATGACGATCACGCCGTCAGATGGCTTTACCAGGCTGTCGTTTATCCAAATCGCTGGAAAGCCTTGCCCGTTTGCGTCGCGGTGTGTGCTGATTTCAATCTGAAAGCGGGCACCCATATATTGAGTCAATGCTTGGCCATAACCGGTGTAGAGCGTGCAGCGCCCGCCGGGGGGCGTTTGCGAGACCACGCGTACTTGAAGCGCTACTGTTGCATCAATCGGCGCGGGTATTGCGTCAGCGGGATTGATACGCGGATGCGTCTCAGCACCGAACAGCCAAAGTATAGTTCCCGATATGAACATAGAAATAGCAACGAACCAGAACGCCGCATCGACTGAGCCGCTGAAATGCGCGGCAATACCCAATCCCAATGCGCCGATGCCGTAGCCGAGGTCACGCCAGAAACGGTAGATGCCGATGGCGGAGCCGCGCCAGTTCGGATGTGAGATGTCGGCTATTGCTGCTGAAAGATTCGGATACAGCAGCGCCATGCCAAAACCGGAAACAGCAGCAGACAACGACCACCACGCCATGCCCTCACTGAGCAGCATCAACGCCACGCCCGCACCACAGATCCACATGCCAAGGACATTGGGAATATGACGGCCGATGTGGTCGGAGAGTTTGCCGGTGAAGAACTGCGAACCACCCCACACGAAACCATAGACACCGACGATCCAGCCGATGTCGGGCAGGCTCACGCCGCGCTGATACAGAAACACCGGATAGAACACCCACACCAGTGCATCGACGAATTTTTCCACCATTCCGGCCTGACTGATGGCGAACAATCGTTTGTCACGCCACGAGACTAGCGTGAACACTTCCCATGTCGTCGGCTGTGCACTGATGTTGGCTGGGTAGCGCGGTAGCGGCCCCGTGCTGATGCCAGCCTTGTGTTTTGCCGCTTCACTCTTCGCCCATGGCAGTGTGTCCTTGACCCATAACAGGGTGAGCAGGATGGCCAGTAGGATCGTCGTCATGCCGAACAGCAACAGTCCGCTACGCGGCCCTAGCATGGTCGCCAGATAGGCGGTGATGATGCCCGCCAGCGCAAGGCCGACATAGCCGGAGAATTCATTGAGGCCGATGGTGAGGCCACGCTGGTCGGCGCGGGTGATGTCCAACTTGGAGGTCTGCGTCATCGACCAGGTCAGCCCCTGATTGATACCGAGTAATACCGTGGCGGCGACAATCCAGCTCCACGATGGAGCGAAATATACCAACAAGGGAATGGGCAGTGCGGCAGCCCAGCCCAACAGCAACACTTTCTTGCGGCCGATACGTTCGGACAGTCGTCCGGCCACAAGAAAGTGTTGCT
>Ga0209015_10082_pt1 | contig 16354 bp, 13 predicted proteins | sample EPASupsiteSAE300_FD_187264 | JGI IMG/M metagenome (GOLD analysis project Ga0209015, IMG submission 187264) | Bioremediated contaminated groundwater from EPA Superfund site, New Mexico - Sample SAE3-00 (SPAdes) (version 2) | ecosystem: Environmental > Aquatic > Deep subsurface > Groundwater >...
TTCCGGTGCTAGGCCAGTTTCCGCTGAAAGGAAATGAACGGGCAATATGGATGCTTTATCCGGCGCATCGCCATATACCGAGAACCTTGCAGAGCTTCACCGATTTTGTGGTGTCACGCTCGCGTCGTTACTGAGGCGCGAACATTTCCGCGGCCGTCTGCCGGAAGAATGTTTTCGTGGCAAACGTGACCACCCGCCAGCTCTACTGCTTTAGCAACTACAGCCATGACGGGCGCCCCGGATGAGGGGGGTGCACGTTTTCATGCGTGGCGCTGTCTTGTGCCGTCGTGGTACAGGCAGGCAGGAAAGCGACCAGGGTGGTTAACACTAAAGCCGCCATAATATTTTTCATGATCGCCGGCCTTCGTTCCGTTACCACAATTCTCGCTGCGCGACCTTAAGCGATCCTTAACTAATGTCGTCGTACCACTGGTCTTCTGGCGAAACCCTTCCTCGATCAGGCTGCATCCCGATCTCCAGATTTTATGTCGCTCGGCGCATCGTCAGGTCCAGCGTGGATCCTCAGTCCTGAGCGGCACCGGCGGTCCCCAGGCGACACGCATCGGGTCGAGCATTTGCGCTGCACATGGTCGTGATGATTTAGCAACGCCCAGGGAAACAGTCTGGCGCAAACATAGACGTCGCAGTATCGGCGTGTAAGGATCACACCCGCTGTATTGATAACAATTCAGTCAATAGTACTATCGCAGAAACAAACACAAGCTGTCTGAAAAAAAGTTGTCTACTCGAACAACATTTCTGGAGATCTTTTATGAAGAAAAGTCTGATCGCGCTGGCTACGTCAGCCACATTTGCAGTGCCTGTGTTCGCCCAGAGCAGCGTCACGCTGTATGGGGTGGTCGACGAAGGGTTCAACTACACCAACAATGTCGGCGGCAAGCACGACTATGAGCTGCAAAGCGGCTATGCTCAGGGAAGTCGCTGGGGACTCAAAGGAGCCGAAGATCTCGGCGGCGGCACGAAGGCGATATTCCAGCTTGAGAATGGTTTTAACCTGAACAACGGTCGCCTGGGTCAGGGTGGCCTGTTATTCGGACGTCAGGCATATGTGGGCGTCTCGAATGCCACGTTCGGTACGGTCACGCTCGGTCGTCAATACGACTCCGTCGTCGACTATCTTGCGCAGACAACGGCCAACGGAAACTGGGCCGGCTATCTGTTTTCGCACCCGTTCGACAACGACAACACGGATAACTCTTTCCGGGTGAACAATACGGTCAAATATGCGAGTCCGGATTTCGCCGGATTGCAATTTGGCGGCACATACAGCTTCAGCAACGCCACCGGCTTCGCTAACAATCGACAGTTCAGCCTGGGCGCGCAGTACGCCAATGGCGGTCTGCTGGTCGCGGCGGCTTACCTGAATGCTGACAATCCTGGCCAGTCGTCCGGTGGTGCCATTACGTCGACCGATGCGGATTTCGTGGCGGAACGTCTGCGCATTTTCGGTGGCGGCATCAACTACACGTTTGGCCCCGCGACCGTAGGCTTCGTCTACACGAACACTAACATCAAGAACCCGTCCGCGAACGCCGGGTATCTGTCCAGCACCGAAACGATCCAGCCCATCACGGGCCCGTTGGCGGGTGGGAAGCTCAACACGCTCAAGTATCAGAACTTCGAACTCAATGGCAAGTATCAGATCACGCCGGCATTCTTTGTCGGCGCGCAATATGTGTACACGCTTGAGAATTACGACGCGACAACGGGCAGCGTAAAACCGAAAATTCATAGCGTCGGATTGATGGCGGACTACAACCTTTCGAAACGCACGGATCTTTACGTTCAGGGCGCCTACCAGAAAGTTGCAGGAAGCCAGACGGGGTCATCGCTCGACCAGGCTTATGTACCGGGCGCAGCCGACCTGTCGTCAAATTCGAAGCAACTTGTCGTGCGCGCGGCAATTCGCCATAAGTTCTGAAGCGTGATGCTAAGGCGACGCGCGTACGCATTGCCTTAGCATCGCTGGAGGTAAAAGCAGCGCCCGCACTTTATCCTGCGGGCTCGCTCCACTGGTCTGCCATCCAATTTCGGGTGCCCCCATCAACGTTGATTGTCCAGTTCAATGAAACGAACCGAAAAGGCACAGCTTGCCGCTTCAGCAAGCCGGCTAGGAGCCGATGTGTCGCGGAGTTCAAGGCTCTCTCCCCCATCGCGGTCCTCACAAATGGCATCTGAAAAGACGTGCCCCGAAGGGAGGGAACGAATAGTTCGGCAACGCCTGTCCCCTATTTGATGGCATCGATCATCCTCCGATTGGCCCGCATCAATTCAGCGTCTGTTAAGGAGTCGCGGCAGAGAATGAGTTTTAACGCGGATTGCCGCGCTTCGTGGGAGAACTCATCATGCGTATATTTTTCAGAATCGCGGTTGCCGGCGTCCTGGCCGCTGCCGCCGTTGGAAGCGCCTTTGGCACATCCAGCGTCTCGTATGTGACGACCGTTCGCCTGCACGATGGAAAACACGTCGTTTGTGCTGTCAATGAACCCCGGTCGATGCAAGCGGGCGACCGCAACCAGACGCTGACCACGGGGGAACTTAACGAAGCGCAAATTGATGCAACGGCTAGATTGCGCCGTCATCCAGGCAACAAGAATCACTACCCGTCCGCCTCCACAGCCCCGCACGTTGACTGCTCCTAGGCGATCGCAGGGATTGGCGGGCAGGTCTCCAAGCAAAAGGAGCGGGTCCATTCTATGGCCGGACCCGCGTGGCCTCCGCATCGCGATGGCCCTCGACGCGTCGAGAAAGTGAGAGCCTATGCGCCAAGGTCATCATTAGACTGTATCGAGCTCACTGGCGTTGCACTGACGTATTGAACGCGCCCATTGAGATTGAGCGCGCCGCGCGTCCTGAGTCGTCCGCGACGGTTATAGTAGAAAACAATGAAAGGCCATCGCGAAAGCCATGAACGGCAGCGAAAAGCACGGCGGACCGACGATGTGAACGCGTTGCGCGTTGCCCTTCAGCCGCTCAATGTGACACTCCGCGGAGAACTGCAGGATGAGAATCCTGATCATTGAAGACGATGCAGCGATCGCCGCCAATCTATACGATTTTCTGGAGAATGCCGGCTACGAACCCGACCTCGCGCGGGACGGAGCGCAGGGACTCCACCTCGCGGTAACACAACGGTGGGACGCAATTCTGCTCGACCTGTCGCTACCGGCAGTGGACGGCCTGACGATCTGCCGAAAGCTTCGTAAGGAGGTACTTCTCGATACGCCGATTCTGATGTTGACCGCGAGGGACACGCTGGATGACAAGCTCCAGGGCTTTGAGCAAGGCGCGGACGACTATCTCGTCAAACCGTTTTCACTCAAGGAAGTGGACGCACGCCTCGGTGCACTGATCAAGCGCTATAAAGGCCATGTGACGCAGGCGACCCTGCGCTGCGCTGACATCCGGTTCGACCCCACGACGCTCGCTGTGGAGCGAGCCGACCGGCCGATCAGGCTGCCGCCGAAGTGTCTGCATCTGCTGCGCCTTCTGATGCAGGCGCCGAATCGCGTATTCGGTCGCGCGGAGCTCGAAACGGAGGTCTGGGGCGAGCAGCTGCCGGATAGCGATACCCTACGCGCGCACATCTATACCTTGCGCCGAGCGCTGACCTCTAACGGCGAGGACGATCTCATCGAAACGCTCCATGGTCTCGGTTACCGGCTGGTGGTGATCGATGCAACGACGCCGTAGCCTACGCTTCAAGGTCGCGCTGGTTTTTTCGGCGCTGACGATCCTGTTGCTCGTGGCCCAGGCGCTTGGAGTGAAGGCGCTTGCCGAAGCGCAGGAGGAGCGGCTCATTACGGCACTGATCGCCGACGACATGGCGAGCGTCCTGAACAGCTGGCGGTCGGACCCAACGCTTGTGCCGCCTCTGGATCCTCGGCTCGGTGGTCATGTTTCGACAGGCGGCCGCGTAAGCGTGCCGTTACCGGCTTCGGTAAGGGATTTGGCCGATGGCACCCACGAAATCATCGTGAACGGCCGTGAAATCCATGTGGCAATCGCACCGTTTGACGATGCACGCGTCTATCGGATCTACGACTTCAGCGCATACGAGCAGCGTTTCAGGCAGGTGATTGACGCACTGATGTTCGGCACCGGTGTGTTTGCGCTGCTCGCATTCTGGCTAGCGTTTGGACTGTCTGGTTTGCTAGTGCGGCAGGTTGCCGGCCTCGCCCGCCAGGTCAAGGCACTCAGGCTCGGTGCATCGAGTGCGCTCGATTCGGGCAGGTACGATGAAGCAGAAGTCGTGGAATTAGTCGACGCGTTCAATGACTATCACGGGCGGATGGCACAGATGATTGAGCGGGAGAAGGAGTTCACCGGCAATGTCAGTCATGAATTGCGCACACCGCTCACGGCGATCAAGACCAGTTGCGAGCTTCTCGACCACGATGCGTCGATCAACGCGAAGTCGAAGACGCGCCTGCGGCAGATCGATCGCGCAGCCAACACCATGATAGATCTGGTCAACGCGCTACTGCTGCTTGCGCGTGAAGAGTCGCCGGCCGACATCGGCCCCGTGCGTCTCGTCAGTGCCATCGAGGACGCGCTTGACCTCGTTGCCGACACGCTGCAAGCCAAGGGTATCCAGACCCGGATCGACGTCAATCGCGGCCTGCACATCGAAGCAAACCGGTCCGCGCTTGCGCTCGTGCTATCGAACCTGGTCGACAACGCGGTCCGTTACACCAACAGCGGCCATGTCAGCTTCGCCTATGCGAACGACTGGCTGCGAATCGAAGACACCGGCCGCGGTATCCCGCCAGACGCACTGCCGCACGTGTTCGAGCGGTTCTACCAGGCGGGCGCGACGCATGCTGCGGCGCCGGGGTTTGGTATTGGCCTGTCGATCGTCAGGAAGATCTGCGACCGCTACGGCTGGTCGATCAAGCTTGACAGCGTGCAGGGCAATGGCACCTGCGTCTCGCTCCGGTTGCCGCCCGCGAACCGGATTTTTGACGACTTCACAAAAAGTTGATGTTTTCTTGACGGAAACTTCACAGCTCGCTGCGTAGCATGGGGTCATCGGCCTTTCCGTGAATCATGGAAAGTACATTACCCCTCCGTAAAGGAGCTTGTCATGAAATCGCTCATCGTCGCGCTCATTGTCGCGTCAACGGCCATTCTTCCCTCGGTTTCATTTGCTCAGCGAACCCACGAGCTCACGCGTGCCGAGGTTCGTGCCCAGTTGGTCGCGGCAGAGCAACAGGGCGTGATCCCTCAGTCCAAAACCCAATATCCAGATCCGGCGAATACGTCTGGGACGGCCGCTAACAGTTCCGGGTACGGACCACCTGCGGCCGGCAGTCAGCAGGCAGGCGCACCGCTCGGGCAATCACTAAGCCACTCGCTCTATGCACATCACTAGGCTGAGGAGTTCATGCTGCTTTGGCACGGACGGTGTCAATGCAGCATGAGCGTCGGCAATATGGACTGGATGGCGGCGAGTTGATGCGCTAGCTGCATGTCGGTTGGACGAGCATCGACCGGACCTGCCACAGCGGCAGTCACCACCTGCGTGCCTCTGTCCGGTCGCATTGGCGTAACCGGCTCTGCAGTCGCGCAACTACACTTGTGCATCGTGGCTGCCACTCGCGAACCGGATCTAGCCAGTTTCACCAAGAGTTGACCTGCTCTTGACGAAAACTTCACAGGCCGCCGCGTAGCATCCTCGTCTAACTGCCGCGTGATCAAGTGGCCAACAAAAAAACCGTGGATATTGCTATGCGCCGACCGTTGCTGCTCGTGTGCGTCCTTCTGACGGGATGCGCCACCTATCACCCGCAGCCGATCACGCTAACCGACCTGTCCCGGCATTTCGAAGACCGGTCGCTCGCGAGCAGCGATCTGCGAGCGTACCTCACGCGGCAGATCGGGGACGAAATCGAGCCATGGCCGCTACCACGCTGGAACCGCGAGATGCTTACGCTGGCAGCCTGGTACTACAGCCCAGCCCTCGATATCGCGCGTGCGCAGTGGGGCACCGCCAAGTCAGGCATCGACGTGGCCGGCGCGATCCCCAACCCGGTATTGCAACTGCCTTTCCAGTACGCAACCCCAAATCCGGGACCCGGGTCATCGTTCATCACAGGCCCGGCACTCGACATTCCGATCGAGACGGCGCACAAGCGCGGCTATCGGATCGATCAGGCATCGCACCTGTCGGAAGCCGCGCGCCTCGCCATCGGCAATGAGGCGTGGAAGGTGCGCACCCAGGTGCGCGACGCGCTGATTTCGCTTTTCGCCGCCCGGCAGCGCACCACCTTCCTGTCGCGCAAGGCCGATGCGCAGCAGCAGATCGTCTCAATGGTGACGAAGCGCCGCTCGGTCGGCGAAAACTCCGGACCGGACGTCGACGCAGCAGTGCTCGCAGCCACCCAGGCACAGGCCGATCTTGCCGCCGCACGCAGCGCGGAACAGGACGCGCGAGCGCTGCTCGCCACAGCGATCGGCGTGCCGGTGGCCGCGCTCGATGGGGTCCAGTTCGATCTCGACGCGTTCGGCGCTGCCCCACCTGCGCCACCCGCCGCTGAGGTCCAGCGCGAGGCAGTATTCCATCGCGCCGATCTGCTCGCATCGCTTGCCGACTATGCGGCCGCCGAGTCGGCGCTGCAGCTCGAGGTCGCGAAGCAGTATCCGGACATCCATTTCGGTCCCGGCTACACGTACGACACCGGCACGCACAAGATCGCGTTCGGGCTCGCCGGCATCACACTGCCGGTCTTCGACCAGAACCAGGGCGGCATCGCGCTGGCGGAGGCGAAACGCAAGGAGGCCGTCGCGCGCATCGCGGCCTTGCAGGACACGATTTTCAACGATCTCGACCATGCACTCACCCAATACCAGGCGAGCCTGGATGCGGTGCAGCTCTCCGTCGCACACCTGGCCACCGCTCGAAAGCAGCTGGACAGCCAGGCTACAAGCTTCACGTCCGGCAACACCGACCGTCTGGCGCTGACCCAGGCGCGAGCAGATTACCAGGCAAGCGAGATCGCCCATCTGGACGCCGTGGTGGCCGCACAGCAGGCAGCCGGCAGTCTTGAAGACACGATGCAGCGGCCCCTCGCACCGGAAACAGCCAATCCCACCGTGACCCAGGACGAGATATCACGATGAAACGCCGACTGATCCTCCTTTCCGTTGCCTCCGTGGCGCTGGTTGCGGGCGCGGGATGGCACATCTACCGGACCTTCGACGCGAGCCCGACCGCGTCCGTCGCATCGGCGCAAGCCACGCCCGGGCAGCCGGTGCCGACCGTGCAAACGGTGAATGGTGAGACGGTGGTAGTGGTCGCCGCCGATGTGCAGCGCGCCAGCCACATCGACGTCGCGCCACTGGCGGCCGTGACGATCCGGCCGTCAAGCGATGCCTATGCGACAGTGATCGACCTGCAGCCACTTTTCGATCTGCGCAACCGCCTGGCCACTGCGCGGGCGGACTACGAGACCCTGCGCGCACAGGCCGGCAACTCGCGTGCGCAGTACGAGCGCAGCCGTGTGCTGTTCGAGGACGATCGCAACATTTCGCAGAAGAACCTGCAGGACGCGGGCGCGGTGATGCAGACGGATCAGGCGAAGCTGCAGGCGGCGGAATCGGCGCAAAGCGGTCTGGAAGCGACCATGCGGCAGCAGTTCGGCGACGCGTTGACGAGCGCCGCGATGGCGCCGGCCTCGAACCTGTTCCTGCGCCTGCTGAATGGCCGCGCCGTTGTGTTGCGGGTCACGCTGCCCGCCGACTACATCAGCGCCGCACCCGCGCACATCACGATCGACACGCCCGACGGCCAGCAAGTCACGGCGCAAATGCTCTCGGCCTCGCCGCAAGGCGACCCGGCGGTGCAGGGCAACCCGTACTTCTATGCGTCCGATCGCGCACTGCCCGTCGGCACCCGGACGAGTGCGCACGTGTCGTCGTCGAATTCGGGCACGTCCGGGATTGCGATTCCTGAGCGTGCCGTCGTGTGGTACGGCGGACAACGGTGGGTCTATGTGCGCACCTCGCCGACCCGCTTCACACGCCGCTTCGTTCCGGCCGCGACGACGGCCACCGGCGAGCAGGGACTCGTTGCGAGCGGCGGTTTTCATGCCGGCGACCAGGTGGTGATGGACGGCGCGCAATTGCTGCTCTCCGAGGAAATGCGGCCACAAGGTATTGCGACTGCCTGCAAGGATCCGCCCGAATGCGATGACTGAACGGTAACCCTCCTTCGCCCAACACGAATCCAACAACTGCTCATGCTCAACGCGATCATCCGGTTTTCGCTACGCTTTCGCGGCGTCATTTACGCGCTTGCCGTGCTGCTCGCCGGCTACGGACTCTATACGCTCACGCGGGCGAAGCTCGATGTCTTTCCGGAGTTCGCACCACCGATGAGCATCGTCCAGACAGAGGCGCCGGGTCTGACAAGCGAGCAGGTCGAGACCCTTGTGACCCAACCGGTCGAAAACGCGCTCGCCGGCATGGCCGGTCTGCAGTCGATGCGTTCGAAGTCGCTGCAGGGTCTGTCCGCAATCACGGTGGTGTTCGACAGCCATGCGAACCTGCTGCAGGTCCGCCAACTGGTGTCCGAGCGCGTCAATGCACTGATCGCGACGTTGCCTGCAGGCGTGCAACCGCCGAGGCTGCTGCCGCTCACCACCACGACGAGTGTAGTGCGCACCATTGGCCTTACCTCAAACACCCGCTCGCTGATGGATCTCTACGACATCGCACAGTGGGCGGTCAAACCCCAGCTGCTGAGCGTGCCGGGCGTCGCGGATGTCATCGTATTCGGCGGCGACACGCGGCAACTGCAGATCCAGGTCGATCCGGTGAGGCTGATGCGCTATGGCCTGTCGATCCAGGACGTGATCGCTGCGGCCCGCACGTCCACCGGCGTGCGCGGCGCAGGCTTCATCGAGAACGCCAATCAGCGCATCGCCATCAATACCGATGGCCAGATCAGAACACCCGGCGCACTGGCCGGCGTGGTGCTGCGCTGGAGCAATGGCGCAGCCGTGCGACTAGGCGATGTCGCGACTGTCACATGGGGCAGCGCGCCGGCGGTGGGCGCAGCGTCGATCATGGGGCAGCCGGGCGTGATGCTGGTGCTCGAAAGCCGGTACGGCACCAATACGCTGGCTGTCACGAACGACATTGAGAAGACGCTCGCCTCGCTCAGGCCGGTGCTGGCCCGGCAGGGTGTTGACCTGAACGCGAACGTGTTCCGGCCGGCCAACTTCATCGATGTGGCTGTCGGCCATCTGCGCACGGCATTACTGGTTGGCGCGGTGCTGGTGATCGCGGTGCTGTTCCTGTTCCTGCTCAATATCCGGACCGCGGTCATCTCAGCCGTCGCAATTCCGCTGTCGCTGCTGGTCGCGATCATCGTCATGAGCGCATTCGGTGTGAGCCTGAACACGATGACGCTCGGCGGCCTTGCGATCGCACTCGGCGAGGTAGTCGATGACGCGATCATCGACGTCGAGAACATCTACCGGCGGCTGCGCGAGAACCGCAACCGGCCCGAACCCCTTCCGTCGTTCCGGGTAGTGCTGCACGCATCGCTCGAAGTGCGAAGCGCAGTGGTCTTCGCGACCTTTATCGTGATGCTGATCTTCCTGCCCGTGCTGACGCTCTCGGGCATTGCCGGCAAGCTGTTTGCGCCGCTCGGCGTAGCCTACATCCTGGCGGTGCTGGCGTCGCTCGGCGTGGCGCTCACGCTCACACCAGCGATGGCGCTCGCGCTGCTGACCCGCGGACCGTTGCCGACGCACGAGCCCCGATTCCTGACGTGGCTGAAAACGCGCTACACCGCCGTGCTCATGAAGGTCGAGCAGCGGGTGAGTACGGTCATGGTGATCGTCGCACTGATGTGCGTCGCAGCCCTCGCCTCGCTGCCGTTCATGCGCGGCAATTTCATCCCGGAGTTGCGCGAGGGCCACTTCATCGTCCATATGGGACTCGCGCCGGGCACGTCGCTCGCCGAGTCGATGCGCATCGGCACGCAGGTTTCGCAGGCGCTGATGCATATCCCTGGCGTGCGCCTCGTCGCGCAACGTGCCGGCCGGGCTAACGAGGTGGTCGACCCGGTCGGCGTGCAGTTGAGCGAGTTTGAAGTCGACCTCGAACCGATGGGCGCGGCCCGGCAGAGCACAACCCTGCTCCACATCCAGCAGGCGCTGGCGCGATTTCCCGGCCTTACCACGTCAGTCAATACGTTCCTCGTCGAGCGCATCGATGAGACCATCTCTGGCGTCACAGCGCCCGTCGTCGTCAATGTGTTTGGTGACGACCTCGACGTGATTGACCGCAAGGCCCAGGAGATCGCCCGATTGCTCGGGACGATCCATGGGGCCGCAGGCGTGAACGTTGAATCACCTCCGGGCATCCCGGAACTCGACGTCAGGCTGAAGCCTGACCAGTTGAGCCGCTGGGGCTTCCGGCCGGTAGACGTGCTTGATGTAATCCAGAGCGCCTATCAGGGCGCGACAGTCGCCCAAACCTATGAAGGGAGCCGGAGCTACGACGTCACGGTGGTTCTCGCGCCCGCCGCGCGAAAGGATCTGACCGACGTCGGCTCGCTGATGCTTCGCAATCCGGACGGACTGGCCGTACCGCTGCACGCACTCGCGACCATCACGCAGGTATCTGGCCGATACCAGATCACGCACGACGGCGGCCGGCGGATGCAAACGGTGTCCGTCAATCTCGGCAGCCGCGCGGTGAGCGATTTCGTCAGCGAGGCGCAGGCGCGCGTGAATCGCGAAATCGCAATGCCAAAGGGAACCTACGCGGTGTTCTCCGGCGAGAGCGAGGCACGCGCGCAATCACAGCACGACCTGCTTGCGTACGGCGCGATGTCTGCGGTCGGCATCGCACTACTGCTCTTCCTCGCGCTGAAAAGCCGTCGAGGGGTCGTTCTGGTGATGCTGAACCTGCCGTTCGCACTGGTGGGTGGCGTGCTGAGCGTGCTGGTGACCGGTGCCAACCTGTCACTCGGCGGCATGGTGGGCTTCGTGACCCTGTTCGGCATTTCGCTGCGCAACTCGATCATGCTGATCAGCCACTTCGAACACCTCGTGCATGTCGAAGGGGTGCCTTGGGGCATCGACGCAGCGGTACGCGGCGCGTCCGAACGGTTGATCCCGATCCTGATGACGGCGCTCGTGACCGCGCTCGCGCTGCTGCCGCTGGCGCTCACGAGCGGCGCGGCAGGCAACGAGATCGAGGGGCCCATGGCGATCGTCATTCTCGGCGGACTCGCCACCTCGACACTATTGAATCTGGTCGTACTGCCGACACTCGCGCTGCGCTACGGACGATTCGAGCGCGACACGCTGGCTGATGTGGAAGCAACGTCATCGAACGGACAAAACAAGGCAGTCTGACGGTTAGCGTGCACGCAGCACAATCTGGCGTTCCCGGTTGGCGTTCCCGGTGCGGCCGGTGCAGCGACCCTTGAAACACAGCGGTGCTAATTTCCGCATGGAGGAGAATCGGCATTTCTACCACGGATACACGCTCATCGCCTCCCGCATGATGGCAGGTGCTGCGAACGCCGCGCTTGCAGAGCCTGACGCGAGCTATACGACTACCATGCGACTGCGCGATGGCATGCAGGGCACGTACGCGGTCAACGAACCGGCAGCCACACCAGTTTCCGGTGCGCAGACCCAGACCTTGACCGCCAGCGAACGCAACGAAGCAGAGATTGCGGCGACGGCCATTCTCCGCCGGAACGCGGGAAAGGAATGCCTACCCACCCCCCTGCGACGGCGCCGCAGGTTCTGTTCTGGTGATCGTGCCTGCGACCGGAGTGCGCGTCGTGCGCTGCTGGCGGAGAGGCAGCAACCTGACCGGGGCGGATCGATCCGGTCGTCGGCATATAGCGTCGTGAAAGGATCACGTGGGTGGCCGTCATGCCTGAGACGTCCGTGTCGTGCTGCTGTTTTCGGCAAGGGCATCTCGCTGCGTGCGGCTGCCCTTTCGGACCCGGCGCCACGCCGGGTCAAATTTTTTCTTTGAGTGGCATATGCACGCATGGCTCAACAGCGTTAGCGCACACCCCTACATCGTGCTGGCGATCGTCTTCGGCGTCGCATGCGCGGAGTCGCTGGCCGTCGTCGGAACATTCATCCCCGCTGGAATCGTGATGTTTGCCGCCGGCGCGCTGATCGGGGCCGGCGTGCTGAATGCCTGGGCGACCCTGGTCATTGCCGCACTGGGTGCAATCTCGGGCGATGGCATCAGCTTCGAACTCGGCCACCGGTATCACCGCGAAGTGCGCACGTGGTGGATGGAAAAGGGACACGAGGCGGTCTGGGAGCGGGGCGAGCGCTTCGTTCAACGGCACGGCGGAAAAAGTATCGTCCTCGCGCGCTTCCTCGGGCCGGTCCGCGCGATTGTGCCGCTGGTCGTCGGCGCTGCGCACATGCCGCGGCGCAGGTTTTACCCGATCAACGTGGGCTCCGCGCTGGCGTGGTCCCCCGCGCATATTGGCCCAGGAATCGTGTTCGGCGCATCCGCGCAACTGGCCGAAGCGGTCAGTGGCCGCCTTGCCGTAATGCTGCTCGTCCTGTCCGCACTTGTGTGGCTGGTCGTATGGCTGACACGCGTCGCGGTTCAACGGGGCGTACCGCTTGCTGGCAACGCCGTCGGGCTCGCCCTTCACCGGCTCAGGCTACGGCATCCGGAACTGGCGGGGCGCCTGATGCGCGTCATCAATCCGGACAAGGCGGAGTTCCAGACACTGGCGATGCTGACGTTGCTGTTCATTGGCAGTTTCTGGCTGTTCCTCGGCATTCTGCAGGACGTGGTCGCAAAGGATCCACTGGTTCGCGCGGACACCGCGCTCTACAGTTTCCTGCAAACATTGCGTACGTCGCTGACCGATGAGTTGATGGTGGGCATGGTGGAGTTGAGCGGCTACGACGCTGGTCTGCTGGTAGCCGCTGGCATCCTGGTCGCGCTGCTCGTGCGACGGTGCTGGCGCACCGCAGCCTGGTGGGTTATCACAGTCGGCATAGCCGCAGCACTGAGTCCCGTGATCGAACCCGGGGGCAGTTACGTCCGGCCGTTGAACTGGCACATGGGTGTCACGCATACTCCGCTGCCGGATGGTCATGCCACGTTCAACGTGCTCGTGTACGGATTCCTCTGCTGGCTATTGATACGCCGGCAGGCGCCGCTGTGGCGTAACGCGGTAATCGTCATCGTCGCCCTCTGGGTCACGATGACGGGGTTCGCCCGCCTGTATCTCGGAGAAGATTGGCTCGCGGGCGTACTGGGAGGCTGGAGCCTCGGGCTTGCATGGTTCGCGGTTCTGGCTGGCACCTATGCCTACAAGCAGGTGCATGACGATCTTCGCCCAAAAGTTCTGGCAGGCTTGACTGGCGGTGTCATTGCGATCCTGGGGACCTGGGCGATCCCCGCACACCTTCAGACGGACCTCGCACGCTACCGCCCAACAACACACGAGACCGCGCTCACATTAAACCAGTGGACTGACGGCGGATGGCATGCGCTACCGGCTCGACGCAGCGAAATCAGCGGCGACGAGGAGGAAAAGTTTCCGCTGCAATGGGCCGCCAGCGATGTCATCATCACGCAACAACTTGAGTCCGCGGGCTGGCAAGCCGCGCCGGCGTGGTCGATCAGGTCCGCATTGCAGTGGCTGTTCCCGAAGACATCGGTTAACGTCTTGCCTGTGCTGCCGAAACTCGCAGATGGCACGAGCGCAGACCTTACCTTTGTGAAATTCGACGCGCGGCGGCCGATGGCCCGGTGGGTGGTGCGCTTGTGGCGATCCCGCTACAGGGTGAGGACTGGCAGTGACGCCGGCATACCTGTCTGGTACGGCGCGCTGTATCAGGAAGCGTTTTCGCAACCGTGGCATCTGGTCACGCTTGGTACCGCGACAAACTGGCCGGATGCATCCGGCATCCCCCCGCTGTTGCCTGCGGACCTGCGGACGTTGAGCCGTTCGGCGATCGACGCCGGGTCGGTCAGGCACGCGTTGCTGGTACTGCCAACCGTTCCCACAGCGCCATCACATTAACGCCGAGCCGCGAATGATCATGACACACTGCGCCGCCAGACAGACCAGGATCCCTGCATCAACGGGTGAAGTCCAGATTTTGCCGGTCAGAAGACTGCTGCTTGTGCCTGTCGCGGTCGCTGTCTCGGTTGCCACATATGCCTTAGCCGGCACGACGTCAGACGCCGGGTGGGTGCGGATCGCCTCGAGCCCCGATGTCCAGGTCGTCGCGGACACCGGTTCGGTGGCGACAGACTCCGGTGGCTTCACCGTGTCTGGACGAAAACGCTCTACGCGTCCCCGCAGACAGCGGTGGGGATACGGTACGTGACGGACATGGCGCTCTTCGTGCTGGATTGTGCAGGCGCGCGCTACGGTCTCGCCGGGGGCAAATTCCTTGATGCCGACGGCAATGTGCTCGGGCAGTTCAACGAACCGGCTGGCGAACTTCATCCGGTTCCTTGGCGAGCAAGGTTGACGCCGTCGCGAAGGCTGTCTGCACGAAGGGTGGCTATGCTCCGCAGGACAAGTAGTGCCGTGCCGCGTCAGTCCTCCGGCTCAGGATTGCAGGACGTTCGAGGGTCCGGCAGTCGGCAAAACAGGATGACATGCATGCCCCGCTCGCCAGCGGGCAAAGGCGCGTCGCGATTGGACTCACTCCACCCATGACAACTCATGACCTCTGACACACCCTCCGCCACAAGAATTGCCATTCCGCGCACCGTCTGGGCGCTCGGCTTCGTGAGCCTCTTCATGGACCTGTCGTCCGAACTCGTGCACGCGCTGCTGCCGATTTTCCTCGTCACCACAATGGGTATGAGCGTGACCGCGCTGGGTATGCTCGAAGGCGCGGCAGAGGCGACCGCCCTGATCGTCAAGGTGTTCTCCGGTCCAATTAGCGACTGGCTGGGGCGACGCAAGGGGCTGCTCCTGCTGGGCTATGGGCTGGCGGCACTGACTAAGCCGCTGTTTCCGCTCGCTACCACGCCTGCATGGGTCGTTACGGCCCGCCTGCTCGATCGCGTCGGCAAGGGCATTCGTGGCGCGCCGCGCGATGCGCTGGTGGCGGACGTGGCTCCGCCAGAAATCCGCGGCGCGTGTTTCGGGCTGCGTCAGTCGATGGACACGGTCGGTGCGTTCCTTGGACCCGCGCTCGCCATCGTGCTGATGTTCTGGTTTGCCGACCACATTCGCACGGTCCTCTGGTTCGCGGTAGCGCCAGCCTTCATCGCGATTGGCCTGATCGTATTCGGCATTAACGAACCGGAGCATGCGCCGGCCCGTCGCGCTTTTCGCTTCCCGCTGCATTGGCGCGCGCTGCGCGAATTCCCTGCGGGTTATTGGCTGATCGTCAGCGTCGGTGCAACCTTCACGCTGGCACGTTTCAGCGAAGCATTTCTGGTGTTGCGTGCCCAGCAGACCGGGCTGGATATCGCATGGATTCCTGGCGTGATGGTCGTGATGAGCCTCGCCTATTCGCTGTCGGCTTATCCGGTCGGCGTCCTGTCAGACCGGTTGGATCGCCGGCTTCTGCTGGCATTCGGCATGGTACTGCTGATCGCGGCTGATCTGCTGCTCGGTATGGGCCAATCAGTCCTGTCTGTGTTCGCCGGTGTCGCCGTGTGGGGCCTGCACATGGGTTTCACACAGGGCATCCTCGCCGCGTTGGTGTCCGAGACGGCACCCTCAGCGCTGCGCGGCACTGCATTTGGCGTATTCAACCTGGCCTGCGGCCTTTGCATGCTGCTTGCGAGCGCACTGGCCGGCTGGTTGTGGGACCGCTTTGGGGCCCCGACGACCTTTCTGACCGGCGCGGCGCTTGTCGTCGTGCCGCTGCTCCTGTGCTGGTACGCGCCGCGGCCGTCGACGCCGCAGGCCTGACAAATTTTTTATTAACGACTTCACTGCGATGGACACACTCGAAACAATCAACCAGGCGCTCTTTCTCGAGATCAACGGCACGCTGACGACGCCTGCGTGGCTAGTAAGCATTGCAACCCTGATCGCCGACGACGTGATCTATCTGGTTCCGTTGCTGCTGGCCGGCATGTGGCTTTGGGGCACCGAAGCGCAACGCAAGTTGGCCATCCGGGCGTGCCTGGTGGCGATGCTCGGCGTCGGCGCCAATCAGTTGATCGGTCTGGTTTGGCAGCATCCGCGGCCATTCATGATCGGGCTAGGCCCAATACTGTTAACAAAGTCGAATTTGTGTTAACTTTCAAGCGCCTGCAACGACAAGAAGAGCTTGAAGATGGCAAGAACGGAAGCAACGCTGCCCGGTGGTGCGAGGCTCGCGGACTATCTGGCGGT
>Ga0209015_10083_pt1 | contig 16306 bp, 18 predicted proteins | sample EPASupsiteSAE300_FD_187264 | JGI IMG/M metagenome (GOLD analysis project Ga0209015, IMG submission 187264) | Bioremediated contaminated groundwater from EPA Superfund site, New Mexico - Sample SAE3-00 (SPAdes) (version 2) | ecosystem: Environmental > Aquatic > Deep subsurface > Groundwater >...
CGTCGCGCCATTCACATGTAATACGAAGCGCCCAAACATGCTTGGCATACTTTGCAATACCGTCTCCACATCTGCTTGAATCGCCGCACACGCAACGGCATCATCCACATCCGCCGCCCACGAGATGGCGATGGTCTTTTCGAACAAACCCCACAAGCCCTTCTGAGAACCGCTCAATATCTCGACACTCTTTTGTGGTGCACCGATACGCTTCAACCCAAGACGCATCTTCTCCAGCATCGCATCGGGAATCACATTCAGCTTGGTATCGAAACGGATAAGTAACAATGTAGCTTGCACGTCTCCCTGCCGCGCAGCCGCCACGCGCACCATACTATGCTCCAATGCCTTGTCTGTCGTCGTGGCGTACAGCCGTGCCAAAGAGAAATATGCGATGCCAAGCAACACCGGACCAGCCAGATTGATATAGGTGTTTGTGAAATTGATACTGGCAAAAGAGAATCCGATCAGGATGACTTGGGACAAGCCGAACAGCTTGTCGATATTGCCGCGCCCATCTTCCCGATAGAACATCCACGCCGTACCCCAAATGATGGCGAGCGTGATCAACAAGTACCAGATGCGCCCCTCAGGGAAGCGTAACGAATCGCCATTCTTGTTATTGTCTATCGCGGTTGCCAACACTTCCACACCGGGATGCATACGAGCCATCGGTGTGGCACGCAAGTCATACAGACCAGCAGCAGTGGAGCCGATGAGTACGATCTTGCCCTTGAACTCATCTTGCGGGCGCTTTTTATCCTTGCTCCCCATGTCCATGTACACATCCGAAAAGCTCACGTACTTGTAACTGAATGGTTTGCCACGCCAATTCAGCAACATGTATTCCGTGCTGGGTTCAGGCCAACCATATTCGCGCCCCATACGTGCTGGCAAGGAAGGAATCTTCCAGCCGTATCCCGCGATATAGACTGGATAGTTTCGAACCACCCCATCAGAATCCAGCGATACGTTATGCGTACCAACGCGACCACTATCGATCGCCGCTTGAAAATGCGGCAGGATGATGCCCATCGTCGCATCCGGCTCTGGCTCTTCATCATGCATAGGCATCACACCAGGAATCTGCGATGCCTTGATCTGGCTAAGCACGTCACTCTCCGGATCAAGGCGTAACATCGGAAAGAATACGTTGTTCGCTGATGCGATAGCCGCATTGAAATAGGCATCGCTATCTGGATTGAAAACATCAGCATCGCTAAACAGAATGTCGAACACCACCGCCTTTGGTTGCTGCTTTTCGATATTCTCCAGAAACTCACCCAACACCTGACGCGGCCAAGGCCAGCGCCCGTATTCTTTAGACAGCGCAGCCAAGCTCGCTTCGTTGATGTCCACGATCACGATGTCGGGATCGGGTTGAGGCGGCGAGATGCGATATCGCACCATCGCATCGAAAGCCGCCGTGCGCATCTCGCTAGTGACGTGTAGGACCGTGGCATCCAACACTGCAAACACTGAGAAGATGCCCGCCAGATAGAAATAGAAGCTACGCTTCCATAACCGTGCGAGAAGTTCTGAGAATGCCTCAAAAGCGAAACGGAGGCGGCTGGCAAGAGTGAGTAGGAGATTGTTCATGTCGAGATTTTAACAGTCACGTGCACATCATAAATACAAAAAGCCCAGCACAAGGCTGGGCTAGTTTGATGCAAGCCTGTATCTCTTAAGCGAAATTCTTCGCTGCGAAATCCCAGTTCACCAAGTTCGCCAAGAATGTCTCAACGAACTTAGGACGCATGTTGCGGTAGTCGATGTAATAAGCGTGTTCCCATACGTCAACGCACAACAGGGCTTTGTCGCCAGTGGTCAGCGGTGTGCCGGCTGCGCCCATGTTGACGATGTCCAATGAACCGTCAGCCTTCTTCACCAGCCATGTCCAGCCGGAACCGAAATTGCCGACTGCGGAAGTTTGGAACGCCTTTTTGAAATCATCGACGCTGCCCCACTTCTTGGCGATGGCATCTGCCAACGCACCAGTTGGAGCGCCGCCGCCATTCGGCTTCATGCAATTCCAGAAGAAGGTGTGGTTCCACACTTGAGCGGAGTTGTTGTAGATGCCGCCTGCAGGTGCCTTCTTGATGATGGCCTCCAGATCAAGGTTCTCGTATTCGGTGCCTTTGATGAGGTTGTTCAGGTTGGTGACGTAAGCCTGATGGTGCTTGGCGTAGTGGTAATCGAATGTCTCAGCAGACATGTGCGGCGCGAGTGCATCTTTAGCGTAAGGCAGAGCGGGCAGTTGATGTTCCATTTGTTTCTCCTAGTAAAAAATCGGGTGGGTCGAAATGCATAAACCACAGGCAGAAATATACCATACCTTTATGCTTGGGTATTCCTAATGCTTTACAATTCGCGCCCTTGAAACGATTGAGCAACGGCATGAGCGAGACTCACAAACAAACCGGCGCAGCCAAGACGGCGCGCAACCCCATCAAGATCGTCCCCCTGCAACAACGCCTGCGCAAACCAGAGTGGATACGCGTCAAATCGGGTAGCGGTCAGGGCTATCACGACGTGAAGCGTATGTTGCGCGAGCACAATCTGCACACCGTGTGCGAGGAAGCCTCCTGCCCCAACATCGGCGAATGTTTTGGCAAAGGCACGGCCACTTTCATGATCTTGGGCGACGTGTGTACCCGTCGCTGCCCCTTCTGCGATGTGGCGCACGGCAAACCGTTACCACCCGATGCGAACGAACCCAAACAACTGGCGCACTCCATCGGTCTGCTCAATTTGAAGTATGTCGTCATCACTAGCGTGGATAGGGACGATCTGCGCGATGGTGGCGCACAACATTTCACCGATTGCCTTACGGCGATTCGCGCTTCATCCCCGAATACAAAATTGGAGACGCTGGTACCAGACTTCAGAGGTCGCCTAGATATCGCGCTTGATGCGATGGCTCCAAGCCTGCCCGATGTGTTGAATCACAACTTGGAGACCGTGCCTCGCTTGTACTCCTTGGCTAGACCCGGCGCTGACTACGCCCATTCACTCAAACTGCTGAAAGAGTTCAAGGCGCGCTTCCCGAACGTAATGACCAAGTCAGGGCTAATGTTAGGTTTGGGCGAGACGGATGAGGAAGTGCTTGAGGTGATGCGCGACCTGCGCGCGCACGATGTCGAGATGCTGACTTTGGGCCAATACCTGCAACCTTCCGATGGTCACCTGCCTGTGTTGCGCTACGCCACACCTGACGCGTTCAAGATGTTCGAGGATGCCGCCAAAGAGATGGGCTTCTCCCATGCCGCATGCGGCCCGATGGTGCGTAGCAGTTACTTCGCGGATGTGCAGGCGGAGCAAGCTGGCATCAGTTAGGCCGTACGCAATGAAAAGGGCGTGGCCTATTCGACCGCGCCCTCTTTAATTTCGACTACCTAGATGTCAGGCTTTTACATTGATGACAGAACCCACTGTCTGCCCCTGCACATTCACAGTTGGTTTTGGTGCTTCTTGCGGCGCAGGAACACTCTGCACGCTGGCTTCTTTGCCATTGTCTTTCGGATTTTCTTTTACTCTTTCCACATACGTCTGCGGCTGAGGTTGCACCTGCGAGACGTAGTTACTGCCTGAATTCACACCACTGACTGCCATTTTCGGCCTCCTTTCGGTCTACAGACACTCTACAACTTGTCTTCAAACCCCTTATCGGCAGCACTTTAGATTCCTTTAGTCTTTTTTTACATCATCCCCTGAAAACCCCTAATTCAGGATTGAAACAGGCTGGGGTGACTGTTATCCTCTCACCCCTAAAAACCTCAATAATCAACAGCCTAAAAGGAACTCGCATGCTCGCCCCAATGCTCCTCGCCAAGAACGAAAAACACGAACTTGTGCTCTTACCTCAGATGGCCAATCGCCACGGCCTCATCACTGGTGCGACGGGCACAGGCAAGACGGTCACCCTGCAATCGTTGGCGGAGAGTTTCAGTCGCATCGGCGTTCCCGTGTTCATGTCCGACATCAAAGGTGACCTGTCCGGCCTTGCCAAGATCGGTGGAGGCAATGCCAAGGTGCAGGCGCGTGTCGAACAATTGAAACTGGAAGAATTCGAACATCGTGCCTACCCAGTGACGTTCTGGGATGTGTTTGGCGAGATGGGCCATCCCGTGCGCGCCACGATCTCCGATCTGGGCCCCTTGCTGCTAGGTCGCATGTTGAATCTGAACGACACTCAACAAGGTGTATTGACGTTGGTTTTCAAGATCGCCGATGACAGCGGCATGCTGTTGCTCGACTTCAAAGACTTGCGTGCGATGGTGCAACACGTGGGTGACAACGCAAAAGACTTCACCACTGAATACGGCAACGTCTCCACCGCCAGCATCGGTGCCATCCAGCGTGGTTTGCTGGAACTAGATAACCAAGGTGCGGAACCATTCTTCGGCGAACCGATGTTGAACATCGACGACCTGATGCAGACCGACAGCAAAGGTGCAGGCATGATCAACATCCTCGCTGCCGACAAGCTGATGCAGTCCCCCAAGGTGTACTCGACCATGCTGCTGTGGATGCTGTCGGAGCTATTCGAAAACCTGCCCGAAGCGGGTGATTTGGAGAAGCCCAAGTTGGTGTTCTTCTTCGATGAGGCGCACTTGCTGTTCAGTGATGCACCAACCGCATTGGTCGATAAGATCGAACAGGTCGTGCGCTTGATTCGCTCCAAAGGTGTGGGCGTCTATTTCATCACCCAGAACCCAGCCGACGTACCAGACAAGATTTTGGGGCAATTGGGTAATCGCGTTCAACACGCTTTGCGCGCCTTCTCCGCGCGTGACCAGAAAGCTGTACGTGCCGCTGCTGAGACCATGCGCGACAACCCAGAGTTGGATGAACAAGCCGTCATCACCGAGCTCGGCGTAGGCGAAGCCTTGGTCTCCCTGCTGGATGACAAGGGGCGCCCCTCCATCGTGGAACGCGCATTCATCGTACCGCCCCAAGCCCAGATCGGCCCTATCACACCCGACGAACGCAACGCGATCAAAGCCAACTCGCTTCTCGCTGGGCACTACGAAAAAGAGGTGGATCGTGAATCGGCTTACGAAAACCTCAAAGGGCGTGCTGAACAGAAACAAACCGAGATCACCGCTGCAGCGGAAGAGAAAGAATCAGCAAACAGCGGGATCGGCGGCATGTTGGGCGGCATCTTTGGAAGCGGCACCAGTGGCACGACGACACGCCGTCAAAGCGTGGGCGAGGCGATGGTGAAATCGGTGATACGTACTGTTGGTTCGGAAGTGGGGAGACAGATCGTGCGCGGGGTGCTGGGTTCTTTGCTAGGTGGTGGTGGTGGTCGCCGCCGCTAAGTGATGGCAAGCACAACCCAGATCAGCGCCCAGCTACGCGCCCTTGCCTCCCCCGAACTTGCCGTTCTGCAACAGCGCTTTTTCAAAACCGGGGCTGGACAATACGGCGAAGGCGATGTGTTCCTAGGCATCAAAGTGCCACCACTTCGTTCATTGGCGAAACAACATCGTGACACCGACCTGAACACCATCAAAACGTTGCTCCATTCCAAGTATCATGAGGAGCGCCTGTTCGCCTTGCTGTTGCTCATGCAATTCTACGAACGTGCCACCGAGAAGGAGCGTGGTGTTGCATTCGATCTGTATCTAAGTAACGCAAATCTCGTCAACAATTGGGATCTCGTCGATGTCTCCGCACCGCACATCGTCGGTCGTCACCTAGCCACACGACCACGCAAGGTGTTGCATCGTATGGCTAGATCATCTTCGCTATGGGAACGCCGCATCGCCATCATCTCGACCTTCTATTTCATTCGTAACAACGAGTTCGATGACACCTTAAGCATCGCCCAGACCTTGTTGCACGATGAACAGGACTTGATGCACAAAGCAGTTGGCTGGATGCTGCGCGAGGTCGGCAAACGCGACCTGGAAGCTGAAGAGACCTTCTTGCTCCAGCATTATCACGACATGCCGCGCACCATGCTGCGCTATGCCATTGAGCGTTTTCCTGAGAAGCGACGTCAACAATATTTGAAAGGGACAGCTTGAGTCACGATAGACGCTTGTCGTTTCCTTGATTCTTATTAGTTGTTTCTATACAGTTGCGACAAAACATACGAGCCAAAGCGTTCATGGGTAAATTCACGGTACTTCAGTTCAATATGCAGTTCGGTCAGGGTTGGGACGAAACCAATCCCGATGGCGCGCCTATTGATCTGCAACTGACCATCGCCGAGATCAAACGCCTAAATGCCGACGTCGTACTACTACAAGAAGTAGAACACGCCCTACCCAATGGCAAGCAAGTTGAACCGCCGCCCAATTTCACACAGATCAGTCAAGCGTTACCTGACTATCACGGATATTTCTCTTATCCAAGATCAGATACGCGCGAACTTCCGTTTGGCATCGGCTTGGCCATCTTGTCAAAGACTCCGCTGTACGATGAATTCCGCCTAGAACTTCCATCACCGAACATCGAGTTCGATTTCTTCGGCGCGACCAAGACACCGACCGACCGTCTACTCATCGGCGCCAAGACCACCATCCACGGCCATGAGATACAGCTATACGATACTCATCTGTTGGCTTTCTTCATGCTCAAGGCCAGTAGCAAAGTGCATTCAGAACAACGTCAATTGGTGTTGCAGCAACTCAAGAAGTCGCGCATCCCAACGATACTCGGCGGCGACTTCAACGTCAGCAATCACACTGCCTTGGTCGACCAATATGCGCAAGAAGGTTTTAGGGCAGCACAAACCAAGCATGTCACGTGGCGGCGCATGCCTTACGTACTGGATCACATCTTCTTTGATCGTCAATTGAAACTGGTGGATTGCGATGTGATACCCACGATGTCTTCAGACCATCATCTACTCATCTCTCAGTTCGAGTTCAACTCGTAACTGAAAGACTCATCCACCGGGTTTCAGCGCCACCCGTTCCACCTGCACACTCGCTGCCCCATCACTCACCCACACCTGCCCATCTTGGATGATGCATTGCAGATTCATCGTGCGCTGCGCTAGCTTGGCAAGCTCTTTGGTCGTTTCGACAGGCAGATTGATGATGGTCAGATTCTTCTGGCGCTCGAACTGCGAGCGGTCTTTTTCGAACCACATGTCTGCGACACGGCCACCATAGGCATACACCACCACTTGCCTAGAACGCCCACAAGCTTTGCGGATGAGCTTCTCATCTGGGATGCCCACATCGATCCATAGATCAATAGAACCCGTCAGGTCTTTTTGCCACACATCCGCTTCTTCATCGTTGTTCATGCCCTGACCGAACTCAAGATATTCATGGGCATGGATGGCGAAAGCAAGCAGACGCACCATCATGCGCTCGTCCGTTTCCGAGGGATGACGCGCCAAAGTCACTTGATGGTCTTTGTAGTAGTAACGCTCCATATCTGCGATCTGCAGATTGGCTTTGAAGATGGTCGCTTTGATTGCCATGATTTACTCCGACACCCTGCCACGTAAAGACTTCGTCGTCGCGTGTTTGGTCTTGCTTTCCAAACGTTTCTTTTGAGAACTACGCGTCGGCTTGGTGGCGACGCGCGGTTTTGGTTTTGTCGCCACCGATAGCAGCATCGCTTTCAAACGACGCAATGCTTCGTTGCGGTTTTGTTCTTGATTGCGGAATTCCTGCGCTTTGATGACGACCACGCCGTCTTTGGTGATGCGCTGATCGTTGAGTTGCAACAGGCGCTCTTTGAATTCTGGGGGCAGTGATGAGGCACTGATGTCGAAACGCAGATGCATCGCGCTCGACACCTTGTTCACGTTCTGCCCACCCGCCCCTTGCGCACGCACTGCCGTCAGTTCGATCTCGCGCTCGGGGATGATGACGTTGTGCGCGATGTACAACATGACTAGGCGATCACTCGGATCTCGATGTCGCCCAACTGCACCAGCTGGCCCGCACGTATCTTCGCCGTCTTGCGTAGTTCGACCTGCCCATCGACGGACACCACACCTTCAGCCACCAACGCCTTACCGGCGCCACCACTGTCAGCCACACCGGTGAGCTTGAGCAGATTGCACAGCTCGATGAACTCGCCGCGCAATTGGAATTCGAGTTTCTGCGTCATAACTTAACGGCGTGTTCGCGCGTGGTATGGAAAACGACCTTGGGCCAGCGCTCTTGCGTCAATTTCAAGTTCACACTGTTCGGCGCGAGGTAAGCCAAGTTGCCTGCCGCATCGACGGAGATATTGTGCGACAACGCCTTCTGGAAATCGGCGAACACTTTGGCATCATCGCAAGTCACCCAACGTGCGGTGTTGACGCTGGCGCTCTCGAACATGGCATCCACACCGTATTCACCATGTAAACGACTCGCTACCACGTCGAACTGCAACATGCCGACCGCGCCGAGAATGAGATCGCCGCCATCCACAGGCTTGAACACCTGCACCGCGCCCTCCTCGCCCAACTGTTGCAAACCCTTGTGCAACTGCTTCACCTTGAGCGGGTTGCGGATGCGCACCGAGCGGAAGAAGTCAGGTGCGAAATACGGGATGCCGGTGTACTGCAACAACTCACCTTCGGAGAAGCTATCACCGATCTGCATGTTGCCGTGGTTGGGCAGGCCGATGATGTCGCCCGCATACGCCTCCTCCACTTGCTCACGTGAATTCGCCATGAAGGTGACCACGCTGGACACTCGAATCTCTTTGCCGATGCGCAGATGCTTGACCTTCATGCCCCGCTCGAAATGGCCGGAGCACACGCGCAAGAACGCGATGCGGTCACGGTGGTTGGCATCCATGTTGGCTTGTATCTTGAACACGAAGCCGGAGAACGGTTGCTCGCTCGGTTGCACCGCACGCACCGTGGCATCGCGTTCGATGGGCGCAGGTGCCCAATCCAACAACGCATTCAAAATCTCACGCACACCGAAGTTGTTGATGGCGGAGCCGAAGAACACGGGTGTCTGTTTGCCTTCAAGGAAGCGTTGCAGATCGAATGGATGCGATGCGCCATGCACCAACTCCACTTCCATCTTCAACTGCTCGATCTCCAAGGGGAATCGTTGCGCAAGGATAGGGTTGTCGATGCCCTTGATGACTTCCACATCACCATCGGCTTTCTCTTCGCCCGGCGTGAACAGCAGGATCTCGTCTCGCATCAAGTGGTACACACCACGGAAAGTCTTGCCCATTCCCAGCGGCCAAGTGACCGGCGCACACTGGATGTTGAGCACCGACTCCACTTCGTCCAACAACTCCAATGAATCGCGCACCTCGCGGTCCATCTTATTCATGAAGGTGACGATGGGCGTGTTACGCATGCGGCACACGTTAAGAAGCTTGATGGTCTGCGCTTCCACACCTTTCGCCGCGTCGATCACCATCAACGCAGAGTCCACTGCGGTAAGTACGCGATAGGTGTCTTCCGAGAAGTCTTGGTGGCCCGGTGTATCCAGCAGGTTCACCACATGGTCACGATACTCGAACTGCATCACCGATGAAGCCACCGAGATACCGCGCTGCTTTTCGATTTCCAAAAAGTCTGAGGTCGCATGACGCCCGCTCTTACGCGCCTTAACCGCACCGGCCATCTGGATCGCTCCGGAGAACAGCAGCAGTTTTTCGGTGAGCGTGGTCTTACCCGCATCGGGGTGGGAGATGATGCCGAAGGTGCGGCGGCGCGCCACTTCGCGCGCGATCTTGTCGCGCGGAACGGCGGCTGGTTCTTGAATGGTCTGGTCGATAGCGTCGGACATGATGCTTGCCTGTGCAAAAAAGGCCGCAAGTCTAATGATTTACGGGGGGAATGTCTAACCTTGGAGCCCGTTGATGAACGATCGCTTGACGAAAAACACAATGCGCGGAGAATCCACACCAAATCAGTCAACAATATCCGCTCTGTAAAGGAAAATGCCATGTTGATACTCATCTTCATCCTCATCACTGTGACCATTGTCGCCATTCTCATCTTGGCCTCATTCAAACCAGATTCGTTCCTCGTCGAGCGCTCTGCGATCTTGCAAGCCACACCTGACAAAGTGTTCGCCCACATCAACGATCTGCGTAGTTGGGCTGCTTGGTCGACATGGGAAAAGATGGACCCGCAGATGAAGAAGACCTACAGCGCGAACAGCGTCGGCAAGGGTGCGACATACGAGTGGGAAGGCAACAAGAAGGTCGGCCATGGCCGCATGTCCATCACCGACTCAGTCCCCGATACCAAGGTCGTCATCCAGCTCGATTTCATCAAACCGTTCGAAGCGCACAACATGGGCGAACTCACGCTACAACCACAGAATGGCGGCACCCTGGTGACTTGGGCTATGTATGGTCCCTCGCCTTTCATCTCCAAGCTGTTCGGCGTGTTCGTCAGTATGGACAAAATGATCGGCAAGGATTTTGAGGACAGCTTGGCGAACCTCAGAAGCGTCGTCGAAAAATAGACTATTCAAAAGGTGTTCTCATGCGAAATATCGTTTCGTTAGAGCATTCCAAGATGAGCCGATGAAATACAAGACATCGAAAGGTGCGATCCAATTCCCCATCGTCGCTGCGATACCTCACACTCTGGTCAAGAAGATCGCGCAGTCTCGCGTCCAAGAGAATTCCGCAAAGAAACTCAAGTGATGCCCTCCTACACGCTACGACTCAAAGACATCCCCAACATCGGCAAGTCCATCGCGGGTGATCTGCGCTCGCTCGGCATCCTCACACCTGAAGAACTCGCCACACGCGATCCGCTGCAAACTTATCTCTCGCTCTCGGACGGCATGGGAAAGCGTCACGACCCGGGAGTGTTATACACCTTGATGGCGGCCAAGCATTTTTTGGAAAGTGGCGAATCCATCGCTTGGTGGAAATACACCCAAGCTGGGAACGACTTGCTTAAGAACGTGAAATTAACTCTGTAGCTCAAACGCGGTCAGTCGGCTACCCGCGCGTAAAGAACTGTTGCTGCGCGGCGCGGACTACTACAGCAGCTATGGCGATCTAGGACAGAAGATGAAGGTGAGCGTGTTCGTCGAGTTCGACAACTAAAGAAGCGACCAAGATGGGCATGCCTTTACCAAAAGGCGCGATGCGTGTGTACAATAAAAACAGCCAAGGCAATGCACAGTTCGTAGGAGAAGACCACATCGAACACACGCCGAAGAACGAGACCGTGCGTTTGAAATTAGGTGAAGCCTTCGACGTGACCGCCGACAAGAAGCAGACCGACTTCAAAACGCTGCCGCGCTCCTCGAAGGGCAACAGCGCGTTCGAGAGCGCCTATGAGATCGTGTTGAAGAACGCGAAGAAAGAGCGCGTGACCGTCACCGTGCAAGAACCCATCCCTGCCGACTGGATGATATTGAGCGAGAGCCACGCCAGCACCAAAGCGACAGGCTATACGGCTGTATGGAAGATCGACATCCCCGCCGAAGGCAAGGCGACACTGAGCTATGGCGTGCAAGTGAAATATTGACCCAAGAAAGGACGCCCTCCTCATGTTCACCAAAGCAACTTTGAGTTTTCTGGACGAACTCGCTGCCAATAACAACAAGGCATGGTTCGAAGCCAACAAGTCGCGTTATGAAGCGCTGGTGCGCGAGCCTGCTTTCGATTTCATCGAAGCGATGGAACCCGCACTCAAGTCCTTCGCACCAAAGTTCCGCGCAGAACCCAAGAAGGTCGGCGGTTCGCTGATGCGCGTGTTCCGCGACACTCGCTTCTCGCGCGACAAGACGCCGTACAAGACCAATATCGGCATCCAGTTCCGCCACGCACTCGGCAAAGATGTGCATGCCCCCGGCTTCTATGTGCACATCGCCACTGACGAATGTTTCTTGGCGGTAGGTAGTTGGCATCCCGAATCCGAACAACTCGGGAAATATCGCGACCTCATCGCACAGAAGCCGGAGAAATGGTTTGCGGCCAAGAACGATAAGACATTCACTGCGCAATGGGAGATGTGGGGCGACAGTCTGACCCGCCCACCTCGCGGCTACGACATCAATCATCCCGCCATCGCAGACATCAAGCGCAAAGACTTCGTCGCTATGACACCGCTCACGCTCAAACAAGTGACCAGCAAAGGCTTGGGCGAATTGGCTGAAGCACGTTTCAGCGAAACGAAGCCCTTGATGAAGTTCTTGTGTGAAGCAATCGAGGTGCCGTATTGAAGATCAATAACGGGTTCAGCTTGCATTCGCTACACTAGCCGCCCAGAATCCAAGTGCAGTTCCGCAACAATCCGCTTTTAACCTTTCAAGGAGAACGAACATGGCAAAAGGACAACAGCGCAAGAACAAAGAAGTGAAGAAGCCCAAGAAGAAACCAACACCCGCGATCTGATCTCAGAGCGGGACTGCCAGTTTCGCGCCAGCCCTTTTCGCTATCGCTTTGATGATGTCGAAAGGTATAACCATGCCACGCGCCCCACGCCTTCGAGGCATCTTCCTCGTCATCTGCTCTCTCGTGTTATTCAGCGCCCATGCAGCGGAAAAGAAAATGACGAAACCCGCGAGTGAATTCGATTCCAAGACACTCAGCTTCGAACGCCAGCTCATTGTCTTCGAAGGTGTGGACTGCGGTTACTGCCGTAAATTCAAAGCCGATGTGCTGGATAGTTGGAAGTCACCCGTGCCGATCTCGCGCACGTTGGGATTCAATCTACCGCCGAACTGGTCTCTGGAAAAACCCTTGTTCGCCACGCCCACCATTGTGCTGTTCGAGAAAGGGAAAGAAGTCTCCCGTTACACAGGCTACAACGGCGAGAAGGTACGCTTCTGGGAATGGCTGGGTTATCAACTACTGACACCCGCCCAACAAAAGATCGCTTTCGAGCAAGGCACGGAACGCGCATTCACCGGCTCCAACTTGGATGAGAAACGCACCGGCACCTTCGTCGATCCTATCACGGGTGTCTCACTGTTCCGTAGCGACAGTAAGTTCGAGAGCGGCACCGGTTGGCCCAGTTTCTTCACGCCCCTGCCTGGTTCGGTCACGACACACGAAGACATCAGCCACGGTATGAAGCGAGTGGAAGTGCGCAGTGCCAGCTCAGGCATACACCTCGGTCATGTGTTCGACGACGGCCCCGCTCCGACCTACAAGCGTTATTGCATCAACGGCAACGTGTTGAAGTTCGTGCCTGACTCTGGAAAATGAATCAGGTGCTAGTCGGCGGCTTGCGCTGGAACAGCGCAGGTATCGCCGCCTTGGGTTTGATCAAGGCTGACACTTCTAGTTTCTTGAGAGGTGCGGCAGGTGCGCTGATGTTAGGTACATAAGGCTTGTCGAACCACGGATCGTGATGCGGTTTCTTAGGTGCAGGGGTGTGATAGCCACGGTTGTGTTCAGTCCGCTCTGGACGCTCCAAACGCTCAGGGCGTGCCTCACGCTGCGGCCTAGCTGAATGTTGCGGCAAGTCAGCCTTCTCTTTTTTGATCTCGGTCTTGATGAGCTTCTCGATCTCGACCAGATATTTCTCTTCTTCCGGTGACACTAAAGATATCGCTTTGCCACTCGCGCCTGCGCGCCCAGTACGCCCGATGCGGTGTACGTAATCTTCCGCCGCATGCGGTATCTCGTAGTTGATGACCATGGGCAGATGGTCGATATCCAAACCGCGCGCCGCCACATCGGTGGCGATCAACACGCTGACCTTACCTTGCTTGAATGAATCTAAGGCTTGCATGCGTTCGAGTTGACTCTTGTCACCGTGGATCGCATCGGCGGACACACCTTCGCGTTGCAACTGACGCGCCAAACGACTGGCCGTGAGTTTGGTCTTGGTGAACACGATGACTTGCTTGGCATCATCACCCTTCAACAGCTTCGCCAACAGTTGATGTTTGTCTTCACTCGCGACCAAGTAGACCTTCTGTGTGATGTTGTCCGCAGAGGCATTGCTGCGCGCCACTTCGATCAAGGTAGGGTAGTTCATGAATTCTTCCGACAGTTTCTTGATCTCGTCAGAGAAGGTGGCGGAGAACATCAGGCTCTGCCGTTGGCGCGGCAACAAGGCGAGGATGCGTTTCAATGCAGGCATGAATCCCATGTCCAACATGCGATCCGCTTCGTCCAACACCAACACTTGCACGGTATTCAATAGCACGGTCTTTTGTTCGATGTGGTCGAGCAAGCGTCCCGGTGTCGCCACCAAGATCTCCACACCTGTCTTCAGATGCGGCGTCTGGGTCTTGATGTCCACCCCGCCGTACACCACCAAGGAGCGCAGGTGTGTGTATTTGGCATAGGCTTTGACGCTCTCTTCCACCTGCACCGCCAATTCGCGGGTCGGAACCAAGATCAAGGCGCGCACCGGATGTTTGGCGGGAGAGGTGCTGGCACTCGCATGAGGCAACAACTTTTGCAGCAACGGCAATGCAAAAGCGGCGGTCTTACCCGTACCTGTCTGCGCGCCCGCCATTAAGTCGTCACCTTCCAGCACCAAGGGAATGGCTTGTGCTTGGATGGGGGTGGGAGTGGTGTAACCGGACTCGGTAAGTGCCTTGAGTATCTGCGGGGCGAGCTTCAGGTCGGCAAAACTGATTGTGTTCAATGTAGTGTTCTCTTGGTTGGCGCTGCATTTGGGTGCGCGCATTATACGCCCCTCATGGCCTGCCACCTGGAATCAAGCAGGTGCCTGATTGGGAATGGACAACTGCGCTTCCAATCCACCGCCTGAGCGCGACATCAGCGCAAACTTCCACCCATTGGCATCAGATAATTGACGCGCAATGGACAATCCAAGACCGCCCCCCGTGACAGGGCTGCGGGATGATTCCAAGCGGTAGAACGGACGGAATACATTCTCTAACTCAGCAGCAGGAATTCTCACCTTATGATTGAAAAACCGATACGAAGTTGTGTTGGCTTCTTCACGTTATAGTCCAGCAGGCTTTCACCGTAACCTTCAAATAACTGAACGCTGAAAAACCCCCCAGTTCTGGCGAACAGTGGCTTTCGAAGCGGTGTCGAAAATTCCAGTTGGGCACTCCCATAGCCCGCTGTGCCTGTTCGCATCCGGCTGGTAAGCAACCATCCACGCTCATCTCCGTATCTAAATTGCCAATCCACATAGCCACGGTAACTTGCGATGTCCGGATTTCCATCCTGATTAAGGTAACCGTAAAGACGAGGCGAGAAGAATAGCAACTTGCCATCATCGAGATTTTTTCTCCAAGCAGGTTGGAAAAATGCAATGTTTATGCTGCGGGAAAATGCACCGTCCCTGCCATTGGATTCATGCTCTAGTCCACCACGTAAAAAAACCGGCCCATATGTGCCCATTTCATCCAGCTTGGATTGCCAGAATAGGCTGGGGCGATAATTGGTGTCATGGAATGGCATTGAATTTGAACTCATATCCCAAAAAGAAGTTTGGGTATAGCCAAGGTGTAACTTACTCAACGCAGGTAACCATGCTACGGGATCAGATTCAGCATCAAAGAGACGATATTTGAAACTCAGTTGGAAGCGCGAATTCAAGGTCTTACTCGAACCCATCACGAAATACACAGGCTCAAGAGCTGAAAGTGCAGGCTCGATGGCTGGCAGAGGGTCCATACTTAACGATGACTCGACATCCTTATCTGCCGCTAAAAAAATTGGTGTGTTTGGAGATATGACATTTATCAACAATGAGTTTGTTGCGAGTTCTTGTGCATTGATCTGCAGCAACCCAGCGTATCTTTGTGGCAACCTAGCAAAGTAAATACGCCTACTGGCACTATCCCCCGCGACCGACAGCGGCATGAGAACAATCTTGCTAGCTTCATTGTTTGACCTAATATTTAAAACCAAGGCTTCTGGCCACACACTGCTTGCATCAGGGCGAATAATTTCAAGCCTTAATTCCTCTCCGCTATTCACCCATTCATGCTGGCTAGCAATGAGCCATCCATTGTCGGCTTGGGCTAGGACTGGTAGCCACAAGCCCACACCTAACGTCATACCTAAAAGAAATCGCACGCTGTTGACTGCTATCGGGGATGTAGCGCTTATATGCGCTTCCGCAACAGCATCTGTACCGACACAGCCGCGATCACCAACCAAACCCCAGTACGCATACCCATTGCTACTAGCGTGCGTTGCTCATAAGCGCCACCAGTGTTGATGTGTACGCCAAAAGCGGCAAACGTGATCATGATCGCTGCTACGATGGCGATAGCAAGCCAGACCGCCCAACGTTGTTGCAACCACAGTCCGACACCGGCAGCGATGTAGGCGAAGCCCGACAGGAAATTGAACCAGAGTACGAATGGCACATAATTTCCTGCCACCGCAACTGCTTCCTCATTGCCCAGCAACACCGCGCCCCCCTCCTTGATCGTCATCAAACCAAATAGGACCG
>Ga0209015_10085_pt1 | contig 16205 bp, 19 predicted proteins | sample EPASupsiteSAE300_FD_187264 | JGI IMG/M metagenome (GOLD analysis project Ga0209015, IMG submission 187264) | Bioremediated contaminated groundwater from EPA Superfund site, New Mexico - Sample SAE3-00 (SPAdes) (version 2) | ecosystem: Environmental > Aquatic > Deep subsurface > Groundwater >...
AGTTCGCCGTCATGTTGATGGCTTGTCCCTGTGACGTGCCGGACATCTTGGTGAAGCCTTTATAACTATCGGTTTGGCTGGTGATCTCGCCGGAGCCGCTCATTTTCCCCTCATCGTTGTCACATTCCATCTTCCATGTGGTCTTGTTACCCGAGGTCTTTAGGTTGGTGATCTCACAGCCATCTTGTTTGATCAGCTGTTTGGGATCCTTTGCGGCCCCCTTTTGTAGGCAGACAGTGATGGTCGAATCGGGCATTGCCATGCCTGGCATCTCTGTCCTTGAAACGACCTCCCATTGCTCGCCGGGGGCAGCAAAGAGCGGCGTGGCAAGCAGGCTGGCAGAAACGGCTATCGAGTTGATCAGAAGCTTGTTCATAGTGATTCCCCTTAACTTAAGTTGAATAGTGTGATGCTGAAAATTGCTGCGAACGGGGTAATTCTTTGCCTTCCTCGCCAGTCCGTCAAGCGCTGAATATAGGAACTTGCGGGGCGCTCGGGTATCATGCGCATCCCTTTGAAAGCCAGTCCCTTTTTGCTATGAATCCGACCTTAGTCTTTGACATCGAGACCATCCCCGACATCACGGGCTTGCGCGCTTTGTATGAACTCGACAGCGCAGTGAGTGACACCGAGGTGGCGGAACTGGCATTCCAGATGCGCCGCCAGAAGACAGGCAGTGATTTCCTGCCGCACCATCTACAACGTGTCGCGGCGATCTCGTGTGTGTTGCGCGAGGGCGACAACTTCAAGGTGTGGTCGCTGGGCGAGATGGGGGAGGATGAAGGCAGCATCATCCAGCGCTTCTTTGACGGTATCGAGAAATACACGCCGCAGATCGTGAGTTGGAACGGTGGAGGTTTCGACCTGCCAGTGTTGCACTATCGCGGTTTGATCCATGGCATCCAATCGCCGCGCTATTGGGATCAGGGCGAGGACGATAAGGATTTCAAGTGGAACAACTACATCAGCCGCTACCACTCGCGCCATCTCGACTTGATGGACTTGTTGGCGATGTACACAGGGCGCGCCAACGCACCGCTGGATGAATTGGCTAAACTCATCGGCTTCCCCGGTAAGTTGGGAATGGATGGCAGCAAGGTATGGGATGCGTATCAGCAAGGCAAGTTGGCTGAGATACGCAACTATTGCGAGACCGATGTGGTGAATACTTGGTTGGTGTTCGCGCGCTTCCAATTGATGCGCGGACAGTTCAGCAAAGCGCGGTATGAACAAGAGCTGGAGTTGGTGCGCAGTACATTAGGTAAATCTACCGAGGCGCATTGGGTGGAATACTTGGCAGCTTGGAGCAAAGCTTAGATGTTGCGAAACGCCTGGTTGGCGCTGGGGGGGGTGTGGGTCGCTATCGTGTTCTATCTTTCCCTGACACCTAATCCTCCTGAGACTGTTTCTTTTGACGGCGTGGACAAGCTGGAACATGCACTCGCCTATATCTTGCTTATGCTCTGGTTCTGTCAGGTGATCGTGACAAAACAGGCGCGCATCTTTTTGTTCATAGCCTTTGTGGTGATGGGTGTCGGTATCGAGATACTGCAAGGACTCAGTGGCTACCGCTATTTTGAATATGCCGACATGCTGGCGAATATGACGGGCGTGTTGATAGGGTTTGGTTTGGCGCATACCCGGATGGGATGCATCTTGATGAAGTTGGAACGAAATGCAAAAAACACATAACAGCGTCGTCATTGAATCACTCGACCACGAAGGTCGCGGCATCGCGCATGCCGATGGTAAGGTCATCTTCATCGAAGGTGCGCTTACGCGCGAACTGGTCACCTACTCGACGTATCGCAAGAAGAACAATTTCGAACAAGCCAAGGTCGGTCAGATACTGAAACAGTCGTTCATGCGTGTACAGCCCAAGTGCGCCAGCTTCGGCGTGTGTGGCGGTTGTTCCATGCAACATCTGGATGCGGGTGCTCAGGTCGCGGTCAAACAGCGTGTGCTGGAAGACAATCTACAGCGCATCGGTAAGGTGAAGCCGGAGGTGATACTTTCTCCTATCTACGGGCAACCGTGGGCTTATCGTCAGCGTGCGCGCCTGTCGGTGCGCCATGTGTTAAAGAAAGACAAGACGCTGGTGGGTTTTCGAGAGCAGAACGGAAAGTACGTTGCAGATATTCCGCACTGCGAGATATTGACGCCCAAAATCGCCAGCTTGCTGCCTCTGTTAGGCGAGTTGAACGAGCGTTTCACCAAGCGCGACATCCTGCCGCAGATCGAAGTGGCGGTGGGCGATGATGTTGAGGTGCTCGTGCTGCGCATCATGGATGCTCTTTCCCCATCTGATGAAGCCGCCATTAAGGCGTTCGCCGATGAACATCACGTGCAGTTTTGGACGCAGACAGGTGGGGTGGATACGGTCAAGCCGTTTTATCCTTTGGATGCGCCTGCACTGAGCTACAGCCTGCCTGAATTCGGCATCACCATGCCATTCGCCCCGACCGAGTTCACTCAAGTGAACAGTGATCTAAACAGATTAATGGTTAGTCGTGCGATGCGTCTGTTGAAACCGCAAGCGAATGAGCGCATAGCGGATTTCTTCTGCGGTTTGGGTAATTTCACACTACCCATCGCACGAAGTGGTGCCAAGGTGATGGGCATCGAAGGCAGCGATGCATTGGTGCGTCGTGCGTTGCAGAGTGCAGACTACAACAGCTTGAGCATCAACACGGAGTTTCGCTCAATGAACCTGTTCGAAATGACCGAGAGCGTATTGCGGGGGATGGGCAAGTTCGACAAATGGTTGATCGATCCGCCGCGTGATGGCGCTTTCGAGTTGGTGAAGTCCATCAGCGAAGAGACTGCTCCCAGTCGCATCGTGTATGTGAGTTGCAATCCGGGCACGTTAGCGCGTGATGCAGATGTGCTGGTGAACACGAAGGGCTATGTTCTTAAGTCGGCGGGCGTGATGAATATGTTTCCGCAGACATCACATGTCGAATCCATTGCTGTGTTCGAGCGTCAAATGTGATGTGAGTATCTTTGCGCGATAAAAAAGGCGGCCTAGGCCGCCTTTTTGTTAGGAGTGGATCGCGTTATTCGCGTTCGCCGCTGAATGCCATCAACAGATTGAGCAAGTGGATGAACAGGTTGTAGATATTCAAGTACAGGCTCAGTGTCGCCATCACGTAATTGGTCTCACCACCATGTACGATTTGGCTCACGTCATACAAGATGTAGGCGGAGAAGATCATCACTGCGATAGCGGAGATGGTCAGCGACAAGGCTGGGATCTGGAAGAACAGATTGGCCAACGATGCGACGATGAGCAGGATGAGGCCGATGAACAAGAACTTGCCCATGAAGCTGAAGTCCTTCTTGGTCACGGTAGCAATGGTTGCCAAGGTGAAGAAGATGATGCCAGTGCCGCCCGCTGCCATTCCGACCAATTGCGCACCGTTGCTGAAGTGCAGTGCATGTTGCAGGATAGGGCCGAGGAACACGCCCGCGACGAAGGTGAAGCCCAACAAGGCGACGATACCCCATACGCTGTTACGCAAGGCGGCGACAGCGAACAGCATGCCCATCATCACACCGAACATCAGCAGGGAGCCGATGATGGGGTGTTCTGTCATGAAGGCGAAACTGATGGATGTGCCGATGAAAGCGCCAAGGATGGTCGGAATCATAGTCAGCGCAAGCAGAGTGTAGGTGTTGCGCAGGACTTTGTTCTGTTCGGTGGCTAGTGTGCCGATCTGTGCTGTCTGGGTCTGATATTGCATGGTTTCCTCCAATGAAATCGCGCGATTCGTCTCGACGCGGGCGTGAGACTACCGAAGCATCATAAAAGTTGCAACCGTGATGGTAAGACTGGCTTTGGGAAGGGTGGATTTTCGGGTATCATGCGCGCCATTGTTTTTGCGGGTAATAAGTTCTTGCTTGAACTTATCATGGTAGCGGCGGCCATAGTGCGGCTTCTGAGAGGATGCAAAAATAATCTGGAGGTGTGGCCGAGCGGTTGAAGGCACCAGTCTTGAAAACTGGCGAGGATGAGAGTCCTTCGTGAGTTCGAATCTCACCGCCTCCGCCAATTCGTTTAAGGAGTGATCAATGTTGCGTCGATTCATCGCGGTATCTTTACTTTCCATCAGCGCCGTTTCTTTTGCGGATAATCTGGACATCAACTTGAGCAACACGGCAGCTCAGTTCAAATATAGCCTTCCAAGCGGTGTCGCTGGAAAGTCTGAGCTGTTCGCCTCTGTCATGTACAACGACGTGAATAGCATAATGGGCGAGGCTGGTTTACTCGTTCTGAATGAAGAGGGTTCAGTTCCTGGGTTATCTCTGGGAATTGGCGCAAAAGCCTTGGTTGCCACGCTAAGGAATGTAACGACCAATCGCTTGAGTGCTTCTGGTGCCGCACTTGGTGTGCAACTGCGCTTCGAGGTGCCGTCTGATCGTCGTTTTGCATTGTCGGGAGAATATAACTACGCTCCCAAGATCATCACATTTGGCGATGCTGACCATTTCTCGCAAGCCGCTGTGCGTGCAGAGTTCTCGGTGTCGGCTTTGACTCAGGCTTATGTCGGTTATCGCACGACTAAGTTCTACATGAATAACAATCTGAAAAATGGCGTGTTGGACGATGGCGCGCATATCGGTGTGCGCTTGGCATTCTGATGCCAACACCTGATTGGGAGAAGATATGTTGAGACTGTTGATGATGATTGGCCTGCTAGGTTCGATGACGGTTGCGATGTCGAGCTTGGTACATGCCAAGGATGTCTCGGCTCAGCAAGCGGGCGTTGAATATGCACGTGAAGCGCTGCAAAAGGTGGATGTCGAGTATCAAGATAATCTAAAGAAATTAGCTGAGTCGGAAAAGGAGTTAGCTGATGTGCAGAAGCAAGTTGCTGAAGACAAGAAGAGAGTCGAAGTCTCTAAAGTGAAGTTAGATGCGGCCAAAACCAAATTGGATAAAGCGCAGTCCGTTCTCGATCAGGCATGGAAACAACGTTGATCTGATTAGAACCAAGTAAGCAAAACGCCCCAGCGAGTCTGGGGCGTTTTGCTTAGTAGCCTAACGCACGAGCTGCTTGATAGAACAAGAAGCTGACCAGCCATGCCAGAGACAGCGACCACACCAAGGCGAGTGCAGTGAAGCCATTGTTCTTGGATTCGTTACGCAAAGTGGCGATGGTCGAGAGGCAAGGTGTGTAGATGAGGGTGAATAACATAAAGCTGTAGGCTTGCACCCAATCCAGTTGCTGACCAAGAGCGCCACTGAGGGCATCCCCACTCATTCCATAGATCACAGCCAGTGAGCCGATGACGATTTCTTTTGCCACAAAGCCGAAGATCAGAGCGATGGTGAGCTGTTCGTCGATACCGATAGGGGCGAATAGCGGATGCAACCAAGTACCGATCATTCCTGCCAATGTGTCGGCACTCGCTGGGGTGGCGGATGACGGGAGGTTGGTGAGCAGCCAGACCAGTACGACACCAGCGATGATGAACTGTGATGCTCGACGCAGGAAGTGCGTAACCTCATGCCAGCCACGCAACAACATCTGGCGGCCAGTAGGAAAGCGATACGGCGGCAACTCCAATACGAACGGCTCCGTGTTGGCGAACTGCTTTTTGAACAACAGTGCGGTGATGATGGCGGCCGCGAAGCTGAATAGATACAGGCTGAACAGTACCAGAGGTGCCGCATTGGGCGAGAACAGTGCGGCCGTGATGAATACGAACACCTGTAGTCGTGCCGAGCAGAGTGAGAAAGGGATGACTAGCATCGACAACATGCGCAGGCTGCGTGAGCGCATAACTCTCGTCCCCATCAGGGCAGGGACGTTGCAGCCAAAACCCATCAGCAACATAACGAAGCTACGACCGTCCAAACCCATCTTGGCCATCAGCGCATCCATCAAAAATGCAGCGCGAGACAGATAACCTGTGTCTTCCACAATGGCCATGAACAAGAAGAACAAGATGATGATGGGGACGAAGGCGGCGACAGTGGCGACACCGTTGTAGATGCCGTCTAGTAGAAGTCCCGACATCCACGTCGGTAGTCCTGCACAAGCTGGGTCGAGGACGGTCTCGCGCAACCATCCCAACAGGTCTGCAACACCGCCTTGTAACGGTTGGCCGAAGAAGAAGATGCCTTGGAACAGCAGGTACATGATGCCGAAGAAGATCGGTAAGCCAAGCCAAGGATGCAACATCACGCTATCGAGTTTGTCGGTGCGCGTGTCGGACAATCTGGCAGGAACCTGCACAGCCCCGCTCAATACGCGTGCCATCTCTTGCTCGATGTGGGCGTCTTGTTCCAGTTGCGTGCGTAGTGCCTCTGCCATACCCGGGGTGGGGTAGCGCAACGCTTTTGCGATGGCGTGCATGGCCTCCGGTTGCCCTTGTCCATATTTTGCGCTGATGAGATGGATGGGCATGCCCAATAATTTCGACATCTTCTCGCCATCGATGGTGATGCCGAATTTCTTCGCTTCATCCGCCATGTTGAGCAACACCACCATGTTCAGGTTGAGTTGCTTTAGTTGGATCAAGAGGCTCAGTTGGCGTTCGATCTGAGTGGCGTTGAGCACGACGATGGCTAGGTCGGGGACATTGTCGTGCAGGAAATGACGTACGACTTGTTCATCTTCCGAAAAACCGTGGATGTCGTAGATGCCAGGGAGATCGATGATCTCGGCCATGTCGCCGCCCAGCAATATCTTGCCAGTGAGTAGCTCTACCGTGATACCTGGCCAGTTGCCGACACGCGCCGCACCGCCGGTGAGGCGGTTGAACAAGGTGGATTTACCCGTATTGGGCATCCCTAGCAAGGCGATGCGCTTCATGCTGCTCTGACCTCGATGAGTGCAGCTTCGGTTTGTCGAAGCAAGATGTCAGTAGTGCCGATGCGCACCTGCACCGGCCCGCCAAAGCTCGCCTTACGGATGATCTCGATGTCCTTGCCAGAGCGGAATCCCAATGCCTGTAAGCGTTGGCGCAAGGCGTCATCCGTGTGGATATCGGTGATGGTGCCGCGCATGCCGGGAGCAAGGCTAGACAAGGGTGTATGGGGGTTGAAGTCGTTGGCGTTCACAGTGCTTGGATTATTTCATAGCTCGCACGCTTGCGGACAAATAATCAGTCGAATCGGTTAGAATGCGCGCTCCAAAAAACGTAGCTGACATCATGATTACAGGTAGCCTCGTTGCGATCGTCACCCCCATGCACGAAGACGGAAGTCTCGACTTGGTGGCGTTTCGCGCATTGATCGATTTCCATATCGCCGAAGGGTCGGATGCCATCGTCGTCGTTGGTACGACGGGCGAATCCCCTACTGTGGATGTGGAAGAACATGAACAACTCATCCAAGTCGCAGTGGAGCATGCCGCTGGGCGCGTTCCCATCATTGCTGGCACGGGCGCTAACTCAACCAAGGAAGCCATCGAACTAGCTGCGTTCTCCAAGAAGGCTGGCGCTGCCGCCTCCCTCACTGTCGTTCCGTATTACAACAAGCCGACGCAAGAAGGTCTGTACCAACATTTCAAGGCTATCGCCGAAGCCGTGGACATGCCGCACATCCTGTACAACGTACCGGGACGTACGGGGGCAGATATGAGTAACGACACCGTGCTGCGCTTGGCCCAGATCAAGAATATCGTGGGCATCAAAGATGCGACGGGCGGTATCGAGCGCGGTAGCGATCTGTTGCAACGCGCGCCCAAAGATTTCGCCATTTACAGTGGCGATGATGCGAGCACATTGGCATTGATGTTGCTGGGTGCGCACGGCACCATCTCGGTGACGGCCAACGTCGCGCCGAAATTGATGCACGAAATGTGTGCCGCAGCCTTGAAGGGGGATGTCGCCAAAGCGCGCGAGATCAATTTCCGTTTGCTTGGATTGCATCGCCACCTGTTTGTCGAAGCCAACCCAATCCCAGTCAAATGGGCGGTAGCGCGTATGGGTAAGATGAAGAACACATTGCGCTTGCCGCTCACGCCACTTTCTACAGGTGCGCAACCTGTTGTCGAAGCGGCGATGCGTCAAGCTGGAGTCATTTGAGATGGGAAACACTATGAATACACGCAACATCATCGTCGGTTTGGCAGCAATCACCTTGTTGGCCGGCTGCAGCATCTTCGAACGCAAGCAGGTTGACTACAAAGCAGGCGCAGTAGAAGCGCCTGCACTGGAAGTGCCGCCTGATCTGACCAAGAGTGCGGCCGATCAACGTTTCGCGATTCCAGCAGCAGATGGTACGCAAGTGGCCAAGTTTTCTGATTTCACACGAGACAAGGCTGCCGAACCATGCGCTCAAGCTGCTAGCGCACCTGTCGCTACGACTGCAGCTTCGACCACACAATTGCTCATGGTCGGAGGCGTGCGTTTCATCTTGGTGACTGAATCCTTCGATCGCGTCTGGCGCAAGACGGGCCTTGCTTTGGAGAAAGCGGGCATCGCTGTCGCTGACATGGATAGAAGCAAGGGCATCTACTTCTTGAAGAACGTCTCCAAAGATAAGAAGGTCGCCGATGTGCAAGTGTCGGTGCATGAGGTCAATAGCGTGAGCGATATCACTGTCAAAGAAGGTAACGATTTGAACGGTAAAGAGGCGTCACGCGTGCTCGATGCGTTATTCCAGAATCTGGAAAAATAATATCCAGTGATTCGCTTCGCACTTCTGGGCAGTGGCAGCGAAGGTAACGCCCTCGTAGTACAAGCCGATTCGACCACGCTGCTGATGGATTGCGGATTCTCTGTCAGTGAGACCGTCACTCGTTTGGCCCGTCTCGGGCTTCAAGCAGAACAACTTGACGGCATCCTAGTCACGCACGAACACAGCGATCACATCGCGGGTGTGGTTAGGCTGGCTCGTAAATTCGACCTCCCTGTTTGGATGACGCATGGCACATTGCGTTTTCAACATGCGGCCTTTGCGGAGTTAACTGTTGTCGAAATCAATCCCCATTCCTCATTCGCCATCGGCGATATTCAAGTACAGCCATTCCTTGTTCCGCATGATGCGGGTGAGCCTGTGCAATACGTGTTTGGTGACGGTGTTCGCAGGTTGGGCGTGTTGACCGACACGGGGCATGCCACACCGCATATCGAATCTACTCTTTCGGGATGTCACGCACTGGTCTTAGAGTGCAATCACGATGAAGAGATGTTACGTAACGGACGCTATCCAGCCAGCCTCAAGCAACGTGTGGGCGGGCGCTTCGGACACTTGAATAACGAACAAGCGGCTACCTTGCTATCGCACTTGGATAACAGCAGATTGCAGCACATCGTGGCAGCGCATCTGAGTCAGCAAAACAACCAGCCTGCCTTGGCAGTGGCTGCACTGAGCGGAGTGTTAGGGTGTGCGGAAGATTGGGTCGCAGTGGCAGGCCAACAGCAGGGATTGGATTGGCGAGAGATTGTTTGAACAAATAAGGGGCGTAAAAAAGCCGACTTGCGTCGGCTTTTTTGTCTCTGCTAGAGAAGCAAAGATTAGTGCTTTGCTGGAGCAGCAACTTCAGCAGCAACAGCGGAAGCAGCAGCAACGCCAGAAGCAGCGGCAGCAACGCCAGAAGCAGCTTCAGCAACAACTGGAGCTGCAGCGGCAGCGGAAGCAGCAACAGCAGCTGCGTCAACGGCTGGCTTTTCGCCACAAGCAACGAGAGACAGAGCAACCAGAACAGCGATCAGAGTAGATTTCATGTTATTTCCTAAGGTCAATATTTTAAGTCATCAAGTGAGGGTCATCAGTAACCATTGCGGCCACCCTCCCACCGCAAAAGGCGCGGCATTCTACCAACTTCAGGAGGAAATACTAGGGGGTTATAGACCTAATCTGGTCGGGGTTGCGCCGGGGTGTGAAGCTTGCCACATCTCTTGGAAGCGCGAATTGAGCAAGCGAGCGCCTTCGTGGTCGTTCGTGGCAAGTAATCCGCGAGCATCATCGAAGTGGTAACGACGCACGTAGTGAGCATTATCAGCGACCGCGAAAGGTTCGGTGACGCCTTTCATGTGCGCGGGTGTCTGGAATATCTCCATGCTGTGGCTGAACTCACGCAACAGCATCATCATGCGCGGGCAATACCGCACAAGATGTTGAGGATCATGCGCTAGCAATCTTAGGCGATTGTTAGTGCTGCCAAGCAGGAAGTGGCGCAGGGCATCATAGCGAGCTTCCGAATTGAAGCCGATATCTGAGAAATCCAGCTCAAAGATGTTCAGTGAATGCTGAGCCGAAGCGCACACGGTATCGAGTGCGGCAATGTAGTCTGTGACGCCATCGAACAAAGTGTGCTGCAGCGCATCTTCACTCATATTCATCCCTTCCTCGTGGGTGCCAAGAATCCGTCCAGATACCACTCATACAACATGCTACTGCTACTAGCGCTCAGTTTTGCACCAGCAGTCAGCGTCCGGGCGTCGGCCAATTCACGCAAAAGACGATAATCAGCTTTGCTGACTGGACATGCATCGCCATTGATAAATACGGTGCTGCCATAACATTGCATCTGCGTCTTCAGGTCGAGCGTCACACCAGATTTTTCTAGGGCCTGCACGAACTTGGCTTCGGACAAAGGCCTGTTCGGTGTATCAAAGAAGATGTGTGACTTGGGTTCGGAAAGGTAGCAACCCAAGAAGTTCGCTACATCCTCGTCATCCCACTTCACCTTGCGTATGGTGTCGGCGACTTGTTTGAGCATCTCGGGGCCGATCTCGGATGGGTGCTTTTGCAGCTTCAGATCGGGGTCGGCATACGTGCCTTTGATCTCGATGCGGTCTTGCAGATAGACCAAGAATTGTTCTGCAAGCTCCTGATACCAAGGGGTGCGGAAGCCGATGGAATAGGTCATGCAGTCATCTTCCGCGATGCCGTTGTGTGCGCACTGTGGCGGTAGATACAGCATGTCACCCGGCTCCAACACCCACTCTTGTTCGACTTTGAAATCCTTCAGGATGCGTAGCGGCGCACCCTCGATCAATGTCTGATCGGACTGGGTGGAGATCTGCCAGCGGCGGTGGCCGTGCCCCTGTAATAGAAAGACATCATAGATATCAAAGTGGGGGCCGACGCCACCGCCCTTTGGCGCATAGCTCACCATCAGGTCGTCGAGTCGTGCATGCGGGATGAAGTTGAAGCGTTTGATCAGTTCTGTCGCTTCCGGCAGGAAGTGATTCACCCCTTGCACTAGGACAGACCACTTGGCTTTGCCGAAGCCCTTGAAATCGTCAGGCGTGAAAGGTGAATGTTGCAGGCCGAACTTGCCATTATTTTGAGTGACGAGGCGCGCTTGCGCATCTTCAGTACAGGCAAGATCGATCAATTCTTGTGGGTCGAGCAGCCCCTTGAAACTGGGCACGGCCTGACGGATGAGTAAAGGCTTCTTTTGCCAATAGTCACGCAGGAATTGTTGCGGAGTGAGTCCGCCGAGTAGAGTGTTTTTCATCCTGAGATTATAGCCCTGCAACAATTATTGAAAAGCAAATTACGTCATGCTCCATATTGAAAATTAGATAGAATGTGGACTAGGAGGACGGCATGCCACAACAACAAGCTGCACCACTACAAGCTGGGATGGATGCGCCACATTTCGAGTTGCCCGATGCTGACATGGCATCATTCAAGTTGGTTGGGCAGCAAGGGAAGCACAACGTTGTTCTTTATTTCTACCCCAAGGACGACACCCCCGGCTGCACCATGGAAGCGAACGAATTCAGCGACCATGAAGAGGATTTTGCAAAATACGACACCATCGTTGTTGGTGTCAGTCGTGATGAATGCATCAGTCACGCGTCTTTCCGCGATAAACACGGGCTTTCCGTATTGTTGTTGTCCGATACCGAGGCGCGTGTGTGCAGGAAATATGGCGTGATGTATGAAAAAGAAGTGGATGGACATAAGAAGTTGTCTATCCAACGTTCAACATTCATCATCGACAAACAGGGCAAGTTACGCCACGCCCTCTATGCCGTGCACGCGCATGGACATGCTCAAGAGATTTTAAAACTGGTAAAGGAAATGAAATGAAGATCGCAAAGAACGCAGTAGTCTCGCTCACTTATCAACTTGCGGACGCTGACGGCACCGTGATCGAAAAGGCAGGTGACCCGATCAGCTACCTTCATGGTGGCTACGACGGTATCTTCCCAACAGTGGAAGAAGCGCTGGAAGGAAAGAACATCGGCGACAAATTCTCTGTCAGCATGGAGCCGGATGATGCGTTTGGTGAATACGAACACGAACTCGTGCGTGCCGAACCGCGTGACATGTTCCCTAAGGAAGTCGCGGTAGGTATGCAATTCGAAGGCGGTGCGGAAGGGGACGATGACGAAGACTTCATGCTCTACACCGTCACCGAAGTGACCGACGATGAAGTGACGGTCGATGGCAACCATCCACTGGCAGGCAAGTCATTGGTCTTCTCTGGTACCGTCACGGGGGTGCGTGCTGCTTCCGCAGAAGAGCTGACCCATGGCCACGTACACGGTGAAGGCGGTCATCACCACTAAGTTTTTCTGATTGGTAAAAGTACAAAAGCCCGCATCAGCGGGCTTTTGTTTAGGAGCGTGCGCTATGTCAGATACGCTTCGCCAATTCTGCTGCTTTTCCTAGGTAGGTCTCAGGACTTAGATTCTGCAAACGTTGCTTCTCGCTCTCAGGGATATCCAAGGTCTGGATGAAGGTGGCGAGGTTCTCGCGATTGATACCGCCTTTACCGCGAGTCAGTTCCTTCAGTTTGTCATAGGCGTTCTCGATGTTATAGCGACGCATCACAGTTTGGATCGGCTCCGCCAATACTTCCCAGCTATTGTTCAAGTCATCCGCCAAGCGTTGCGGGTTAGCTTCCAATTTGTTCAATCCCTTCAGGCAAGATTCGTAGGCCAACAAGGTGTAACCCATCGCCACGCCCATGTTGCGCAACACGGTGGAGTCGGTGAGGTCGCGCTGCCAACGTGAGACAGGTAGCTTCTCGGAGAGGTGCTTCAGCAACGCATTGGCCAAACCTAGGTTGCCTTCCGAGTTCTCGAAATCGATCGGATTCACCTTGTGCGGCATGGTGGATGAGCCGACTTCACCCGCGACCACTTTCTGTTTGAAGTAACCCAGTGAGATGTACCCCCAGATGTCGCGATTCAGATCGATGAGGATGGTATTGGCACGGGCGTACGCGTCATACAACTCGGCCATGCAATCGTGAGGCTCGATCTGGATGGTGTAGGGGTTGAACGCAATACCGCGCGCTTCGACGAAACGTTTGGCGAAGCTCTCCCAATCGACATCGGGATAGGCTGAAAGGTGTGCGTTGTAATTGCCCACCGCACCATTGATCTTGCCCAATATCTCAACTGCTGCGATGCGAGCGTGCGCGCGACGCAGCCTATGCACCACGTTGGCGATCTCTTTGCCCATGGTGCTTGGCGTCGCAGTCTGTCCGTGGGTGCGGCACAGCATGGGAACATCCGCCAGATGGTGCGCGATGCTACGTAGCTTGTCGATGATGGTTTGCAAGCCAGACAACATCACTTCCTTGCGCGAGTGGTTGAGCATCATCGCGTGGCTCAGGTTGTTGATGTCTTCCGAGGTGCAGGCGAAATGGATGAATTCTAGTGCCTTGGCGGTCTCGGGATTCTCGCCCAGTTTTTCACGCATCCAATATTCGATGGCTTTCACGTCATGGTTGGTGCGACGCTCGATCGCCTTGATCTGCTCAGCATCCTCTTCCGAGAATTGTGCTGCGAGTTGATCGAGCTGGGCGATGGTGCCGATGGTGAACGGCGGTAATTCTTTGATACCGGCCTCGGCGCTCAAGGCTTTGAGCCATTCGATCTCGATCAAGAGGCGGTAGCGGATCAAGCCGTATTCGCTGAAATAGCCACGTAAGGATTCGACCTTGCTTTGATAGCGGCCATCAAGAGGTGAAAGAGCAGTGAGAGCAGAAAGTGTCATGGTGTCGTAGCCAAAAAGAATTCAGGCGCGCATTTTACGCGAAGAGGTAGTTCTATGCAGTCTGAGTGATGAGCGTGCGGGTCGGGAAGGCAAAGTCGGCACCGTGTCTGGAAACGAGGGCGCGGACCTTGAGTAACACATCCTGTTTGATGTCATGGAACTCATCCAATACCGGGGTCTTGGTGAATGCCTGCACGGTGATGTCGACGGATGATTCCGCGAACTGGTTGAGAGCGACGACTAGGTTCTGCTTGGTATCGATACCCTCATGTGCGGTCAGCATGGCATGGATGTCGGCGACGATAGTGGCGACCTTATCCAAGTCGGCGTAACGCAGGCCGATGACTTCATCGATCTTGCGGTGAGAGATGCGTGAACTGTTCTCGACGACGATGGATGTGAACAGCGAATTGGGAACGAACAGCATGGACATATTGGCTGCACGCAGACTGGTCTGGCGCCAGCAGATATGTTCCACCACGCCTTCGATCTGCCTGTCCGGGGAGCGTATCTTGTCTCCGATGTTGAATGGACGGTCTAGGTGGATCATCAGGCCACCGAATAGATTCGCCAACAGATCTTTGGCGGCGAAGCCGACGGCGATACCGCCGACCCCACCGAAGGCTAACACGCCCGAGATGCTGAATCCCAAGGTCTGCATCACCATCAGCGCGGCGATCACCCCCACCACGATGCGAGCGATCTTGCTCAGACCATCCACCGTCGTGCGGTCTTCCGCACCGCCGATGAGCGGGCGGGACGAGATCGCATTGTTTGCGGCTTCACGTATCAGCTTGAACAAGAACCAAGAGACACAGAGGATGAAGCCGATATTGCGAGCCGGTGCTAGATAGTCGAGCAGTTGCTCTTCAGTTTGGCGATGGATCAGGTGGAGCGCGAAAGACAGCCCAGAAAGCCAGATTAGCGCGGGGAGCGGTTTTTTTGCGGCAGAGATGAGTGCATCGTCCCAGATGTTCTCGGTGTGAGTGGCGGCCTCTTCGGCGCGCTTCAAGGCGCGACTGACGAGGAAATGTGCCAGCAACGTGCCGCTCAGAACGAGGAGTAAGCGAATGATGTCGGGCGTGAGTTCGGTCAGCATGGCGTTCCTTTGCGATTATTCGATGATGCCGCCGCCGAGGCAGATATCGCCATCATAGGCGACCACCGATTGCCCCGGCGTCACCGCCCATTGCGCTTCATCGAAGGAGAAACGGGTGATGCCGTCGGCAACGAGTGCGATGCGGCAAGCCGCATCTTGCTGGCGATAGCGGGTCTTGGCGGCATAGCCGCGTGTGATGTCCGGTGCGTGGCCGCTGATCCAGTGCATCTCCAGCGCGTCCAGTTGCGGTTTGAGCAGCGCGGGGTGATCGTGTCCCTGCACCACGATCAGGCGGTTGTTCGACATATCCTTGCTCGCCACGAACCATGGCTCACCGCTGCTGTCCTTGCCGCCGCCAATGCCCAAGCCCTGGCGCTGGCCGTAGGTGTAGAACGACAGCCCCATGTGTTGCCCCATCACCTTACCTTCGGGAGTGATCATGTCACCCGGTTTGGTGGGGAGATAACGGTTCAAGAACTCACGGAAGGGGCGCTCGCCGATGAAGCAGATGCCGGTGCTGTCTTTCTTTGCGGCGTTAGAAAGGCCGTTCTGGTGTGCGATCTCGCGCACCTTGGATTTGGGGATGTCGCCCAGTGGGAACATCGACTTGGATAACTGAAGTTGATTCAAGCGATGCAAGAAATAGCTCTGATCTTTGCTGTGGTCATCCGCCTTGAGCAACTGAAATAAGCCGTCCTGTTCGCGCACCTTGGCGTAATGCCCCGTGGCGATCTTGTCCGCGCCGAGTCGGATGGCATGATCCAAGAAGGCTTTGAACTTGATCTCGGAATTGCACAGGATGTCAGGGTTGGGTGTGCGTCCTGCCTCGTATTCGCGCAAAAAATAACTGAACACGCGGTCCTTGTATTCCTTGGCGAAATTCACCGCTTCGATGGGGATGCCGATAGTGTCGGCGACCGATACAGCATCGATCAAGTCTTGGCGCGACGAACAGTATTCACTGTCGTCATCGTCCTCCCAGTTCTTCATGAACAGACCGGTGACTTCATACCCTTGCTGTTTCAGCAGCAGGGCGGTGACGGCAGAATCCACACCACCAGACATGCCCACGACGATGTGGGGCCGAGATTTAAGATTGCCTTTCACGTTTGCCCTTTCTCCCGCTTGCGGGGGAAAGTTGGATAGGGGGGCGAGCTTGCTCGCTACTCATAGTGAGTGATC
>Ga0209015_10087_pt1 | contig 15954 bp, 16 predicted proteins | sample EPASupsiteSAE300_FD_187264 | JGI IMG/M metagenome (GOLD analysis project Ga0209015, IMG submission 187264) | Bioremediated contaminated groundwater from EPA Superfund site, New Mexico - Sample SAE3-00 (SPAdes) (version 2) | ecosystem: Environmental > Aquatic > Deep subsurface > Groundwater >...
GGGAAGCCTCGTTGCTAATGAACACATCGCAACCGATGACGGGCTTGATACCTGCGCCGCGCGTGTCTTTGTAGAACTTCACCAGACCGAATACGTTGGATAGGTCGGTGAGTGCCAACGCTGGCATATTGTCAGCCTTCGCCGCAGCCACCGCCTCGCCGAGGCGTACGATGCCATCGGCGATGGAATATTCGCTGTGAATACGCAGGTGGACGAAGGAGGGTTGCATGATGCTCGCGAAGAAAATCTCGCGAGAATTTTACCACTTGGACAGCATCGATTCAGCAGGAATTATTCCAAGCGAGCAGACATGTCCCCGCAACAATATCCCGTATCTATTGGCTTACAGCCCTATTTCGCGCATGGAACACACATTCCACAGCAACCGCCCTTTCCAAAGGGAACGGACTTATCGATACACTTTCAATCGAAACTGAATGCGATAGCCCGTCAGTTAAATGAACGGCCACGGAAGACGTTGGATTTTAAACACCCGCAGAAAAATTTAATGCATGTGTTGCATCGACCGATTGAACTGGCAGCACATTGCAGAAGTTCAGGCTGGACACCTCGTCAGTTGCAGAATGCAAATTGCCAAAATTAAACCGCGTTGACTATTTGTTGACAGGCTAAATAAAAAAGGAGCTAGGCTTTGCCTAACTCCTTGTTTTTTGGTGGGCTGTGCGGGGATCGAACCTGCGACAAACGGATTAAGAGTCCGCTGCTCTACCAGCTGAGCTAACAACCCAAAAGAGGCGCGCATTTTAGGGGAGCAGCCAAAATTGTCAAGAAACTTATCCCTCTAGATGCCTGTGAAGTGCCCATTCCACATGCTCTCGAACGATGTGAGAAGGGTGTTTTACTCGCGTTTGTAAGGCTTGAATGATGTCTGCTGTTTTTGGCGCATTTCCCAGTGCGACAGCGATGTTGCGCAGCCATTGTTCGTGACCGATACGGTAGATGGGGCTACCCGCCAATCGTTGTTGGAACATCGCCTCGTCCCACGCGAAAAGTTCAATAAGACCCACATCATCAAAACCATTGCGAATGGCAAAGTCTGGTTCAACGGTCTTCTGTGCGAAGCGATTCCAAGGACACACCAACTGACAATCGTCGCAGCCGTAGATGCGGTTGCCGATGAGTGGCCGTAACTCGACGGGGATGCTGTCTTTCAATTCGATGGTGAGGTAGGAGATGCAGCGCCTTGCATCAAGTTGGTAAGGCGCAGTGATGGCTTGGGTGGGGCAGATGCTAATACAGGCACTGCATGTGCCGCAGTGATTTTCTTGCGGCACATCAACGGGGAGCGGCAAGTCGATGAATATCTCGCCTAAAAAGAACCATGAGCCTTGTTCACGCGACAACAGCAAGGTGTGTTTGCCGCGCCAGCCGAGTTGCGCTTTCTGCGCTAATTCCACTTCCAATACTGGCGCACTATCCGTGAAGACACGGCACTGGCACTCGGCTTCATCACGGATCTGCTGCGCCAACCTCTCTATACGATTGCGCAATACCTTGTGATAGTCACGCCCCAAGGCATAGCGCGACACGAAAGCGCGGCTACCGTCTTGCAACACCTCCTCCGTGTCTTTCGCATGTTCCGGGTAGTAGTTCATGCGCACTGAGATGACGCGCAACGTACCGGGCACCAACTCGGCTGGGCGCGCGCGTTTGGCCCCATGTTTTGCCATATAATCCATCGCGCCGTGATACCCGTCTGCAAGCCATTGCAACAGGTGTGTCTCGGCTGAGTCTAGGTGTGTGTCGCTGATACCCACCGATTGAAAACCCAGCGCCTTGCCCCACGCTTTGATGTGTATGGCGAGTGCGTCCATATCCGTTCGAGGTGTTACGTTTTGCATGAAGCGAATCATAGCCGAAGTGGTGTGAGCCAGCAGTCCGCCCTGCATCTACCGAATGAGGCGGCCACCATCGCCTTCGCGACTCGATTCGCACACACGTTAAAACCCGGTCTGGTCATCTACCTGCGCGGCGATCTAGGGGCAGGCAAGACGACCTTGGTGCGCGCACTATTGCAGGCATTGGGCTACACAGGCCGAGTGAAGAGTCCGACCTATACCTTGGTCGAGCAATACACAGTGGCTGGGTTAAACTTGCGCCACTTCGATCTATACCGTTTCCGTGATGCCGACGAATGGGAGAGCGCGGGTTTCCGCGATGAGTTCGATGGGCGCAATGTGTGCCTAGTGGAATGGCCTGAGCAAGCCAGTGGATTGCTACCACTGGCCGACATCAGCCTCACCTTCAACATCCTTCAAGACGAGCGAGAGCTATCGATACATGCTTACACCGATGCGGGACAAACATGCTTGAACGCACTGTCCGCTTAGCCCTCATCGCCACCGTGCTGTGGCTACCGTCCGCATGGGCGGAGATCGCCATCAAGTCGGCGCGTATCTGGCCCGCACAGGATTACACCCGCATCACGCTGGAATCCAAACAAGCCATCCGCTACAACCTGTTCGCTATCAAGAACCCAGAACGCTTAGTGATCGATCTGGAGGATATAGCCATCAACGCGACGTTGAACGAGATGGTGAGCAAGATCGGCAACGACGACCCTTACATCAAGAGCGTGCGCGTGGGCAGATTCAAACCCGGGGTAGTACGCTTGGTACTTGATTTGAAATCAGAAGCGAAGCCGCAACTATTCAGTTTGAAACCAGTGGGAGCTTACGGATACCGCCTAGTTCTGGATGTGTATCCGCTGGTCGCTGTCGATCCGTTGATGGCATTGGCACAACAAAGTGAAAAAAAATTAGCTGAGAGTGAGCCTATCCCCACACCAACATTAGCCGAAGCCCCGCCAGTCGTACTCAAACCTAGCGTGGAATTGCCGACGCCCCCCGTCGCCAAACCTGCGCCTCAGACTCGCCCCGAACTCAGCACACGCATCCTCATCGTGGCGATCGATGCAGGGCATGGCGGTGAAGACCCCGGCGCGCGCGGACATCGCGGTACGAATGAGAAACATGTGACACTCTCCATCGCCCGTAAATTAAAAACCCAGATCGACGAGATACCCGGCATGCGTGGCGTACTGGTACGCGATGGTGACTACTTCATCCCCTTAGTCGGTCGCGTGGAAAAAGCGCGCAAGGTCAATGCTGACCTGTTCGTCTCCATCCATGCGGATGCCTTCGTAAAGCCGCACGCACGTGGCTCATCCGTGTTCGCCCTGTCCGAACGCGGTGCAACCAGTGCCTCGGCACGCTGGCTGGCGAAGAAAGAAAACGAAGCAGACTTGATCGGTGGTGTGAACCTCTCCATCAAAGACCCCTACCTCGCACGCACGCTGCTCGACCTGTCGCAAACCGCCACCATCAACGACAGCCTGAAGTTAGCCAAGCACGTACTCAAAGAAGTCGGGCATATCAACAAGCTACACAGCGGACATGTGGAACAAGCAGGCTTCGCCGTATTGAAATCACCGGACATCCCATCCATCTTGGTCGAGACCGCGTTCATCAGCAATCCTGATGAAGAGAAACGGTTGCAGGATGAGGGCTATCAAGATGAGATGGCGCGCGCCATCCTCGGCGGCATCAAGCGTTACTTCGCCGCGAACCCAGCGTTATCAAAACAGAGAATCGCGCAGAACGACTAGGCGGGAAACACCCCAGTAGAAAGATAGCGGTCACCCCGGTCGCACACGATGAACACGATGGTGGCGTTCTGCACGCGTTGCGAGATGCGCAATGCCACGCTCAAAGCGCCACCCGATGACACACCGCAGAAGATGCCTTCTTCACTCGCCAAACGACGCATCATCACTTCTGCATCCTGTTGCCCCACATACTCCAGCGCATCGATGTTCTGCGGGCTGTATATCTTGGGCAGATACGCTTCAGGCCATTTACGGATACCCGGTATTTGCGCGCCCTCTTCTGGCTGAACGCCGATGACTTGGATAGTGTGACTCACCTCTTTGAAGTAACGCGAGCAACCCATGATGGTGCCCGTGGTTCCCATGCTGCTGACGAAGTGGGTGACGCGGCCTTGTGTGTCGCGCCATATCTCTGGCGCAGTACCTTCGTAATGCGCCAATGGATTGTCTGGATTGGCGAACTGATCGAGGATGATGCCGCGCCCTTCGTTGCGCAACCTTTCCGCCGTGTCGCGCGCCAGTTCCATGCTACCTTCTTTCGGCGTCAGGATGAGTTCTGCGCCGAAGGCACGCATGGTCTGACGGCGTTCGATGCTTTGGTTGTCAGGCATGACAAGGATGAGGTTGTAGCCACGCATCGCCGCTGCCATCGCCAGTGCGATACCCGTGTTGCCGCTGGTCGCCTCGATGAGTGTGTCGCCGGGCTTGATCGAACCGCGCTCTTCAGCACGCCGGATCATCGAAAGCGCTGGCCTATCCTTCACCGACCCTGCGGGATTGTTACCCTCCAACTTGGCGAGGATGACATTGGAGGTGTTACCCGGGATGCGTTTGAGTCTGACTAGGGGAGTGTTACCAACGAAGTCATCGAGTGTCTTGTACATGTTGTGGTTCCGAAAATGGAAAACGCCAGCATGATAAATGCTGGCGTTATCTTTTGCACTGATTGACTTAGGTCGCGATACCCGTCGCGTCGAACAAACCTTCGAACAGGATGGAACTGAGGTAGCGTTCGCCCGAGTCCGGCAGGATCACGACGATGGTCTTGCCTGCGTTCTCCGGTTTTTGTGCGAGGCGCACAGCAACCGCGACGGCTGCTCCGCTGGAGATGCCGGAGAGGATGCCTTCTTCGCGTGCGAGGCGGCGCGCATACAGCACTGCGTCTTCGTTGGTGACTTGTTCGATGTCATCCACCAGCGAGAGATCGAGCGCACCCGGCACAAAACCTGCGCCTATGCCTTGTATCTTGTGCGGGGCGGGTTTGAGTTCCTGACCCGCGCGTTTCTGTGTGAGGATGGGGCTGGCTGCGGGTTCGACAGCAACGGAGCGAATGGCCTTACCCTTGGTCTTCTTGATGTAACGTGTTACGCCAGTGATGGTGCCGCCTGTGCCCACCCCGGAGATGAAGATGTCGATCTTGCCGTCGGTATCATTCCAAATCTCCGGCCCGGTGGTGGCTTCATGGATGGCGGGGTTGGCGGGGTTCTCGAATTGTTGCAGCAGCACGTATTTGGGATCGGATTCGGCAATCTCTTTCGCTTTGGCCACTGCGCCACTCATGCCTTTCGCACCCTCGGTGAGCACCAGTTTTGCTCCATAGGCGACCAACAATTTACGTCGCTCTATGCTCATGGTCTCGGGCATAGTGAGAGTGAGCGGAATGCCGCGCGCCGCCGCGACGAAGGCCAAAGCTATGCCGGTGTTGCCGCTGGTCGGCTCGACGATCTCTTTACCTTTGCCCAACACGCCGCGCTTCTCCGCATCGTCGATCAAGGCGACACCGATGCGATCCTTGACCGAATAAGCGGGATTACGTCCTTCAATCTTGGCGAGGATGGTAGCGTTTGCCCCATCAGTGATGCGATTAAGTTTTATGAGCGCGGTACGCCCCGTGGACAACGAGTTGTTTGCGAATACGTTCGACATACCTTCTCTCCCTTTATGAATATCCGTACCAAAGAAGTCTAGCTGAATTCAAGAGCAAGACGAACTAACCTCTTGGCATATGCTTTTAAGCTTTGAATCTAAGGCTACAAAAAAACCCGCCAAAAACAAGTGGCGGGTTTAGCAATTGAAACTAACTCTTATTTTCTTGCGGAATCATGATGATCATGAGCATCACCTTTTTTAGATTCTTTGCTTTCCTTTTTATCATCCTTCTTTGCTTTCTTGGCTTCTTTTTCAGCCTTTTCTGCGGCCTTTTTCTCTTCCTTGCTCATCTTTTTGTTGTCGACCTTGTCTTCTTTATTGTCAGCGGAAGCCCCTCCAACAGATACTTCCTTTTTCAGCTTCTTGATACTCTTTTCGCCGAATCCTTTGACATTCTCAAGGTCGCTTACGCTCTTGAACGGGCCATTGGCCTGTCGATAGTCGATGATGGCCTGTGCTTTTTCTGGGCCGACACCTTTCAGGCTTTCCAATTGCTCTTTGGTTGCAGTATTCAAGTCGATTGCCGCAAATGCAAAACCACTGAATGCAAAGAACGTGATCAAAATCAATAAGACTTTCTTCATAACATTTCCTTTTACAAAGTTAAGCGGCGGATGCCGCGGGTTCACACCCTCTCCTAGTTCACTTCAACAGCATGTAATTGACGTACCCAGCCGTCCCTTGTTCGACGGTCAAGAAGTTTTCTTCGTACCCTACATCGCGCAGCGCGGAAATATTCGCTTGGGTATAGCTTTGATACTTTCCCCGCAACGCATCAGGGAATTGGATGTAGCGGATGAGTTGCTGCTCATGCATCTGCGCCAAAGTCAGCACGCTTTCGCCTTTGGATGCACGCAAGGTATTGATGGTGGCAACGGCCACATCATTGAAGCTTTGTGCATTGCCCGTACCTAGATTGAAGATGCCGGATTTACCCGGATGGTCCAAGAAGAACATGTTGACCTTGACCACATCCTCAATAGAAACGAAGTCGCGACGCTGGCCGCCATTGGCATAACCGTCACAACCTTCGAACAGTTTTACATAGCCGTCTGCGCGGAATTGGTTGAAGAAGTGATATGCCACCGATGCCATACGGCCTTTGTGTTGCTCACGCTTTCCGTACACGTTGAAATATCGGAAGCCTGCGATCTGGGATGTGCGATGCGACCAACGGCGACGCACCACTTGGTCGAACAGGAACTTGGAGTAGGCATAGACGTTCAATGGCGACTCATACTCGCGACTCTCTTTGAACACGCCACCACCGCCATATACAGAAGCTGATGAAGCGTACAGGAACGGCACTTCTTCACGCTGGCAGTGATCGAGCAGCGAGAGTGAGTAGTGATAGTTGTTCTCCATCATGTAGCGACCATCGGTCTCCATGGTGTCGGAGCATGCACCCTCGTGTAGCACAGCCGTCGTGATGCCTTTGAATTGGCCTGCCTTGAGCTTTTCCAGAAAGATTTCTTTATCTAGATAATCTGCAATCTCGCAATCCGTGAGATTCCTAAACTTGTCAGTATTATTCTTCAGATTGTCGACCGCGATGATGTTGGTCTCGCCACGCTCATTGAGCGCCTTGACGATGTTAGATCCGATAAAACCTGCTGCTCCAGTAACGATGTAGTACATATCAACTCCCCATATCTTCTAATATTTCGGCTCGCGAGACCGTTGCCGTGCCCAACTTGGCCACCACGATACCCGCCGCACGATTAGCGATGCGCACCGCATCTGCCATATCCGAACCGCTTGCAAGCATCACGGCCAGCGTGGCGATGACCGTATCGCCCGCGCCACTCACGTCATAGACTTCGCGCGCTTGTGTCGGCTCATGCATCACATCTTTGTCTCTGAACAAAGTCATACCTTCTTCGCTACGTGTCACTAGCAATGCATCTAGCTTGAGTTCGGTACGCAGTTTTTGCGCCTTGGCATTCAGCTCAGCTTCATCTTTCCAGTTACCCGCCACTTCACGGAACTCGCTACGGTTCGGCGTAAGAAGGGTCGCACCTTGGTAACGCGCATAGTCGTCCCCTTTGGGGTCGACCAACACAGGTTTACCCGCCGCACGCGCAGCTCGGATCATCTCGGCGATATGGGTCAGACCGCCTTTGCCGTAGTCGGAGAGGATGACCACATCAGCAAGGGGTAACTTAGCATGGAAATCGGCCAGCTTGGCATTCAATACTTCATGGCTGGGCGGTGTCTCGAAGTCGATGCGCAGGAGTTGTTGATGACGCGCGATGGCGCGCAACTTGACGATGGTGGAGATGCTGTCGTCACGATGCAGCAACGCCTCTACCCTCCCCTGCTCTGTCAACAAGCGTTGCAGACAATCACCTGCCTCGTCAGCTCCGACCACCGACAACAAGGTGCAATTTGCACCTAGGCAGCCGATGTTGCGCGCCACGTTAGCCGCACCACCCGGACGTTCTTCGACTCGGCTCACCTTCAGCACTGGCACGGGCGCTTCTGGCGAGATGCGATGCACATCGCCGAACCAATAACGGTCCAACATCACATCACCTACGACCAGCACCCGCGCTTTTTCGAATGACGGCAGCTTCATGCTGCACCTCCTATGTCTTGAGTGATTTCCTTGAGTGCAGTCAATGGATCTGCTGCTTGCGTGATGGGACGACCGATGACCAGATAACTTGAACCCGCTTCCAAAGCGGCGCATGGTGTCATGATGCGCGACTGGTCGTTCGCGGCCGCATTCGCAGGGCGTATGCCCGGCGTCACCAGACAGAAATCCTTGCCGCATTGTTGACGTAGAGCAGCTGCCTCCTGCGCCGAGCAAACCACACCGTCCAACCCACTATCCTTGGCCAATCCCGCCAGACGCGAGACCATCTCAGCAGGGGATGCGGTGATACCGATACCATGCAAGTCTTCCTGCGCCATGCTGGTCAACACCGTGACTGCGATGAGTTTAGGGCGATTCGCCACGTTCTCCAACGCCTCACGTGCCGTCTCCATCATGCGCCTGCCGCCCAATGCGTGTACGTTCACCATCCACACACCTAGCGATGCGGCCGCCTTACAGGCTTGTGCCGTCGTGTTGGGGATGTCGTGGAATTTAAGATCGAGGAATACATCGAACCCACGTTTTTGCAATTGCTCCACGAACTGCGGGCCTGCAATAGTGAATAATTCCTTGCCCACCTTCAAGCGGCACAACGAGGGCTCCAATCGTTGCACCAACTCCAGCGCAGGCGCAGCTTGAGGGTAATCGAGAGCGACGATGATCTTTGCGTCTTTCATATGGTCAATCCATTCTCTTCGCTACGCTTGGGCGAGTAACTTTCCCAGCTATGACATGCAGGACAGTGCCAGTAGAACTGTCGCGCCTTGAAACCGCAATGCCCGCAACGATACATGGCCAAGCTACGTGTTCGGTTGTGGATGAGGCTCTTCACCAGTTCGATGTCCGAGCGACGCTCACCGCTATAGCCCAATAATTGAGCTTCCAACAACTTATCCAAACCGAGCAGACTCGGATTGCGTTTCAATTCGTTACGCACCAACTGATAGGCCGCCTCCGCGCCATCACGTTGCACGATGACGCCAAACAACACATTCATCAGATCGAGCGATGGATATTTTTGCAGATAGCCCTGCAGCAAAAGAACACCACCATTCTCATCATTGTTCTGGCGATAACCTTGCAACACACGTTCGGCGACCAGGGGCAAATACTGCGCATCCTGTTGTTCTACTTTCTTCCATATCTCGATGGCGCGCGGCGCATGTCCTGCTGCCAATTGGATATCACCCAACATCATGCTGGCACGCACACCTTTGGGGTCCACACTCAATGCCTGTTCCAGATGCACCACCGCTGCTTCGGTCTGTTCCTGAGCCAGTTCGGCCGTCGCCAATTCGCAAAAGAAAAAGGCTGCCAACCTAGCACGCGGCTCCCCCGTCAGTGCAGCGATACGCTGGGTGACATCGATCGCCTTCAGCCAGTCATGCTCCTTTTGGAAGATCTCCAATAAGAACTCAAGTGACTCTTTCTCATAGGGCGTTCCATGTAAGCTTTGGAAGGCCGTCTCCGCCCGATCCAAGATGCCCGCCTTCAAATAGTCCTGCGCCAATTCGAACAAAGCCTGTTGCTTCTTCTCCTCGTCCAAGTCGCCGCGCTCGACCAGATTCAAGTGCATGCGGATCGCTCTATCCACTTCACCACGTCGACGGAACAAGCTACCCAGAGCGAAGTGCAATTCGATGGTTTGCGGATCGACCTTGACCACCTCGATGAATGCCTCGATGGCTTGATCTTGTTGCTCGTTGAGCAGGAAGTTCAGCCCCTGAAAATAGGAACTGGGGAGCGTGTTCGACTCCGTGAGCAGCTCTTTGATGTCGATGCGTGCAGCCAACCACCCCATGCCGAAGAAGAGCGGAAAGACCAGCAGCATCCAAGGTTCAAAATCCATCTACGGTTCGATCAAGAAGGTTGTATGGGAAGACGGCTGTTCTCTTCAGCCTGATCTAGTTTATGTCGCAATTGAAGCTCGCGTTGCGCAGCCGCCAATTCGCGGCGTTGCTGCAACACAGAACCCAACATGGCAAGGATGCCTACGGTAGCACCCACAGCGAAGAAACACAGCGACACGACCACCAGTGAAGTGTTCCACTCGTAGCCCAAGAAATAACGCAATGTGACGGGCTGGTCGTTCTTCAGCGCGAAGCCCAACAGGGCAACGAACAGCACGACTCTCAATACCCAGATGATGTAACGCATTCTCTTTTATTTGTTCGCCAGATAAGGCCGCAAAGATAGCATGAACCAACAAAAAATTGGCGGCACATCTTGCGATGGCCGCCAATCATTCACGACTACTTCATTTTCTTACGATTGCGGTAGATCGACACGCTCACGCAGCTCTTTGCCTGCTTTGAAATGCGGTACGTACTTGGCAGGGACTTGAACCTTGTCGCCCGACTTGGGATTACGACCCAAGCGCGGTGGACGATAGTTCAAAGCAAAACTGCCGAAACCTCGGATCTCGATACGCCCGCCTTTTGACAAGGTAGACGACATGCTATCCAAGATCACCTTCACAGCCAGCTCGGCATCTTTGCCGAGTAGCTGTGTGTGCCGCTCTGCAAGCTTGGCGATAAGGTCAGAACGAGTCATGACACCCACTCCTTTTCTTACGACTCAGCCTTGCTGGAATCCATCTTGGCTTTGAGCAATGCCCCCAGATTGGTAGATCCGGAAACATTCGTGTTGTCAGCCGCGAATTTCTGCATCGCTGCTGCTGTATCAGCCTTGTCCATCGCCTTGATCGACAGGTTGATACCACGGTTCTTACGATCCACGTTGATGATGACTGCCTTGACGCTGTCGCCTTCTTTCAAGTGTGTGCGGATGTCTTCTACGCGGTCAGCAGAGACTTCAGATGCTTTCAGATACGCTTCGACGTCACCGTCCAAAGAGATCACAGCACCCTTAGCATCCAGAGACTTCACAGTACCTGTAACGATCGCGCCCTTGTCGTGGCCGGAAGAAACGAAGCCGCCGAAAGGATCACCTTCCATTTGTTTTACGCCGAGGGAGATACGCTCACGCTCAACATCGATAGCCAATACGACTGCTTCCAGATCGTCGCCCTTCTTGTAGTTGCGTACCGCTTCTTCGCCAGCGACGCTCCAAGACAAGTCAGACAGATGCACCAGACCGTCGATACCGCCATCCAAGCCGATGAACACGCCAAAGTCAGTGATGGACTTGATTGCGCCTTTGACCTTGTCGCCCTTTTGGTGGTTAGCAGCGAAGTCGTCCCAAGGATTGGACTTGCACTGCTTCATACCCAAGGAGATACGACGACGTTGTTCGTCGATCTCCAAGATCATGACTTCTACTTCGTCGCCCAAGGAAACGACCTTGGATGGGTGTACGTTCTTGTTGGTCCAATCCATCTCGGAAACGTGTACCAAACCTTCGATACCTTGCTCAATCTCAACGAAAGAGCCGTAGTCAGTCAGGTTAGTCACCTTGCCGAACAGACGTGTACCTTGCGGGTAACGACGTGCCAGACCATTCCAAGGATCGTCGCCCATTTGCTTGATGCCCAGAGAAACGCGGTTCTTCTCTTGATCGAACTTCAGGATCTTGGCTTCGACTTCGTCGCCAACGGTCAACACTTCGGATGGGTGCTTCACGCGACGCCATGCCAAGTCGGTGATGTGCAACAGACCGTCGATACCGCCCAAGTCAACGAATGCACCGTAGTCAGTGATATTTTTGACGATACCCTTAACGATCGCGCCTTCTTTCAAGTTTTCCAGCATGGACTCACGATCAGCGCCTTGAGTCGCTTCCAGCACAGCACGGCGAGAAACCACCACGTTGTTGCGCTTGCGATCCAGCTTGATGACCTTCAATTCCATGGTCTTGTTTTCGTATGGTGTGGTGTCCTTAACTGGACGTGTGTCCACCAAAGAGCCCGGCAAGAATGCGCGGATACCGTTAACCATGGCAGTCAGACCGCCTTTGACCTTGCCGCTGACATAACCTTCAACGATACGGCCTTCTTCCATCGCTTGTTCCAGATCGATCCAAGCAGCGAGGCGTTTAGCCTTTTCACGCGACAAACGCGTTTCGCCGTAACCGTTCTCCAGAGACTCGATAGCGACAGTGGTGAAGTCGCCTGCTTTGACTTCTACATTACCTGCTGCGTCTTTGAATTCTTCAACAGGAATAAAACTTTCGGACTTCAGTCCGGCATTCACGACAACGACGTTTTGTTCAACACGCACAACTTGAGCGGTGATCAATTCGCCTGCGCGCATCTCTTTGCGCGTCAAACTCTCTTCAAACAGGGAGGCAAAACTTTCCATTTCGGCTACAGCGGTCATTTGATTTACTTTCAAGACAATCCCGGGTGAGCGGGGGTTAGTTATAAAACCCAAACAGAAAGGCTTCTATTTGGACTCGTGTTGCAACACTTGGTAGCGATCTAGCACTTCCTGCACCGCCTGCTCGATGTTCAGAGGAGTGGTATCCAGCAAGCTCGCACCTTGCGCCTGTTGCAGAGGAGCTACGCTTCGCTGTGTATCCCGCTCGTCGCGCGCCTGTATATCCTGCAAAAGGGCGGCGATACTACCACCCTTACCCTTAGCCTTCAACTGCTTATATCGCCTTTCCGCGCGCGCCTCGGCACTGGCGGTGAGGAATATCTTGAGTTCGGCATCAGGAAATACCACCGAAGCCATGTCGCGCCCATCGGCTACCAACCCTGGCGCTTGGCGGAAAGCGCGCTGTTTATCCAGCAAAGCGGCTCTAACCATCGGCAAAGCCGCCACTTTAGAGGCCGCCGAACCCGCCTCTTCGGTACGCAATTCGTCCCCGACCATCATCCCGTCTAGCCATGTGTCACCCTTCTCAAAGCGGATATCAACCCTGCCCGCCAACACAGCCAAGCCAGATTCATCATCCAGCGCCACCCCATGCCGTTGCGCCGCCAAGCCGAGCAGACGATACAGCGCACCACTATCCAGATAGTGCATACCCAGCGCATCGGCCACGCGCTGTGCGACCGTGCCTTTGCCAGAGGCCGAGGGGCCGTCGATGGCGATGACCGGAACGGCTTGCGTCACCGTGGCGAATTCAGCGAAATAATCAGGGAAAGTCTTGGCGACGCACTTCGGATCGTTGATACGCACGCCCGAGCCGCCGAACGCGACCAGCGAGAAACACATCGCCATGCGGTGGTCGTCGTAGGTATCAATAGCAGCATGTTTGACCTGTGCAGGCGGGGTGATGCGTAGGTAGTCCGTGCCCTCTTCCACTGTTGCCCCAACCTTGCGTAACTCAGTCGCCATCGCAGTGATGCGGTCAGTTTCCTTAACGCGCCAGCTAGCGATGTTGCGCAACGTGGTCGTGCCGTCAGCGAACAGCGCAGCTGTTGCCAAAGTCATCGCCGCATCGGGGATGTGGTTGCAGTCGAGATCGATAGCGTTGAGCTTGCCAGACTCCGGCGCACGCGACTCCATCCAGTTTGGCCCCATCGTGATGCGCGTACCCATCTTCGCCAACTCTTCGGCGAAACGCACATCGCCTTGGACGGAATCCTTGCCCACTCCCTCGACGCGCAACGGACCGCCACCGATGGCACCCGCCGCAAGGAAATAGGAAGCCGACGAGGCATCGCCCTCGACGAAGATCTCTTGGGGCGACACATAGCATTGCCTACCGAACACCACGAAGCGTTGCCAGCCCTGACGTTCTGCCTTTACGCCAAAGCGCGCCATCATCGCCAAGGTGATCTCGATATAGGGTTTGGAGATCAACTCCCCCACCACCTCCACACTCACGGCACGCCCCATCAAGGGAAGCGCCATCAGCAGTCCAGTCAAGAATTGGCTGGACACATCGCCGCGCACCTGCGCCACTTCACCTGCCAGCGTGGCAGGTTTAATCTGCAAGGGCGGAAAACCTTCATTGCCCAGATACTCAATGCTCGCACCAAGTTGTCGCAAAGCATCCACCAGATCACCGATGGGACGTTCGTGCATGCGCGACACACCAGACAACTCATAACTTCCACCCGACAACGCCAGTGCGGCAGTCAAGGGACGAAAGGCCGTACCTGCATTGCCAAGGAAAAGTTTTGCTTCCTTATTAGGAATGTTTCCGCCACAACCCGTCACGCGATAGGCGTTATCACCTAGTGACTCTACAGGCACACCGAGAGCACGCAAGGCATCCAGCATGCGTTCTGTATCGTCCGAATGCAGCAGGTCGCGCACGACTGTCGTACCTTGCGCCAAAGCAGCCAACAACAGCACGCGATTGGAGATGCTCTTAGAACCAGGCAGACGCACAGTGCCGTGCGCAGACATCAAAGGAGGGAGTTCGAGGGATTCGTGTTGAGACATGCTAAGAACCAATCAGATTATTTTTGCACCCAGGCACTGCGCACTTCGCGTGCCAGACTGAATATCTCTTCCAGCTTGGCGGCGTCGTTGCTCTCTAGGGCTTGATGGAGGACGTACAGTTCAGCGGCGTATTGTTGCAGCTCGACCATGAGTGCATCGCGGTTCGCCATGCAGATGTCGCGCCACATCTCGGGTGAACTGGCGGCAATACGGGTGAAGTCGCGAAAACCACTGGCGGCGAAGGACAGCAATTGATCTTTGTTATCGCGCTTGGCCAAGTCATGCACTAGGGCAAAGGACAGCAGATGCGGCAGATGGCTCACTGCAGCGAACACGGTGTCATGCTGCTCGGCAGTCAACTCACTCACATTGGCACCGCACATCTCCCATGCTTTACGGATACGCGCCACGGCATCTTTAGCGTTCTCCGCCATCGGCGTGAGCACGACACGCTTGCCTTGATACAGGTCAGCGAGTGCAGCCGATGCACCGCTCTTCTCACCGCCCGCGATGGGGTGTGCCGGAACAAATTGCGAGAGTTTGCTGCCCAGATTGGCACGCGCCGCAGCCACCACATCGCCTTTGGTACTGCCGCCGTCGGTGACCAAGGTGTTAGCACCAAGATGCGGGGCGATGCGCTTGAATATCTCAGCCATCTGCGCCACCGGCGTGGCAACCAGCACTATGTCTGCATCGCAAACTTCCAACGCGACATCATTGCCGATGCGATCAAGGATGCCCAGTTGCTCAGCTTCGTTCAATGTCGCCGCACTGCGCCCAAAGCCGACGACTTCCGTCACCGCCCCCGCCTTGCGCAATGCCAACGAGAACGACCCGCCGATCAGTCCGACGCCAAAGATGACGACTTTTCGAAAGGCGGGTTGCATGGATTAGATCGTTCTGCCGATCGCGCCTGCGATGACGCCCAGCGTACCCATGAGCTTCTTCAACTCATCGGGTGTCAGGGCTTGATCCGCATCGCACCATGCGTCGCATGGGCTTGGATGCATCTCGACCAGCAGTCCATCCGCACCCGCCGCGATTGCAGCTTGCGATAGTGCGGGAACCATCCACGCCTTACCACCCGCGTGTGATGGATCGACGATGACCGGCAAGTGCGTCTCTTTCTTCAACACTGGGATCGCAGTCACGTCCAGCACGTTACGGTATGCCGTCTCGAAAGTGCGGATACCGCGCTCACAAAAGATGATGTTGTGGTTACCGCCCGCCGCGATGTATTCCGCCGACATCAGCCATTCGCTGATGGTGGCAGACATACCGCGCTTAAGGATGACCGGCTTGTTGATACGGCCGACTTCTTTGAGCAGATCGAAGTTCTGCATGTTGCGCGTACCGATCTGGATCACATCCACGTCGTATTCCAAGAAGGCATCGATCTGACGCGCATCCATCAATTCGGTGACGATCGGCAATTTGTATTTGTCTGCCGCCTTGCGGAACATGTCCAGACCTTCCACGCCGTGGAAGGTCTGGACATG
>Ga0209015_10088_pt1 | contig 15779 bp, 19 predicted proteins | sample EPASupsiteSAE300_FD_187264 | JGI IMG/M metagenome (GOLD analysis project Ga0209015, IMG submission 187264) | Bioremediated contaminated groundwater from EPA Superfund site, New Mexico - Sample SAE3-00 (SPAdes) (version 2) | ecosystem: Environmental > Aquatic > Deep subsurface > Groundwater >...
AAGTATTGAAGTCGCGCGCTGACTCATAGGCGTCTTGCTGCGTTTCGCAGTCATGCAAAACTTCATTACTTACTGCCTCGCGCAATGAAATAGCCTTCGTGCCATGAACCGGCCATTCGTTTTCTTCGATGTATTCATCAATGATTTCGTTGATAATGCTTTTGAACTTTTCCTCACTGTATCCTTTGTACCCGTCGCACTTATCAAGTGCTTCCAGCTTTTCGCCCCAGTAGCCAAGATTGATTGCCAGCGTTTTCCCATCTTTAAGATGCAGATGTTCGCGATCAGTGCGGAAGAACTCAAACATGTCTTCCAATCTGCGGAATACATACGTCCCCATATCGCCCGTGTAGCAGAGACAGCCAGGCCAAGTGATGAGATCAAAGAACATGTTGGAAGAGTCTGGCTGCTTAAACCGGACATGGCGATTCACGCCGTCATCGCGCAAGATCGTCATTTGATGCTGGGCGACATCTTCTAAAAAGCGCTGCTCTGTGCATTGATCTCTCATACCGCCAACTCCTTTTGACGTGCGCGGATGCTGATTTTTGTGTCCTCTCCAAGCATTTCAGCAATCGTGGCGATCTCAGAACCGTGCGGCTTGAATGACGCGCTCAAGGTGACGCGCACACGCTGGAAGTCGGTGAATTCTTCGAGGTCTGATCCGCGCGGGTCTATGTAAGGCTCAATCTCAAACTTGGAAAGTCGCGCTTCGATAAACGTGAAGCCGCAAAGCTCGATCTCCATGTTGACGTGCTCTCCGCTCCATTTGATTGCGCCCATTGCCGGGAAGCGAACAGTGTCCTTATCGAAAACGAAGCTACGCAGCGCTGGGTCAAATTGCGGCAGGACTGCAACGGCCACCTCATCGATTTCCAGCTTAATATCGACAGCCAATTCTTTATCGTCCTGCGCGCCTTCCTTGCGTGCATTGATGTGCTTGACCGCCGCGACGCTATTTTCTAATTCAAGTGCCATGATTTAGGTTCCTTGTTGGTTAATGTTCAAGCCTGCTTACGCTTTGTTTCTTTGATGGCGGCCATGTTTGCAAGATTCGCTCTCACCAGCGCAGTGGCGAGCGGCGGGCACACTGAGTTGCCGCACATACGGACTTGCGCGCTCTTGGTCAGTTTCAAGCCTTGTTCTGGTTTGTCTCCGATGATGTAATGCTCCGGGAAGCCTTGAGCGCGGAATAATTCGCGAGGGGCCAACATGCGCAGGCCAATGTCTGTGATCGCGTATTCTTCGCCGTGGACGGTGACGAGGCCGAAGCGATCACGCGCTGTGACGGTGTGATTTGGCTCATTAAGAGATACGCCGTCTTGCTCGTTGCCGTAATACTTGACGAGAAAGGCGCGAACTTCGGCAAAGTGAGTTCCTTGAGCGCTAAGCGTATGCAGTGGCTCATCGTCTGGCTGCCCGATGTTGTCGCCACGCATCTTGACCAAGTTGCTTGTAACGATGCCGTGGACATTTCCGGTGTTGTCTCTGGCCGGATTTCCTCCGGCAGTAATGGTATGGATTGGGTCGCTTAGTTCGCTGCCAACAGAGCCAGACCTAAATTTTGTTAGGTGCGCAGATACCAGCGAATTGTGATCGGTGCTGGTGACTGTATGTAACGGCTCGTCATGCAGATCGTGACCAACAACACCGCCATAGTGCTTTGCCATGAAGGCCGATACCAAAGCGTGCCGATTCTCCGTGGTTTGGGTTTGCAGCGGCTCATCCATGCGGATGCCACGCACATCATTCGGATTCTTGTCGCCGTAATAAGTCGAGATAATCGGTGCGACAAGGGCGTGTTTTGCGCCGCCGGCAACGACCGTTCCGAGTGGCTTATCTAAGCCAGGTGCGCGCGGAGATTGCCCGGCACGCTCTCCGTACCCAGTCTGAATCAGTGTTGGCGCAATCAATGCGAAGTGACCGCCTTTGACCTGTGCGCATTGAGTGCGGAGCGGTTCATCCGCAGCCATGTTCCGCTGGTTGGATCCGTTAGCGTGCTCTGTAATGAACGGAGTTACCAATCCATAGCCGCCACTCGCCGTGATCGTCGGAAGAGGTTCTGACATACTCCGATGGCCTTTGCCCCAGCGTTGTGATGCTCCCGGCTTACCTTCTCCGTGCGCAGCGGTAACGATGAACGGCTCCGCAGCATTGACCACATAGCGCATGATTCCCTTGGCTACGCGGCGCAATGTATTGTCTGCTAGTGGGCGAATCACGCCGAGCACGCGGGCCTCTTCTTTGCTCAGAAAGATGGATGGGCACGGAATCGACCAGTCGATGCACTCCGCAGCAGTACGCCAAGGTTTGAGCTTCCCATTCTTTACATCGTCTTTCTTTGGGTCGCCATGCGTCGGCGTCGGCCAGACGATTGGCTGTCCATCGCGGCGGGCGATCAGGAATAGACGCTTACGGATGGTCGGTGCGCCGAAGTCGCACGCGCGCAACTCTTTGTGCTCGACTGTGTAGCCTTGGCGTTGCAGGGCATTGCGGAATGCATTGAACTCGCGCCCTTTGTTCTTTGGGCAGGGACGCATATTGCCGTCAGCGCCTTCGACCAACGGGCCCCAAGTTACAAACTCTTCGACGTTCTCAAGCATGATGACGCGCGGCTTGCGAATTGCAGCCCAGCGCAGTGCGACCCATGCAAGTCCGCGAATCTTCTTTTCAACAGGCTTTCCGCCCTTGGCCTTGGAGAAATGCTTGCAATCCGGCGAGAGCCACAACAGGCCAATTGGACGGCCTGGCTCGACGTCGCGTGGGTTGACCTCCCACACAGATTCGCAGTAATGGCGCGTCTGTGGGTGATTTGCAGAGTGCATTGCGACAGCCTCCGGGTCGTGGTTGATCGCCACGTCAACATGACGGCCAAGGGCAATCTCTATTCCAGTTGATGCGCCACCGCCACCGGCAAAGTTGTCGATGATGATCTCTTCATTGATGTCGAGGATGAGTTGTGGAGTAATCACGCAGCAACCCCCGCAAACTCTTCACGTAGCCATAACTGAGCAACTGAGTCGGTTGTATCGAAAGCGGTTGCCACGGCTGCAATGATCTGTTCGCGAGCTGGGCGAACATCTTTTGGCTGTTCGTAATTGCTGACGGCTTTTTTCTCTGTTGTGACTGCATCTTTCATCGGGAACGGCCAAACAGTAGCTGGACGCACGCCATCTTTGACTGGCTGAGTTACGGCAATGCTGACGGCGTTATCAACGGCTGGTTGCTGCTCGGCAACCTGTTTTGCTTGTGCATCTTCTTGCGCCTTGGCTTCTGCCTCCGATTTGGCGCGTGCAGCAGCGGCTTCTGCCTCAATCTTGGCCTTAGCTTTGGCTTCTTCCTCGATGCGCATTGCTTCACGCTCGGCTTCCTGTCTTGCAGCTTCGGCGGCTTTATGAGCGTCAATGCGCGAGGTGACTACCAATTGAAAGTCATCCATTGGCTTGCCAATGATTTGTGCAAGATCGTTGAACAGGAACCCAAACCCGGCGGATGTCTCTTTGCACCAAGTTAGTTTGGCGCGAATGTCTTTTGCCGCCGCGTCTGCGACGATCTTGCCATTCGCCAAGGCATCATCCACTGCGCTTTGCATACTGGTGTAGTTGCGTTTGCCTTTGATTGCTGTGGCAAAGTCAGGGCGCTGCACATTCAATTGAATCGGGCGAGTTTCAGCTTCTAGCGCCTCAATATGTGCGGAGTAAGCAATTCCGGCCTCACTTACCATCAGGCGTTTTTTGGCGAGGTCTTCTTTCTCGACATCTTTTTCCAATTGCAATGCTGTTTCGTTGAGGTCTTTGCTCCATGCATCCATCATGCGTGCAGCCTCTCCGATGGTGACGGTCTGCGACAGCATCGAATCCTTCGATACCTTGATCTCCTTGGCTTTGTCGCGGAACATCTTGGCCGCCGCCTTTGCGTTGGAGAAGTCTTGGTCTGAAACAAGCGCGATGGCGCGTACTTCTTCGAGCTTGGCCTTCAATGCTTCACCAAACTCTTTCATATTGTGAGTGGTGATCTCACCCTTGGCGTGAACGAATAGGGCTGGAAGCTCAATTACTATTTCCGCCTTTGGCTTCTCGGCAATTACGCGCGGCACATAGTTGGCAAGATCAATCTCGAATTGCTTCCATCCGGCGATGATGCGATCACGCATTGCCGAATCTGACTTGTAAGTGCGTTCGCGCTTTTCAACCAATTCATCGTTATCGTTAAATTTGCTCGCCATGAATAGCGTTTCATCGCAACCCAATACCATGTGCTGCTGTTCCATCTGAGAGGTGTAAAGTTCAGACAGTGGGAGATCGTTATCGAAAACATCGCGCAGATCATTGTTGAGGCTCTTGTGCTCGAAATTTTTGTCATACGCCATCGTTAGGCCGTCGGACGACGCCGACAGAAGGCGAGACAATCCATAGTCCTCGGTGGCAATGATCGGGTACAGGTCTTCGCCAATAATTTCTTCGGCAATCGGTCTGGCAAGCGCCTCGAAGCGATGCCCGTCGGCAAATCTGCGTAGCGTTGCTTCGTCGAACTCCTGGACAACCCCAGTTGCATATTCCTCAAGCAATTGAGTGCGTGTTTTATATTGCGAGATTCCAAGCATGGCCGGAACATCGCTCGCGTTGAAACACTTTACGCGGTGCTGGTGCCACTCTGGCGATCCTTGTTGTAGGTTATGAATTTGCATTTTTATCTCCTGTAGATGCTTGCTCTTTGTCCCAGCGATCCCAGCACAAACCCTTGTCCGAGAAGTGTTGGCATTGAGAAAAAGACCGTCCAATATTCGAATTGCAGATATTCCAGTCAAGACTGACTGAGCCGGCACATTGGAACCACCACCGTGGGCATGTGAATGAGCGCATTTCTGCGCCAACAGGGAATGGCTTTCCTTGCTCCCAGTCTGCGACAGGAATCCCGCCAAAATCCTCAAGCTCGAACCCATTTCCGGCTCCGATCTTGATTCCGGGATTGGCCTGATAGACGCGCACAACATTTGGCAATTGTTTGCGGCCAGTGAATTCGACGAACTCGGATACCCTGAACCCCAAGCCTTTGCAGTTGTGGCAAACTATCGCGGCCTCTTTGCTCTCACCCATGCCGGAATACAGACCTGTTCCACGGCATGAGCCACATTCATGTTTTACGGTAATGGTCATGTCAGCCTCAGTCGTTCTCGTGCGACCACGAATCAATCGTCTGTTTCTGATCGTCAGTGAGCTTTTCCTTGGTTTCGATGGTGGCGATCAGGTCGGCGACGGTTCTTGTCTTTTCGATGATCGCCTTCCGCCATCCGGCTTTTTTCTTCTCAAAGTTCTCCGGTGTGCAGATGGGGATTTCTTTTTTGCCGGTATCGGCTGCGGCGGAGGCTGAATTCCCGCCTTGCTCTGCTTTGTTCTGCATCACACTTTGCCAAGTGGCCTCGCCGTCCTTGATCGCGCCGAATATTCCACGCAGCGTCACAATTTGCGGCGGCGAGCATTTGGCTAGGTCGTGCCCGAGATAGGAGGCCAGATCGGTCGCGGTAACTCCGATTGAAGAAAATGCGTCAACGATGCGCTTACGCTCTGCATCTGGGTCTTTTGCGGCATCGTCCAATCGAATTTTCTTGATGATCTCTTCCGCTTCGTCGCACAGATCGCCAGGGATAATGCGCAGACCGAGTGAGCGCATGGCCTTTGAGATTAGGGCTCCGCGCTTATTGAGCAGGTCATCGTCAGTTCCGAGTACGGTGTAAACATTCTTGTTGTAGCTGTTCTTGCGCACGCTGATGTAGGAACCATCGCTATTCGGCTTGCTGCGTTCGACGGTTTTCGACACGCGCACATCCAGCGGGTAGGTGATATTCGCTTCCAGATCGGTGACTGATACGCGGTGGACTTCTTTTTGCTCATCCTCGAAGATCATGGTGGTTTCGACCAGCACGTTCTTCATGCAGCGTAGAGCTACTTCGACAAAGCGAATCCCAAGACCTTCCACGCCTTGCCCGATTGGCTTGATGTAATAGGCGCTCTTGTTATTGGCGAAGCTGGGTCGGCGACATTCCTTGAGCAATTCCTGACGTACCGCGTCCATGTTGCGCGGATTGCGCATCGCCATAATGTAGCGCGATTCGACCATTGCTTTTGACTGGGCCGCGATTGCCGTTGAGGCGGTTTCTACAACCGCCATAGTCCGGCCTGTTCCGCCGAAATCTTCTTGTGTTGCCAGTGCTGTTCCGTCGTTCATTTTGTGTGCTCCTGTTGTTTTTATATTTTGTGGAGGTCACGGCTTACGCCGCGACCCGTGACCAGTGTTCAGAGACCCTTGGTGCAGCGGAAGCCGACGACGCCGTAGCGAATCTCGGGGCCGCCGTCGCTGAGACGGAACACACCGGCAAGCGAGCTGGAGCACCAGCAGCCGCCCCGCACGAGCGCAACGCCAGACCAGTTTGCACCGCCTTCTGGGTACCAGCCGACGCCATTCTTTTGTGATTTGGCGGGCGCGGTGGTAAGCGAGATTGAATCGGCTGCGATCTCGCCGGTCAGGCCGTTCTCATCACCTTGAACATCGTCGAATACCCATGTGTAGCAGTTGCCGGAGAAGTCATAGATGCGCTCACCGTTCGAGAGTTGGTGCCAACGGCGCTCTTCTGCATCCTCGGATTCGTAGGTGCCGGCTTGTGCTTCACTGACGTTATCTTTATGGATGCCTTGGAAAATCTTGCCTTCGCCGACCCTGCCGCCAGTCCAGTTGATGTCTTGCTGGCTGATGTCGTATGCAATGGCCAGCGCGCGGGTTTCAGCGAGAAGGTCGTAGCCGGCAACGGCACATGCCTTGCGTGCATCGTCATAGTTGATCTCAACCCAAGGCATTGCATCTGCAACAGACTGCGGGATACCGGCTGGGCCACGCGATGCGATGTACTGAGCAATTTGGAAAGATGGGACAACCTTTCCGCTCGGAAGCGTTACTTCCGGCACTGTGATGAAAAGGCTGCTTGCCTTAACTGTGGCAGCCACTTTGGCGCGCAGGTCGGAAGCCAGTAGAGGGTATTCATCTGCACACGATTCTGCGTATGCAGCAATGGCCGGTATAGTGTGCTTGTCAGTAGTGAGGTTTAGGACGAAGTATTCGTCGCCGAAGTGCTTCCCGCCTGGCGCATCGGTTCCGTCGGTGCGTGATATGTTGAATTTGTGGTAAAGACCTTGTTCTTGCTGATTCATTTTTTATCTCCATTAAATTTACGTTGATTTTGCGAAACTCATTTCTTTACTATCAGCCACCAAAACAACACACATAAAGCAATTGCGCCAGACCAGCTCAGCCCGATTAACAACAAGTAGTAATGCCAGTTGCGCATTGTGATAATCCATCGGTTTAAGTTGTTTAATCTCATTGCGGCTCCCTATAACGTGTTGGCTGAATGCAATTTGCGCTTTGCAGAAACGTATGCGCTGTATGCGACTTCTGGAGTATCGAAATACCCAAGGTGTCTTTGCTTCCCAGCAACCTGAATGCGCGCTTGATATTTCTTTTTTTCTGCATGGAAATGAACCCCAAGAAACCGAGACTGATTATTTTTCTTTGCGACAATTTGATTTTGTAGATTCTCGCCAGTCGTTACATTTCGCAGATTCGACATGCTGTTGTTCGACGTGTTGTGATCTATGTGGTCAATGTCTCCGCTCGGATATTCGCCATGCACATATAGCCAAGCTAGGCGGTGTGCGTAATACAGCTTATGGTCGATATTGATCTGCACATACCCGTGCGCATAGGTTCCGGCGACCATTCCTGCTTTCCATCTGCCATAAGTCACTTTTCTTGTGAAAACCCCAGTCTCTGGGCCGTAAGAAAAGAGCTCTTTGAGTTGCGCTTGAGTAATCATTGCTTCGCGCTTTTCTTGGCACAATGAATCTGCGTCCACCCTTCAATCTTTGTCGGAAGTATGCAAAACACAGCCCCTTTGAAAGCTACGATGCTTCCGTGCTCTTTTGCCTCTAGCGCAACGTCTTCAAGGCGTTCATCTAGTTGGCATGGACGGAAATATCCGACCGCTTCGCGATATGCCGTAATTCCCATTTCAGGACGGCTTGCAATCATGTTGCTGGCTGCTTGCATGACAATCTCCCTTCTCCGATTTAGTTGAGCACTGATAACATAGGCAGCTTCTAATCCCGACCCATATCAATCCGCACTGCTCGCACTTGTTTTGCACATCGCGCATAAGCCACGATGGGTTTGGTGCGCTTTCGTCATATCCGAACTGGTTTCGCATTTGCGCCTCCATTCAATTGTTCTGACGCCTTCACCCGGAGCAGGGATAGCCTTCTTTCGAACTGGCTACGGTCGGCCTGTATGGCTATCAGGCTGCCTACCTATCCCGGTCGGTGACACCGTGCTAACCAGCCCACATCGCACCTGCAATGCAAGCCAGAGGGATTCTTTGTTGCTTCTGGCTGCCACTCTTCGCGCCCAGTTGCCATTCACCGTAGTCCTTGGCTTCACTCACCGCGCTTGCCACAACATCCGGGTGAGACTGGTTTATTTCGGTATCCGCGTTGGTTGCGGCATGGGATGAACGATAGCAAATGCTATCCATTGAGTCAATAGCAAACGCTATTTATTTGCGCGTTACAAAAAACACGCCGAAGCGGGTTGTGGGGTGGTTGGACTATCCTATAGAGGCATGACGCTTTTTACCGCCTGCTCTATTGTTTCCTGAAACAAAGGCCGATGACGATCTACCAAGCCCCTGACGATGAACAGTCCAGGTTGAGCGGGGACAATCCAACCTTGCGAACTTTCCGTCATCACGCGGAAGGTGAGGTAGGCGGAAGATTTTGCATTCTTGGAAGAGGTGTTCATGCGCACCATGCCTGCGAACGGGTCGGTCTTGTGATGGGGTTGTAGCTTCGGCGCGAATCCTGCGCCAAGTCGTTGCCCCCACTGGGTCACGTTCTTCGGAACAACAAGCGGGAATCTGGCTTTGACGTTGTAGGCATTGAGGCCGCTCAATCGCAAGTTCGTTTTGGTGACGTTGGACATATCCATGTCGCCAGCGACTTTCTGAACGTTCGCGGGTTGGTTCTTCACCAAATGCCGCATCGGAATTATCAGGTAGCGCTGTCCGTTCTTTGCTGAAATCCTCACTTTCGTTGAGGTGTTCAGCATATTTTTCAGATCACGCGCTGGGCGGCCATTGTCTATGTCGGCGGCATATCGGTAATTTGAAATAACCTCTGATTCAAAGTCGCTTACCGAGTGTATTTTTATTGATTCCAGATAGGCAATGCGTTGCTCGGCGCTCAAGCCCGGTATGGTTTTTGTCGATTCAATCCATTCATCGTGAATTTGCTGCGCAGTTGCTTTAACAGACTGCGCAATTCGCAAGGCCAGTTCATTGCTTGCGACAGAGAGTCCCTGCACAAGCGGGGATAGGTCAACAGATATGTTGTAGGTTGGCATGTGCGCATTTTGCCGTCACGAATGTCGTGACTTCACTATGCGCGAAAGTAGAGGTAATGGAAAAACAGCAAAACTACGATTATTGGCGCGATTATCCGTTTACTTCAGGGCGCGGAAAATATTACTTTCGTATCTTTTTAGGCGGTGCTCGACGATGCTATGCATATTGTCTGAAACGGTTGGGTTGTTCAAAAGCCCAGTAAGAGCCCGTTCTTTTTCAATGGATAATTACTATGGATAATTACTATCGCCTTGCCGCATTGTCTGCAAGCATTTCCTGTGAGCCGTTGCCTATGCGCGGGCTTCAAGATGTGCATTACCGTGTAATGATGTTCAAATGTTCGCGTGGAATCCAATCCCCTTTGCCTCATCCTCATCTGGCACATCAGGGAAAGCGCGATCCGGGAAGGCATCTGCCGATGTTATCAATCTATCAAAATCGCACAGATCGTCATGGTGCAACAGCATGACACCAGTTGAATTAGATAGCTCTTTTGCAGACTTGGTATAGCTTTGGTTCGTAACGACTGCCGCCATGTCGGCGGAGCGGTGCTTTTTCGCTGCAAATACTTCTTGTACTGCCGCATTCCCAACTGGCGATGAATACAGCTTGCATTGCAAAACTGCTGTGATCTCTTTCCCGTTTATATTCTTCGTTGCTATCACATCAGCGCCTTGATCGCCTGTTTGCCCAACTGTTCTGGCCGCCCAGCCTAGCTTTCCCAATGCGTTTGCGCAGGCTATTTCAAAATCAGCCGGTGACATGTCTTGCTCAAATGAATCATTTTGTTCGTTGTTTTCGCAATACTCATCTAAAGACTTTTCAATTTGCTTGAAGTAATAAAGTCGAAATTCATCGGATGAAATGTAATTTCCAACTTTTTGTTTTAGCGAATCCATGTGTATTCCATCGACCACCTCTTTTCGGATAATCGGAGCAATTATTTCGCTCAAAAAATACAATAACTCATTACGGTATCGCTCATAATTTGGCTTACCGTAGTCATCGACGCTAATGAGTTGTTTGCTCTTTATGTAAAGGGTTTTTGCGTGCTTGTTTGATTGATCGACAACAATGGATCTGATCTTTGCTCTCGCGTTCTCTGCGGCTTCCTCTGCCTTTGTTGTGTACATTAACCACGCCACAATAAGCAGCGTGGCGAATATACCTATAATTGTTGGGAGCATAACTTAATCTCCAAAATTGAACGTGAGCTGGATTTGCAGGCGGATCACGTTATTGGGTACCGTTGTTTTTGGCTTTTTTGAGCAATTCAACGAGCGAATCGACATCTTTGATAACTTCATCAATCACGTAATCCGGCTGCCCTTGAAGAAGTTTATTTAGATGGGCAATCCTTGGGTTAATCGCCTCTTTTGCGTATTCACTAAAATAACCATCTGGCAGGCCGGCCCTCTTCTCCATGTTTTTGGCAGCGGTTTCGCCAAATGCTCTATGTCCAGTCAGTATTTGAGAGATGTATGTTGCGTCAATCGGCGTATCTGCATCTTTCTGCGAATACTGCCTCGAAAAAGCAGCGGGGCCGCCAGCATCGCTGACTAATTTTCTAAGTATTGCAACTCGTGGGGTGTCTTGTTTCATTTTTTGATGTTCGGTTATGGATAGCAAAAAGTAAATTGACGTTTGCTATTGACTCAATGGATAGCATTTGCTATCGTTCTCGGCATGAATCTCACCCAATACATTTCAAAAATCGAGACAGCGGCAAGTCTCGCAAGGAAGCTCGGCATATCACCCGTACTCATTAGCCAATGGAAAGCGGGGGTTCGGCCTGTGCCAACGGAGCGATGTGCAGACATCGAACTCGCTACGGATGGAAAAGTAACTCGCAAAGACTTGAGGCCAGATGATTGGGCTCGTATCTGGCCAGAACTCACCAACAAGGAGGCTGCATAAATGAACCAAGACCATGCCACGACCATTGAAGAGTCAATCGAAGAGGCCATCAGTGATCGTGCCAATTGCAGCGCTCCGCACGTCGCAGAAAGCCTTACATTTTTCATAGCCGAACATTGGCCGCCAAATACCACTGTTGCTGATTTGGTTGCGTTACGAGTTGAATTGGAAGTCACTTTATCCATATCCGCTCGCGACATCGCCCTGAAAACTCTCGCTGCAATTCGCGCGAGAACCCAATCAATCCAAGAATAAGAACGTGATGAAATCGCCTCGCCTCCCTGAGCGTGAGAACCGCCCCTGCCAGCGCGTAAGCGTAGCCACGCAAAGAAGCTGTGGCCGGATGGTGGGTTCCTTTTTATTTCGATGTGGGTTGCTGTTTTCACTGCCCTCATTTTATTTTTTCGGGCTTTTTCTGTCTGTCCGAAGCTGTCCGAAAACAAATCTATTTTTCGTAAGGGGTCGGAAATGCAATCCGCACTGTTCCACGAATCACTGAATGACGCGCTTCGCGAGGTGATCTTGGCTCTTGGCGGCACCAAGAAGGTCGCCGTGCAGATGCGCCCTGAAAAGACCGTGGATGAGGCTGCGCGCTGGATTTCAGATTGCCTTAATCCTGATCGTAGAGAAAAGCTTGACCCTGAGCAGGTGCTTTGGCTACTTCGCGAGGCTCGCAAGGTTGGGTGTCATTCGGCATTGCATTTTATGTGTGCTGAGGCAGGTTATTCCCCTGCGCTACCAATCGAGCCGCAAGACGAGATTGCAGAGTTGCAACGTAACTTTATCGAATCTACGAAGCATTTATCCAGGATGGCAGCTCGCATTGAGCAGTTATCCGGTAACGGGGGGAAATGATGCGAACTGCAATGTTAGACACATCAATCGACGCATTTCATAGCTTGCCGAACAGTCAGATAAAAACTCAAGCAGATCGTATCTACGACATCGTGGCAGCGCATTGCAAGCGTGTCGGAAGGGATGCTTCACTCAACGAAATAAAACGGCTCTACCGTGCCACGCATGGCAAGGATATTGAGCTTTCCACGACCAGCGCGCGCGTGAATGCACTTGTTGCTTCCGGCAGGTTGGAGCGGCTTGAGTCAACCCGCCCATGTGCGATCACGAAAAAGAGCATCCACCCAGTGCGATTGCCGATGAAACAGTCGGAACTATTCAACTAATGAGGCTGTTTTAATCATGGCAAATCAGTGGTTCCGCATGTATTCCGAATTCGCGAACGACCCAAAAGTACAGCGCTTATCTGAAACAGATCAGCGCCGTTACGTGATGCTTCTTTGCCTTCGTTGCAGTAACGACGATGTAACGTTACATGATGAAGACGTTGCATTTCAACTGCGCATTTCTGAAACAGATTGGGCGGCTACTAAAGCAACCCTGATCGAGCGAAAACTGATCGGCGATGGCAATAACCCTAGTGCATGGGATAAGAGGCAATTTGCATCAGACTCAAGCACGGCAAGGGTTGCAAAGCACAGAGAAGCAAAGAAACGCGGCGGTAACGACGATGTAACGTTACATGATGAGCAAGGTAACGCCCCAGATACAGATACAGATACAGATACAGATACAGAACAGAAACAGAGTAAATCAAAATCTTTGTCGTCGCCTTCGGCTTCGACCAATAAAAATTCTCTCGCCATGCTGGTCAGCTTGGATGTCCCTGAGCAAATAGCCAAGGACTGGCTAGCAGTCCGAAAGGCAAAACGAGCCCCCCTTACCGAAACTGTGCTTGAGGAATTGAAGCTGGAGGCAGGCAAGGCAGGCATTACCGTTGCCGAAGCGGTGGCTATTTCCGCAAAAAATAGCTGGCAGGGATTCAAAGCTACTTGGCTTAACAAGCAAGGCGTTGTCAACGGCAAATCCTCAGTATTTGAGCAAACGATGGATGCCGGTGCAAGGGCGAAGGCAAAACTTTTTGGGGATGGGGTGCCGCATGAAGCAAACTGATTTTGATGATTTCAACCAAGTGATTTCTGCTGTCGGTGAACTGTACGGCAAGCCAGTTGGAGAATTCGCAATCCTGCTGTGGTGGAACGCGCTCAAGGACTACGACTTGAAAGCTGTGCAGGAGGCATTGAGCCGCCATGTGCGCAACCCGGACAATGGGCAATTCATGCCGAAGCCAGCCGACGTAGTGCGGATGATGCAAGGCTCAACACAAGATTCTGCATTGAGCGCATGGGCAAAGGTAGATCGGACATTACGGCAGATTGGTACATACGAAACCGTAGTGTTTGATGACCCGCTGATTCATGTTGTGTTGCATGAAATGGGTGGATGGGTTGGGCTTGGAACAAAGACGGATGACGAATGGCCATTCGTGGCAAAGGAATTTGAAAACCGTTATCGCGGATTTAAGGCGCGCGGCGAAGTGCCTCAGTACCCGCCAAGGATGATTGGAATTTCCGAATCACACAACGGGCAAAAAGGGTTTGATATTTCGCAGCCGATGTTGATCGGCAATGCAGACACGGCAAAGCGCGTGATGCTGGGCGGAACTATCAAGCCATTGCTTGGTATGACAAAGCTCTGTGTCGATGGTGGGTTTTTGAAACTAGCCGAACCGGAGGCAGCATGAGCGCATCACGCAAGCCAATCCGCAAACCAGGGAAGAAAACTGGTGCGCGCATCAAGAACACATTAGCGCTCAAACCATTAGGAATTCGCAATTTGATCGCCTACGAACTTCCGACTCGTGCCGCGATTGTGGCGCTAGAAAGCAAAGCACACACAAGCGACCATTTGGCTCACCTGTATTCGCTTGGCGACATGGCGCGCCGTATTTCTTCCTTGCCGCACATCCAGAGCCATGCGGCATCCGTTATGCGCATGTGCGAGTCAATTCACCAGTCTGGCGGGGGCGGCGCAATGATTGTCGATTCGATGCGCATCAGTACAAACCTATTGCTTGAGTGGATAAACCAGCAAAGCAATGCGGCAATCAGCTTGGCGGCCAATAACGCGATAAAGGAGTTATCGGCATGAACACTCAAAGACATTCAATCGCATTAAGCCTAGCAGCGCTGGCTGTTGAAATTGACTACCTGCAGGAAATGCCAAACAAGTCTGCGCATGTCGAAACGTTGCACGCGATGGCGAAAGAATTCGCAGGTGATCGAGCATTAGAAATATATCCAAACTTTGATGATGAATGCGCGTGCAAGGTAACAAACTTGGATGGTATTTGTGTTGAATGCGGGAAGGTTTTTGCATGAGCAAGCTCGTGATTACAAGAACCGGTGAACCGATACCAACAGAGCAAGAGTTGGTTGGTATCCGCAAGTTCTTATTCGAGTGCATCCGTGGCACAAACGAAGAGGAAGACCGCGCATGGAAAAGGATTTGGAAACGAATCATTAACCTTGAGGCCGGCGAGATTTCATTCCTCGATTTCATCATCCCGCGCAATCCAAAGTTCCATCGCAAGTTTTTCGCATTGCTCGACATCGGGTACGAGGCGTGGGAGCCAAACCGCGTGCGCAAGAGCTACAAGGGCCGCGTGATGGAAAAGAACCGGGAGCAATTCCGCGAAGACATCCTCATTCTGGCTGGGTTTTATGAACAGACTTTTGACCTGAAAGGTCGGATGCGCCTGCGCGCCAAGTCGATCAGTTTTTCCAAGATGGATGATTCCGAGTTCGAGCGAGTGTACCAGTCCGTGGTGACGGTGTTACTGCGCGAAGTCCTGACTACATACAAAGATCGCGCTGAGTTGGATGCGGTCGTAGAAAGGGTGCTGGGGTTTGCATGATTTTATTTGGCTCTGAAAGCGTGTCTCTGAAGCATGGCGACTGCCTTGAGGTGATGAAGACATTGCCTGATAACAGCGTTGATTCTGTCGTTACAGACCCTCCGTATCACCTGACATCGGTATCGCGTGGCCCACATGCTGCATCACAAAAGCCAAACACGCCGCATGGCCGTGCGCGCATCGGTGATCGCGGATTCATGGGCAAAGAATGGGACGGTGGCGATATTGCGCATCGCATCGAGCTTTGGGAAGAGGTGCTTCGCGTATTAAAGCCGGGTGGACATCTGCTGTCTTTTTCTGGAAGCCGAACCTATCACCGCATGGCCTGCGCCATTGAAGATGCCGGTTTCGAGATCCGCGACCAAATTATGTGGGTCTATGGCTCAGGATTCCCGAAATCAATGGATGTCTCGAAGCAAATAGACAAGCAAGCTGGTGCGGAGCGAATCGGCACTGGCGAAATGGTGCGGGGTGGATGCCGTGCGGCCCGAGGTGGCGGTGAGTTGGTTGGAAGCGAACCGGTTGAGGCGATGAAGTGGAAAGAGATCACGCAGCCAGAAACTGAGGAAGCTAAGCAATGGGATGGATGGGGAACTGCGCTCAAGCCAGCGCATGAGCCAATCGTCGTTGCCAGAAAGCCGC
>Ga0209015_10089_pt1 | contig 15775 bp, 12 predicted proteins | sample EPASupsiteSAE300_FD_187264 | JGI IMG/M metagenome (GOLD analysis project Ga0209015, IMG submission 187264) | Bioremediated contaminated groundwater from EPA Superfund site, New Mexico - Sample SAE3-00 (SPAdes) (version 2) | ecosystem: Environmental > Aquatic > Deep subsurface > Groundwater >...
TGGGGATGGGTTCGCTTGTTGCACAGCTGTTTGAAACTGCCCATGTAGCCGACGGGCGCATCCAGCCACACGTAGAAATATTTACCCGGTGCATCAGGGATCTCGAAGCCGAAGTAAGGCGCATCGCGTGAGATGTCCCAGTCGGTCAGCTTGTTCTCACCTTCCGCACCCAGCCATTCCTGCATCTTGTTGGCCGCTTCGTTTTGCAGCGAACCGCTACGTGTCCACTCGCGCAAGAACTGCTGGCAGGAGTCGGCAGAGAGCTTGAAGAAATAATGGTCGGAGTTACGCAGCTCCGGTTTGGCACCGGAGACGGCGGAGAAGGGATCGATGAGGTCGGTAGGCGCATACGCTGCGCCGCACACTTCACAGTTGTCGCCGTATTGGTCCTTGGCGTGGCACTTCGGACATTCGCCTTTGATGAAGCGGTCTGGCAGAAACATGTTCTTGACCGGGTCGTAATATTGCTCGATGGAGCGTACCTCGATGAGGTTCTCGGCTTTCAGTTTGCGGTAGATGCCCTGCGCGAACTCTTTAGTTTCGTTGGAGTTGGTCGAGCCATAGTTGTCGAACGCGACATGGAAGGCGGCGAAATCGTCGTAGTGCTCTTGCCATACGCGGGCGATGAGTTGCTCGGGAGTGATGCCCTCGTTATCGGCGCGCAACATGATGGGAGTGCCGTGGGTATCGTCAGCGCACACGTAGTGGCAGGTATTGCCGCGCATCTTTTGGAAACGTACCCAGATGTCGGTCTGGATGTATTCAACGAGGTGGCCCAAGTGGATGCTGCCATTGGCATAGGGTAGTGCGGAGGTAACGAGTATCTTGCGGGTCATGTGGCGTGTTTCCTTAAAAAGCGTGGGGCAGAGGCATCGCATCCGCCTCGCTCGCTTTTATCCTAAATTCGATGAGGGCGCGATTGTAGCAAAACCCACGCACCGCCGAGGAATTTGGGTAAAATCGCGCCCGCACAAACCCCTCAAGGAATCAGGATGAGCATCAAGTCAGACAAGTGGATACGCCGCATGTGCGAACAGCACGGCATGATCGAACCGTTCGAGCCGAACCAAGTGAAGGAAGTGAACGGACAGAAGATCGTGTCTTACGGTACGTCGAGCTACGGCTACGACATCCGCTGCTCGCGCGAATTCAAGCTGTTCACCAACATCAACAGCACCATCGTCGACCCTAAGAACTTCGACCCCAGCTCCTTTGTGAACGTCGAAGCTGACTATTGCATCATCCCGCCCAACTCTTTCGCCCTAGCGCGTACCGTCGAATACTTCCGCATTCCGCGCAGCGTGTTGACCGTGTGCTTGGGTAAATCTACCTACGCGCGCTGCGGCATCATCGTCAACGTCACTCCCTTCGAGCCAGAGTGGGAAGGTTATGTGACGCTGGAATTCTCCAACACCACGCCGCTTCCCGCTAAGATCTACGCCAACGAAGGCGTGGCGCAAGTGTTGTTCTTCGAGAGCGACGAAGTGTGTGAGACATCCTATAAAGACCGTGGCGGTAAGTATCAAGGTCAGGTCGGTGTCACCCTGCCAAAGATCTAAAACGAAAAAGCCTTTTTGCCACAGAGACCACAGAGACCACAGAGAAAGAAGATGAGCGTGAACAAGACTTTCTCTGTGTACTCTGTGGCTAATTTGATTTTGAATTTGAAATGAGCCAAAACAAACAAATCATCTGGCGTTCTCCCACTGGCGATGTCATCGCCTGTGTGGAGAAGAACAAAGTCTTGCAAGAGAACCTCGTCGAGATACGCCAAGTATGCCAAGACGCCTTTGAAGATGCGGTTCTCATGGGCTGCGACGAGCAACAGATTCGCACCGTGTTCATCGAGTTGATGAGTAATCTTGAGAGCGCATATCCACCACAGGAATAGTCATTCCTTGTAACAAACTGCCGCTAGACTGCGAGTATTCGCACCATTCTTAAATTTGTAATATCCCTTAGGGAGCTACCAATGAAATTCAATTTTAGTTACAGCATCACATTGACCTACGGCCAATATGAGCCTGCACTGAAATTAAACTTCATCTGAGCTCCGTTGCAGAGTGTTATTGTTCAACACAATGTTTCCTCTTTTTTTAGGATGCCGCCATGAAGTTTAATTTTCCCATCATCATCATCGACGAAGACTACCGTTCGGAGAATGCCAGCGGTCATGGCATCCGCGATCTGGCGGACGCGCTGGAAAAAGAAGGTATCGAAGTGGTTGGTATGACCAGCTACGGCGATCTGACCTCCTTTGCGCAACAACAGAGTCGGGCCTCGGCTTTCGTGTTATCTATCGACGATGAAGAGTTCGGTGCGGGTAGTGCTGAAGAGACGGAAGTCGCGCTGCGTACCTTGCGTGCCTTCGTGGAAGAGATCCGCTACAAGAACTCAGACATCCCTATCTATCTGTACGGTGAGACACGCACTTCGCGCCACATTCCTAACGATATCCTGCGCGAGCTACATGGTTTCATTCATATGCACGAGGACACGCCAGAATTCGTGGCGCGCCACATCATCCGCGAGGCCAAGTCCTACATGGATTCATTGGCGCCGCCGTTCTTCCGCGCACTGGTGGGTTATGCGCAAGATGGCTCGTATTCTTGGCACTGCCCTGGGCACTCGGGCGGTGTGGCGTTCTTGAAGTCGCCTGTGGGGCGCATGTTCCACCAGTTCTTCGGCGAGAACATGTTGCGTGCCGACGTGTGTAACGCGGTGGATGAGTTGGGGCAGTTGCTTGACCACACCGGTCCAGTCGCAGCATCCGAACGCAACGCAGCGCGCATCTTCAATGCCGATCATTTGTTCTTTGTCACCAACGGCACCTCGACTTCCAACAAGATCGTGTGGCACTCGATGGTCGCGCCTGACGACATCGTGGTAGTGGATAGAAACTGCCACAAATCTAATCTGCACGCGATCATCATGACTGGCGCGGTACCGGTGTTCCTCACGCCGACACGCAATAACTTCGGTATCATTGGTCCCATTCCGAAATCGGAATTCACGATGGAGAGCATCCAGCGCAAGATCGATGCGAATCCTTTCATCAAAGATAAGACCAAGAAGCCGCGCATCCTTACCCTCACGCAAAGCACCTATGACGGTGTTCTGTACAACGTTGAGATGTTGAAAGAGATGTTGGACGGCAAGATCGACGCACTGCACTTCGACGAAGCATGGTTGCCGCATGCGGCCTTCCATGATTTCTACAAAGATATGCACGCTATCGGCAAAGACCGTCCACGTGCCAAAGACTCCATGATCTTTTCCACGCAGTCCACCCACAAATTGTTGGCGGGTCTGTCGCAAGCATCACAGATCCTAGTGCGTGATAGCGAGACGAATAAGCTCGATCGTGACTGCTTCAACGAAGCGTACTTGATGCACACCTCGACTTCGCCGCAGTACGCCATCATCGCTTCATGCGACGTGGCGGCGGCAATGATGGAACCTCCTGGCGGCACTGCGCTGGTAGAAGAATCCATCGCAGAAGCGCTCGACTTCCGCCGCGCCATGCGCAAGGTGGATGAAGAGTGGGGTGCAGACTGGTGGTTCAAGGTGTGGGGCCCAGACTACCTGTCGGAAGAAGGTATGGCCGACCGTGAGGATTGGGTGCTGCGCGCGGATGACCGTTGGCACGGATTCGGAAATCTGGCCGAAGGCTTCAACATGCTAGACCCCATCAAGGCGACCGTGGTCACGCCGGGGCTGGATGTGGACGGCGATTTCTCCGAAGAGTTCGGCATCCCTGCCAGCATCGTCACCAAATATCTGTCTGAACATGGCGTGGTGGTGGAGAAATGCGGACTGTATTCCTTCTTCATCATGTTCACCATCGGCATCACCAAAGGTCGCTGGAACAGCATGGTGACCGAGCTGCAACAGTTCAAGGACGACTACGACAAGAACCAACCGCTGTGGCGTGTGTTGCCCGAGTTTATCGCCAAGAACCCACGCTACGAGAAGATCGGCCTGCGTGATTTGTGCGACCAGATACACGGCATCTACAAAGCCAACGATGTGGCGAAGCTGACCACCGAGATGTATCTCTCCGACATGATCCCCGCGATGAAACCGTCAGATGCATTCGCCAAGATGGCACACGGCGAAATCGAGCGTGTGGCGATCGACGATCTGGAAGGACGCGTCACCGCTGTGTTGCTCACGCCTTATCCGCCCGGCATCCCCTTGCTCATCCCGGGTGAGCGCTTCAACAAGACCATCATGGATTACTTGAAATTCGCGCGTGACTTCAACAAGAAGTTCCCCGGCTTCGAGACGGACATCCACGGACTCGTTGCAGAGAATCGTGATGGGGCGCGTTTCTATTATGTGGATTGCGTGAAGTAACTAAGCTTTGTCATTCCCGCGAAGGCGGGAATCAATATGATGACCGATTCCGCTGACAAACTACGTGTCGACAAATGGCTGTGGGCTGCGCGTTTTTACAAGACACGCAGTATCGCCTCCGACGCCGTTGAGAGCGGCAAGGTGACGATGAACGAGGCGCGTATCAAACCCGCCAAGACCATCGGTGTGGGGGATCGCTTACTCATTCGTCAAGGGCAGATATATTTCGATGTGGAGGTGTTAGGCATCTCCAACAAGCGCGGTGGCGCGCCGGAAGCGCAGAAGTTGTATCGAGAGACGGACGAGAGCAAAGCGCGCCGCGCTCAGATCGCCGAACAGAACAAAGCACTGCCTCAACCTACGCTCAAAGGTCGCCCCACCAAGCGGGATAGGCGTGATATCGAGAAGTTTGAGACGAAAACCAAGGCTGGATCCAAGAGCCCTTGGGGGGATTTTGAGTAACGGCGGTTTATAACTTTGGCGCCTCTTCTGTTTTCAAATCAGCGGGGGGATTCCAGAGGAGTCCAGAAATGATAGGTCGCGCGACCAGACTCTTTTGCGCTATACATCGCTTGGTCGGCATGTAGCAGCAGTTTTGATGCTGAATCACCACTCTCAGGATAGACGGCGATACCTATACTTCCGCTAATCCTGATATCGAGAGCTGTGGACAGGTCGAATGGTGTAGTCAGGTTCTTCAATATCCGTTTGGCAACAAGCTCAATGTCCGCCAATGTTCCTGGCTGAGGCAGAATCACGGTGAACTCGTCCCCCCCCAAACGTGCAAAAGTGTCGCCTTCGCGTAAACAGGTCTGGATGCGTCTGGCAGTCTCAACGAGTAACTCGTCTCCCGCAGCGTGTCCGAAGGTGTCATTCACCCATTTGAAGCGATCTAGGTCTATGAACATCAGGGCTAAGCCCACGTTGTTGCGATGCGATAACATGACTGCCTGATGTAAGCGATCATTGAATAATTTGCGATTCGGCAAACCGGTCAATGCATCGTGTGTGGCTTGCTTGGTCAGCTCTTCATTTGCGACGCTCAACTCATGGGTGCGTTGTGTGACCAGTAGTTCCAGTTCTTCTGCGTGTCTTTCTATTTTTTGTTTATTGGTCGCGAGTGTGCTCATCAAATCGTTGAAAGAAGAGGCGATGTTACCGATCTCGTCGTTCAGGTTGAAATGGGTGGGTGTCAGATCTCCCTGTGCGATCTTTTGAACGCGCACCGAAAGCATTCGTAATGGCTGCATGATTTTTGACGAGATGAGCCAGCCAAAGAAGGTGAACACCAGCATTCCAAACGCGAACAACCACAGGTAGCCTTGTTGTAGCCGATGGATGATCATGTCCAATTCATTTGTCGGGTAGGTGAGCAATAGCGATCCATCCATACTTGGATCCAATAAACGGAGCTGGCGTACCGATGCAAAATAGGGTACTTCGTCGATCAACACCTCCTTGGTAAGTTGGGGCTGGTTGTATAGCAACTGGTAGTCAAGGAAAGAAACGGGTGATTCGATCAGTTTTCTTTGCGAGGTATTGAAGCTGGAGGCCATTACGGCAGTACGCCGGATGAAAGTGAGCCCGATTGAAGTGTCCTGGCTCAGTTCGTTGATCAATTCGTCGGATATTTTGAATCCGGTCAGAACGATGTGGTCGCGCGAGCCTTTCCTGTTCTTCGGGGTGAGTCCACTGCCGTAGACGATGAAGTTTCCAGACTCCTCAATGATCGCGTAGGACGATTTACCCTCATTCACGGCCTGCCGTACGATTGCCCACGACATGAGTGATTCACCATCTTTTTCAGGGAATGCGCTGTGGTGGATGATGCGCCCGCGTGAGTCAAGCACGATGACCACATCACAATTTGCATGCTCCAGCATCCATTCGACCGTGCGCTGAATCTCGCTATGTGGACTCCTCATCTGTGAGGGAAAATTGGGCTCGTTGGCGAAGCTCTGTCCCCAAGTCCTTGCCATCTGGCCGATGATATCCAGCGAATTTTCGGCGAACACAAAAGTCGAATTGAACTGTCGGTTCATGATGTGAAAGAATTCGCGTTGGGCCAGTTGGATTGAAGTGAGCGCACCCGCAAGCGCGCCGCAAAGTACCAGCGCGCCCATAAGTGCTGTCAGTTTGACGGTGATACGTCTATGGAACGGTAACTTTTGTATCAATTTGTGTTGACCTGCCGGAGCTCGTCGGCGGCTCTTGGGTAGTGCCGATCGAACTCTTTGATCGCCCATGCCAGCGGCTTGTCTTTATGACAGTCACTGTTCTGGCAAGAGTTAGGGATGGCTTCCTGCAAGCTGGCCTGAGGCGGCACGATACGGAACGCATGATTACGCAAACTGAAGAAACCACCAGTCTTTACGGTGCGAGGCATATGGCAATCTGCGCAAGTGACTTTGTCCGCAGGGCAGGGTGCGTGTGATTTCTTGGCGGCAGCACCAAAGCGGCTGGAAAAGTTGGCTAGATGGCAATTGCCGCATTTGTTCTCGTATTCGTCGTGCGCCTGTTTGTCCAGTCCGTGAGGTTCGTGACAGGAGACACAAGTGACGCCATACTTCGCCGTCTCCAACGTGGGTTTCATCCCTTCTTTCGCCAGATGGTAATCTGTTGAGTGGCAGTTCATACATTTGTCATCGCGTTTGCTTTTGCTACAACTAGGGCTACGGGGCATGTCGCTCGCTTGGAGGTTGGCTAGCGCCTTGGCGTGCTTGGAATTGTTCCAATCGGCGAACTCCTGATGGCGGTCTTTCGAGATGCCAAAGCCCCACCAGTATTTTTGCTCAGTATCGTTCTTGGCCACTTTCTGTTTGTAGTTCTGGGTGAAATCATCCCCAGGAGTGTTGTTCACTGGGAAGTCGAAGGTGCCAGCCGGAATCGATTCCGACTCGCCATTCTTGCCACGTGTATGGCACTGTCCACATACCGAAGGTGCCACCGAGCGTACGATGTCAGCCCCCAGCTTCAGATTGGTTGCACGCGCATTGCTATGGCACAGCGCACAAACCGAACTTTGTTCCTGTTGGCGATGTGCGACATGACGGCTTCCGGGTCCATGACATGATTCACACCCCACACCGAACTCCGTGAATTTTCCGGTTGCGGGGTCGAAGCCCGTTGTGTGGCAACCGTTGCACTGCTTGGTCATGGGCGTTTCTTTCCAGTCGTTCACCTTATAGGGAACCCATTTCTTCTGCATCACCATCCACTTTGCGGTCAGCGGGTAATATTCACCGTCCACCATATGGACGTAGACCTGCTCCCATTTACTGCCGACGACGAACTTGATGTCTTCTTTCTTGAATGTCACAGCGGGATCGGGTTTGGAAAAATCACCTAGAATGTCATCGTCTGATTTGACGGGGCGGAATATCTTGGGATGTAAGGTCTGTTGCCAAGAAGCGTGCTGCAATTGGTGGCATTCGGCGCAACGTTCGGAAGTGACGAATTGCACCTCGCCAGTGTATCTATTGTGGGCGAATAGCCCCTCCACCAAGAGTGTCGATACGCAGATAACGACTGCGCCAATCACAAACTTGTTCATCATGCCTCTCCCTAACTGATTGCTAATTGTTTTATGGCGAAAGCATACTCCTAATGGTGGATCAAATCATCATCGTGATCCGCTGGGGGAGGGCGCTGTTAGAGCGAGATGTCATCTGGCGGGAACGATCAATTAAAACGACGCACCGGGAGCCGAAGAATCGCCAGACAGAGAAGACAATGCGACAATCGGGTGGGAACTGAGAAAGGTGTTGTGATGAGCGAATCAAACGAGAACGGATCAGGTAAACCTCCACGTAGGGAAAAATGGCGGCGCTACGCCATCAATGCGCTTGTCATCATCGTTGTCGTGACAGGAATTCGTCTATGGCAACAGCGCGATATGGTGAGTGGTGTCGCCCCTGTGTTGAAAGGAGTGACCTTGACGCAGCAGCTTTATGAATTGCCTGCTCATCCCGTCAAGCCGACGTTGGTTCACTTCTGGGCGACGTGGTGTCCAGTCTGCCGCGCCGAGCAAAGCAACATCGTCGCCATCGCGCGTGACTATCCGAACACCATCACCGTCGCAATGAATAGCGGGCTCACCAACGAAGTGAATCAATACATGAAGGAGCAGGAAATCGATTTTCCCACGGTGAACGACCCCGATGGCAGTATCTCGGAAACATGGGGGGTGCATGCCGTACCTGCCAGCTTCATCATTGCGCCGGACGGAAAGATACAGTTCATCGAAGTGGGTTACACCACCGAAGTGGGACTCAGGTTGAGACTGTGGTGGGCAGGGGTTATATTTTGAGAGGCCGCAGTTAACTGCCAGTTCAACCGGTAGCCAGAATAGATCGACCCCGGTACATTTCGCTTTTGACATCCAGTTATTTTCCAAGCATTGTGATGCATAAAGCGGAAGTGCTGCGGAAGTAGGCAAACAGAAAAGCCGCGCGCAGCGCGCCCACTGCGCAGGCCAGCCTCATCCGGCCTGCGCATCATGTATGCTCTTGAAGTTGCTTTTGGGGTTGCAGCTTTTCCAACAGCGTAGTGCTACGAAGCGATTTTGAAGTGTTGCAACAGCCTTGAAACCCTTACATAGTCGTGCATAGGTTAACAATGCACGTCCTTTGAAGCCTCTCTTAATCCGTTTGTCGCAGGTTCGATCCCCGCACAGCCCACCAAATAAACAAAGGCTTACAGAAATGTGAGCCTTTTGTTTTTCTCTTTACTTCAATACCCATCGTATAGGTCGTCGAAGTCTTTCTTGAAGCGCTCAAGCACCTTGGCACGTTTCACTTTCAGTGTCGGTGTGAGCAATCCGTTCTCGATGCTCCATGCCTCGTTCAGCAGGGCGATGCGGCGGATGCGGGCATAGCCAGGGAAGCTTTGTATCTGCTGGGTGACACGTTGCAGTGCGTAGGCCTTGGCTTGGGGTGCATGCAGGCTGAGCGGCCATTCGGTAGATAGACCACGTTCTTGCATCGCGGCAGTCCAGCGTTCACGGTTCACCACGGCCATTAGTCCGAGGTAAGCCTTGCCTTCACCCACGACCATCACTTGTTCGAACAGCGGGTCTTTCAATATGGCGGCTTCCATGTCGCTAGGAGGCATCTTCTCGCCATTGGAGAGCACGATGATCTCTTTGATGCGTCCCGTGATGGTGATGTGGCCTTGCGCATCGATGCGCACCACGTCCCCTGTGTTGAGCCAGCCGTCGTCTGAGAGGATGTCTTTGGTCGCGCTCGGATTGTTCCAATAGCCTTTCATCACGCTCGGGCCGCGCACTTCGAGTGCGTCATGTTGTCCCAAGCGCACTTCGAGATTGGACAAGGCTTTACCGACGCTGCTGGGCAGATTGTCTTGGAGAGAATTCACACTGATGACGGGGCTGGTCTCGCTCAATCCGTAACCTTGGATGATGGGTACGCCCAAGCCGATGAAGGTGCGCGCGTTATGTGGTGAAAGTGCCGCACCGCCCGCCAAGGCAAGTCGCAAACGCCCACCCAGACGCGAAGTGAGTTTGTCTGCAACGGCGGGTTTCAACAATGGCCACAGCAACATCTTGGGATGCCAGCTAGCCCGACCCTGTGCGTGTTCGAAGCGGTGGTGTCCGACATCCACCGCCAGTGCGAACAGTCTTTGCACCAGCTTGGAATCCTTGTCGAGTTTCGATTGCACGCCGGCTTGGATGCGCTCGAAGATGCGCGGAACGGTGATGAGAATGGTCGGGCGCAGCAAAGCTAAATCTTCTTGTAACTGTTGTACCGAGCGCGCATAAGCCACGGTCGCTCCGGCGATCACGGGGACGTAATAGCCTCCCGTTCGTTCCAATGCGTGCGATAGAGGAAGGAACGACAGAAAGACATCGGACGGGAACACATCGAAGCATCCAAGTGCGGCAGATGCGTTACTCAGCAGGTTACCGTGGCTCAACATCACTCCCTTCGATTTGCCCGTGGTGCCCGAGGTATAGACGATGGTGGCGAGCGTGTCAGCATCGCGCGTCACATGGATGAAGCTGTTTGAAGAATCAGGCAGCCATTCATCCACGCCTCGGATGCGTTCATCGCTATCTCCCTCGGGTGGAGTGCGCAAAGTCACTATGCGTTCAAGCACAGTCAGGTCACTGCAGGCTTCGCGTAAAGGATGCCAGTGCGTCGCGCTATCGATGAGGATCATCTTGGCACCGGAATCTTGCAGGACGTGTGCCACATTCTCTGGACGATCGGACACATACAGTGGCACGGTGACCAATCCCAAGCCCAATGCTGCTTGGTCATACATCACCCACTGCGGACAGTTCTTTAACATGATGGCCACGCGGTCTCCGGGTTGCAGACCTGCATGCGACATCGCCGCTTGCCACCGCGCGATCTCATGTTCCATCTCGCGCCAAGTGAACTCACGCCACTCACAAGCATGATCATCGAAGTAGCGATAGGCGGGGCGGTCTGGGGTGCGGCGCGTGCGTTCGTGGAACAGTCCGTCCAAAGTTTGGACGAGGTCGTGCGAGATGATGTCGATCTTGGTGCTCATGCATTTTTCCCTGTGTTTAAGCCCCGTGTCATAGCGCGGCGTATTTTTAAAACTCTACCGATGGACGTATCACGAACGTCAGCTTGTTAGCTGTTGCATCCTTCAACACTCCCGAATATTCGTCTGGACTGGTCCAGATGAAACCTGTGCTGAAGGTTGGAATGAATTTGTAATCAAGTAGCGGCATTTTCTTTCCCGCGATCAATTCCGAACGTACCAACTTGCCACCCTGCTGCAAGAAGTGCAGACGGAAATCGAAGTTGGTGTTCTCTAGCCAGGTGAGGTATTTGGAGCGCAGATTGGTGTTGCTGCGATGTAGATTGATGTAGGTGACGTTGTTCACATCGTGGTTGTGGTTGAATTTGCCACCGAAACGAAAACTCCATGAAAGCTTCTCATCGTAGTACTCCATTTTTCCCTTGATCTTCCATTCCAACTCAAACCATTCGTCATCCACCAAGGTGTTGCTCTTGATGTGTTTGGTGCCTGCACTGAGGAGGTAGCCGGTGTAGCCGTAATTATTACCTTTGCGTTTTTCTTTTGGCCGCTTCAGCTTGGCCACGTTGCCGAAGAACAGTGAGATTGCCCACGGTTCTTGGAAACCGGCGGTCAGCGATTCGATGATGTTGAAATTGTTGCTGATGTCGCCCTGTTTGTAGAAGTCGGGCGAGTGTTTTTTGAGATGCGTGCCCAGCAGTGGCATAGGATACATGCTCGCCTCGATCAACATATATTGAGGAACTAAGGAGTCTTTGAGCAGTTCACGCAGGATCGCTGCTTCATTGTTGGAACTGATGGTAGGGATGGGCTTATGCGTCAGTGGAATGTTGTAGCCCACATCGGTGTAGTAGGGGTCTACCTCGTGCACGAACTCGGGCTTCGCTTCAGTCGCCTCTTCACCATCGTCATCCTCGTCATTAGCTTGAGCACTCCCGATGCAACAGAATACCAAGCAACATGCGATGGCAAAAAATCGAATCGGATGCAGACGCATCCATATGAACGAGATGGGCATGGGGCAATTCTAACTGCTGAACCCTGCTTTGGGTGTGTGATTGCCTAGCGCTTCCCTGATGAAATCGCTAGGCTATTTTCGGAGGAGCTTATCTCAGTGTCGATCTTGATATGGCGATAGCGGGACTCACATCGCGCCGCAATATCTTGCCGTTTTTGGTGCGCGGGAAATCTTTGGCGATGTATAGCGTTTTCGGAGCTTTGTAGGCGGCGAGGTGTTCGCGCCCGAAGGCCAACAACTCGTCTGCCGTGGTCGTACTGCCCGGATGCAAGATGGCGTAGGCCACGACCAACACCTTGTCCTTTTCGATCTCTTCACCTACTGAGGCGCAATCGGCGACCGCAGGATGAGACTTCAATACACGCTCGATCTCGTATGGCGAGACGCGATAGCCGAAGCTCTTGATGATGTCATCTTTGCGTCCCAAGAACCAGATGTAGCCATCGGCATCGTAGCGTGCGTAGTCGCCCGTGAAGAACCAGCCGTCGTGGCGCAGTTTGGCAGTCTCTTCGGGCAGGTTCCAGTATTCCAAGAACAAGCCGGGGTCGTTGTCGGGCACGCTGATCATGCCTTCTTCACCCGTGGCGACCGGCTGCAAAGTCTCTGGGTCTAGCAGTTGGATGGCGTGGCCGGGTTGCGGGAAACCTGCCGAGCCGGGACGTATCGGTCGCGACTTGGTTTGGCACAGGTAGTAAGAGAACTCCGACATGCCGACCGCTTCGTAGATATCCACCCCAAAGCGTTCGCGCCATTGCGTCAGCACCTCATCCGAAAGATGTTCGCCCGCACTCATGCAGTGGCGCAGGCTCGGCACATCGGCTTGCTTGAGGTCGCTCTTCTGCACGATCTGGCGATAGATGGTTGGCACACCCACGAAGATGGTGGCGCTATGTTTTTTGATGAGGCGCGGCCACGTGTTCGCATCGTTCTTACCTTCATGCACGATGACGGTCTTACCCAGATACAGCGGGTCCATCAAGCCCGAACCCAACACATAGGTCCAGTTGAATTTACCCGAATGCATGATGCGGTCGCCCTCGGGAGCGAAGTCGAACCAATAAGTCGAAGCGGGGGTGCGGCCGATCATAGCGCGATGTGCATGCAACACGCCTTTTGGGTAGCCCGTAGTGCCCGAGGTGTACACCAGATAGGCAGGGTCGGTCGCTTTGGTGGGGTGAGATGCTCCCCACTGTTGGATGGCGGCCAATGCGGTGTCGAGGTCTTGTACATCCAAGCCGGTGACGTTCTCTACCGCACCGGGGCCAGAGAGCAGGACGTGGCGCAGATTGGCGGCGTCATGCAATTTGTCTTTGAGTGTCGCCCATGCGGTTTTGTCGGTGACCAGTACCGACGCACCCGAGTCTTGCGCCAGATACGCCACCTCTTCAGCGGTGAGCAAGGTCGAGGTCGGCACAGCGATCGCGCCGCGTTTCATCGCGCCTAAGAAAGCGGTGGGGTAGTCCAAGCTGTTCGGTAAACGCACCAACACGCGTTCGCCCACGCCGACACCCAGATCGCGCAGCACTTGTCCGAAACGGCTGGTGCGTTCGGCCAGTCCTGCGAAGGTGATTTGCGAGGTGCCGAGTATGTCGTCCTCCACGATCATGGCGATGTTGTTGGCGGCAGGTTCACCCAGATGTGCATCCGTGCAGGCGACACCGATGTTGAAGAACTCAGGGACTTGCCACACCCAAGGGGCGAATGGTTTGAGATCGGACATGCGGCCTCCTACAGGATGATGCCATACGGCCAGTTCTCACGTACTACTTGAGCAGGCATGAGTTTAAGAACGGTGATGGCGAACTCGGTGTCGGCAGGGGTGAGCGCTCGCAATGAATAGGCGCGCAGCAACGTCTGCAAAGCCTTACCGAACATCGGCGGGTCCAGCATCTCGCCTTCGAACTTGATGGCACCGCCCAGCAAGGCATCCGCCTCGATGGCCGCTTTCAGTATTTGGATCTTGGTGGCGACCTCGCTGGGGGAGGGGGTGTAGGCGACTTTGCATAGATGGATGTGTGCGGGATGGATGACTTGTTTACCCGTCAGTCCGTTCGCAGCCTCTTGGCATGCATGCTTATAGACGATGTGTGATTCGTTCTCGCCATGCAAGTCCAACCAGCGACGCACATCGTGCGGCTCTAAGAAATTGGTGGGCATGCTGCTAGAGCCGATCAGCGTCTCCACACCGCCGATGACGCCCTTACCTGCGATACGTGCCTCAAACATGATCTGGTTGAGGTAATACTTCAGCTCTTCCGTCCAATGTTCTGGGGTGATCTGGATGCCCATCGCCTTGGAGAAGTCGTGGATGCCGAACACCACATGTTTCACCGTGTTGTACTGCATCAACTCAGGGGCGATCTTGAGTGATTTCGGATGCTCGATGATGGGTTGGATGGTGATGGGATGTTTCAGTCCGACGAGGAAACTGGAGAGGTCGCGCACTTCGGGTGCGCCATATGCTTCCCCCGCTTTGGCCAGCATCACGACATCGATGAACTCCGACATGTCCTTCACCAGCGCCATGTCCTTTTCATATTCATCGGTACGGAAAGGATTGATGCGAATGGCGATGGCGACTTCATGCCTGCGTTGGAAGTGCGGCAACTCTTGCCGTAGCAACTGGCGACTCAATTCTTTTTGGCGACAGCCATCTTCCAAGTCGAAAATCAGCGTGTGGGCGTGCGTGGCGTGAGCATGTTTCTTCATGCGTAACGAGGCCGCTTCCAAATCTTCGTAGATACCTAATGCGGGAGAGTATTTGACGGGTGGGTAATACAGCTGGATGCCAGGCCAGTAGCCACCCAGCATGCTGGTATCGATTTTTTTGTGTTTGTTGTCTTCGGTCGTCATATCGCCTCCTGCGTCACTCACTCAAGTTGATTCAGATAATGATGCTCATTGGTCAGACACAAGCCCAGTCGCCACTCCATCGGTTTGTCGCCATAGGTATAGGAAATTCGTTCGATACGTAACAGCGGTGTGTGGGTCTTCACGCCAAGGATGGATGCCGTCGCCGCATCGGCACCTATCGCTGTCAGACGTTCTTCCGCGCGCACCATGCGGATGCCCAGCTGGGATTCGTACATGCGATACATCGAACCGTTGTATGACTCGATTAATGCCGCGTTCACACCTTTGAAGGCAGCGGCGGGCAAGATGATGTGGTCGATGATGGTCGGCTTGTCTGCCAACAGCAGCAGGCGCTTGATCTCGATGATGGCACTGCCTGTCTTGATGGCTAGCTGCTGGGCTACTTGTGCAGTTGCTTTGCTACGCTCACAACTCAGCAAACGGTTGTCCAACAACTGCTTGCTGCCGTCAGAGGCCACCAGACGCAAGAAGCGCAACTTAACGCCATCCTCAGAGTGAGTCGATACGAACGTGCCCTTACCCTGACGGCGATTGAGGATGTTCTCGGCAGCGAGTTCGTCGATGGCTTTTCTCACCGTGCCTTGGCTCACACCGAACTGGGCGGCCAGCTCCATCTCGCTGGGGATAGGGTTGCCGGGGCTCCACTTACCCGCGATCAGGCTTTGCGTGATCAATGCCTTGATCTGCCGATAGAGCGGCTGGAACACGGGGGATGATTTGGTATCGGGCATGGCAGTCATGGCTTGATGATGTATGGCGACATTTATAACGCGCTAAAAATCACAAGTCAAGCATCTTATGTCTTATAGAAGATATAAGAATTTCATTGACACTGATTTTACGCGTGGCTAGAATTGGTCGGCGATCAGAGCAATGATCTTGATGTTGTAGAACTCATTAGGGGAAGCCAATGAACAAGTACTTTCGACCGCGCCGCTCGATGCTCTATGTGCCAGGCTGCAACACGCGCTTCCTTGAAAAGGCGCGCAC
>Ga0209015_10096_pt1 | contig 15076 bp, 21 predicted proteins | sample EPASupsiteSAE300_FD_187264 | JGI IMG/M metagenome (GOLD analysis project Ga0209015, IMG submission 187264) | Bioremediated contaminated groundwater from EPA Superfund site, New Mexico - Sample SAE3-00 (SPAdes) (version 2) | ecosystem: Environmental > Aquatic > Deep subsurface > Groundwater >...
CGTACACGGTTGCACCCGTGGTGGTCATGCCTGACATCGTCTCAAAATAGGCATCCGTGAACGACAGATTGGGAATCATCATCAGCAAAGGGATAGTGCTGAAAGCAGGCATTGCGGTCCACATCGCTACCACCAGCAAGTAGCCGTGACGGATGGAGAGTTCGCCTTTATGTCTGCGCGTCAGCATCCACATCAACGTCCCCGCCGTTGCCGTCCACAACATCGCCAACAAAAAATCGAACAACATGACATAGTCGCCATAGATGAGCGACGTAACGATAGGCATGAGGTAGGCGATGCTGAACACTACCAGCAACAGACCTAAGGCATGGATAACGGTGAAAGCACGCTTCATCAGAAGAACCCGAGTTTCACTTGGAACAATTGCTCGACCTTGCGGATCATCTTCTTGTCGATAACGAACACAATGACGTGGTCATCTGATTCGATCACGGTGTCGTGATGCGCGATGATGACCTCACCATTGCGCACGATGGCACCAATGGTTGCCCCGCGCGGAGATTGGATCTCATCGATACGGCGTCCAACGACTTGTGAAGAGTCGCGATCGCCATGGGCGATCAATTCCAGTGCTTCAGCCGCGCCACGACGCAGTGAATGGACTGCCGCGACGTCACCCTGGCGTACATAAGCAAGCAAAGAGCCGATGGTGACATGTGCAGGTGACAGTGCGATGTCGATCTTGCCACCCTGCACTAGGCCTACGTAGGCGCTGCGATTGATGAGGCCGATCACTTTGCGCGCACCGATCTGTTTTGCCAGCAGCGCCGACATGATGTTGTTCTCGTCATCATTGGTCAGCGCGCAGAACACATCCACATCCTCGACATGTTCCTGCTGCAACAATTTCTCGTCAGTGCAGTCGCCGTGCAACACCAGCGTTTTGCTCAGCTGGCTGGCAAGGCGTTCGCAGGATTTCTTGTTGAACTCGATAAGTTTGACTTGGTAGTCGTTCTCTAGCGCTTTGGCCAGACGTTTACCGATGTTGCCGCCGCCCACGATCATCACGCGCTTAGTGGGCTTGTCCATGCGGCGCATCTCTTTCAATACGCGGCGGATGTTCTCAGTCGCGGCGATGAAGAAGACCTCATCTCCTTCTTCGATGACTGTGGTGCCCTCTGGGCTGATCGCCCTATCCTTACGGAAGATTGCAGCGACGCGTGTTTCGACTTGCGGCATGTGCGTGCGCAAGAAACTCAATGGTTTACCGATCAGCGGTCCGCCTTCGAAGGCGCGCACGGCAACCAGAGAGACTTTGCCATCTGCGAATTCCAGCACTTGTAATGCCTCTGGGAACTCGATCAGCTTAGTGATGTATTCGGTAAGGATCTGCTCGGGGCAGATAGAGAAATTTACGCAGAAATTGTCAGCGCTGAACACTTCTTCGCGATTGAGATATTCGGTGGATCGGATGCGAGCAATCCGCGTCGGCGTGTTGTACAACGAAGCGGCTAATTTGCAAGCGACCAGGTTGACTTCGTCGCTCATCGTCACCGCCAGCAACATGTCCGCATCGGCGATACCTGCTTGTTCTAGTACAGAGGGATGCGCCGCGTTACCGACGACAGTGCGCAGGTCGAGGCGGTCTTGTAGCAAGCGCAATTTCTCACTATCAGAATCCACTACCGTGATGTCGTTTGCCTCATTCACCAGACTCTCGGCGACGGTCGAGCCGACTTGGCCGGCTCCCAGAATCAGAATTCTCACGCTTCATCCTTCCATTTGATCGAGCAACCCATGCTGCCGAGTTGTTCGCGCGGGCCTTGTCCTGTCTTCGCCACTTGCAGCATCGCGTTGAACAGGTCGCGCGCCGCATCGGGCGCAGCTTCTTTGCGTGAAGCATCCAATCGGCCACGATATTGCAATTCCATATTTGCGTTGAAGCCGAAGAAGTCCGGGGTACACACCGCCCCGTAATCCTTGGCGATCTGCTGAGTCTCATCCCACACGTAAGGGAAAGGGTAGTCGTATTGTTGGGCGATGAGTTTCATGTTGTCGAAGCTGTCTTCTGCGTAGTCGGCAGGGTCGTTCGACATGATGGCGATGCTGTTGATACCGTGCTGCTGCAATTCACGCACATCGCGAATGATACGGTCGCGTATGGATTTGACGTAAGGGCAGTGGTTGCAGATGAACATCACTAACAGACCGTTCTTGCCGCGCACACTTGCTAAGGTATGACGATTGCCATCCACGCCCAGCAAGTCGAAGGGGCGTGCTTTCCAGCCGAAGTCGCACAAAGGGGGTTGCAGACTGACCATTAAAGAATTCCTCCTGATTAACAGCGTGATTTTTTGTGCCGTTATATTATCACGCCTATCTCTCATGCCCTTTCATTGCTATGGCTGCGCCACGATTCTATTGCCCCCCCCCTCTGCCGTTGAGTACCAACGCCGAACTCCCGCCGGATGCGGCGCATCACGCCAGTCGTGTGTTGCGGCTGCGTGTCGGGGATGCGGTGCAGATATTCGATGGCTTGGGCAACGCACTTGACGCCACCATCCATGCCATCAATGGTAAACATGTACTACTTGGAAATTTGCAGACGGTACTGGATACCAGTTTGTCGAACTTGCGCATCCATCTGGCGCAGGCGATGTGTAGTAGCGAGAAGATGGACTGGATCATCCAAAAGGCGACTGAACTAGGCGCGACCAGCATCCATCCCGTACAGACCCAACGCAGTGTGGCGAAGCTCTCCGAGTCGCGTGCCGAGAAGCGCAGTGCGCACTGGCAAGGAGTGACTGTGGCGGCGTGCGAGCAGAGCGGACGCAACATATTGCCCATCACGCATGCACCGATGGAGTTGGATGCATGGTTAGAGACGCAACGTGGCAACGCCCATAAGAAATTCATCCTGCTGCCGGAGGGGGCGACCGCCTTGCATGAACAGACGGGAATCGAAAAAGACGTCGTGTTGTTGATCGGCCCAGAAGGCGGCTTCACCACAGATGAAGCGTTGAGGGCGCAACATGCGGGTTTCGTGCCTATCCGCCTCGGCCCGCGCGTACTGCGCACCGAGACGGCGGCCATCACCGGTATCGCTGCCTTGCAGACACTATGGTGGGATTTCAGGTGACAAAGGCGACAAGCGTTACGGATGGGACACTGAGACTTTCAACCGTGCCGGACAAGGCGCGTACCAGAATTGACGGCGTTTATGACGGCCTCATCATCGCTTCAGCGCTCACGCTCTGTATGCTGTTTGCGTTGAGTGGCTTGCCCATCTTTACAATATTGCTCCTTGAACTGGTTGTTCTGGGCTTAGCGCTGAATTCCCTTGCGCCGGAAACGGTGTTGATATGCAACGTGAGCAAATCGATCACCAGACAAAGGAAGCTGTTCGACACATGGCTGTTTTCAAATCAAGTCACTTCGATTGAAGATTACTATGCAGTCCGTCTACGAGCTGCGGATGACGGGAATGCTTACCTGCAAATCGAGCTGGTGGGTAAATTTGGGGCGACACTGACCTTGAATACGTTTTCGGATATTGAGGAAGCGCGCGAATTTCGAGATGTAGTCACTGATTTTCTAAAACTGAGAATTTTGCGGGACCCGACCAACCCAGATTTCGCCTGATGGGCCGCCAACTCCACACTGTTTGATCGAAAGAGGAATCATCATGCCTTATGTGAACATCCGCATTGCCGGAACACTGAGCCGCGAGCAAAAAGTCAAGATCGCGGAAGAGATCACCGACACCTTGGAGCGAATCGCGCTCAAGCCCAAAAACTATACTTATATAGCTTTCGACGAGTTGCCCGATGAGAACTGGGCCATAGCAGGCAAGTTGCTAGATGAAGAATAGGCGGTAACATAGCGCCTCTACCTGAAAGGAATGACATGCCTGCTGTAACCACACCCGTGGATTTCGTTGCTTGGTTCCGTTCCGTCGCACCCTATATCAATGCCTTTCGCGGCAAGACATTCGTCATCGCGTTCGGCGGCGAGGTGGTGGCGGACGGTAAGTTCGTCGAGCTGACACACGATTTCAATTTGCTTGCTGCCCTAGGTATCCGCCTCGTGTTGGTGCATGGGGCGCGCCCACAGATCGAGCAACACCTGTCTAAGAACGATATTGCCGGCACCTATCATCAAGGCATCCGCCTCACTGATGCCGAAACCATGCAATGCGTGAAAGAAGCAGTCGGTCGCACGCGCGTCGAGATCGAAGCGTTGCTTTCGATGGGTTTGGCCAACTCGCCCATGGCGAATGCTGACATACGCGTGGCAGGGGGCAATTTCATCACCGCACAACCCATCGGCGTCATCAACGGGGTCGATCTGCAACATACGGGTACAGTACGTAAGGTCGATGTCGCGGCATTGCGTGACCGTATGGAGTTCGGGGAAGTAGTGTTGCTATCCCCGCTTGGCTACTCCCCCACAGGCGAGGTGTTCAACCTCACCTTGGAGGACATCGCGACCGCGACCGCCATCGCACTGGATGCCGACAAGTTGGTATTCATGATGGACACCGACGGCGTACAGGACAAAAAGGGCAAGCTCGCCAAGGAACTGACCATCTTGCAGGCGCAAGACATCTTGAGCAAAAAGAGCAAGCTACCCGACGACATCGCCATGTTCCTGCCGTGTGCGATGCGTGCTTGCGAAGCGGGTGTGGCGCGTACCCATCTCATCAGTCGCCATACTGACGGAGCACTGTTGCAAGAGTTGTTCAGTGACGAAGGCATCGGCACCATGGTGGTGGAGAGCACGCTCAACACTTTGCGGGCGGCAACCATCGAAGACGTGGGTGGCATCATCCAGTTACTGCGTCCGTTGGAAGACGATGGCATCTTGGTGCGGCGCTCGCGCGAGTTGTTAGAACGCGAGATCGCGCGTTTCGAGGTGTTGGAGCACGACCATCGCATCGTTGGTTGTGCCGCTTTGTATCCGTTCCCCAATGAGGCATCGGCAGAACTCGCCTGTCTGGCGGTGGATGCGCAATGCCGTGACCGTGGTTACGGCGAGGCCATCCTCAATCACATGAGCAGTCTGGCGAAGTCGCAGAAGATGAAGAAGCTGTTCGTGCTGACCACGCGCACGGCGCATTGGTTCGTCGAACGCGAATTCAAAGAGGCGGATGTGGATCAACTGCCGAAAGAAAAGAAAGCGCTGTATAACTACCAGCGTCGTTCCAAGGTGTTTGTAAAAAATCTGAAGTAAGAATGTAACAATTCATCGGCGTGTAACAATCCGCCGCTAACCTGTGAATGGAGAAGCAAATGGCAAGAATGGTGCAGTGTGTGAAATTGGGTCGAGAAGCAGAAGGACTGGATAGACCAACTTATCCTGGTGCTTTGGGACAGCGTATCTATGACAACGTATCGAAAGAAGCATGGCAAGGTTGGATAAAATTCCAGACGATGCTGGTAAACGAGAACCGCCTCAATCTGGCCGATCTAAAAGCACGCCAGTATCTAGCGCAACAGATGGAGAACTACTTCTTCGGCGCGGAGACACAAATGCCGACCGGCTACGTGCCACCGAAGGCTTAAGTAGTTCGACTCGCTTGGCCAAGACCTACCCAGCGCAGAACTTCCTCAATCGTGAACTCGGCCTGCTGGAGTTCAACCGTCGCGTATTGGCACAAGCAGAAGACCCCAGTGTACCTTTGCTGGAGCGCCTCACTTACCTGTGTATCGTCAGTAGCAATCTGGACGAATTCTTCGAGATTCGCGTCGCGGGGCTGAAAGAGCAGATCAAACTGGGCGGTATCGCCGCAGGGCCCGATGGCTTGGAAGCCTCGCAGATTCTGAAGCGACTGTTCGCGCCCACGCATCAACTCATCGCGCGGCAATATGAGTTGTTCAACAAAGAGCTGGTGCCTGCTTTGGCGGAACAGGGGATCAAGTTCATTCGTCGTACCCGCTGGAACGAAGCGCAACAAACATGGGTGAAGGAATTTTTTTTGCGCGAGGTCATGCCTGTGTTGACCCCGATTGGACTTGACCCCTCGCATCCTTTCCCGCGTGTGGTGAACAAGAGTTTGAACTTCGCCGTGGAGTTGCAAGGCAAGGATGCGTTCGGACGTAACTCCGCCAAGGCTATCGTACAAGCACCGCGCGTATTGCCGCGTGCCATCCCGATGCCGCCCGAGATCGCGGGTTGTCCGCATGGATTCGTGTTCCTCTCATCCATCATCCATGCCCATGTTGGTGAGTTGTTCGCCGGCATGGAAGTGTTGGGCTGTTACCAATTCCGTGTGACGCGCAACAGCGACCTGTTTGTGGATGAAGAAGAAGTCAAGAATCTGCGCGTCAGTCTGCAAGGTGAGTTACCGCAGCGACACTTCGGCGATGCGGTGCGACTGGAAGTGGCGGACAACTGCACGCCGGAGTTGGCGAACTTCCTGCTGCGCCAGTTCGAACTGAAACCAGAAGACTTGTATCGTGTACACGGCCCCGTGAATCTGGTGCGCCTGATGCGCATTCCCGCTCAAGTGTCGCGTCCAGATCTGAAGTTCCAACCCTTCGTGCCAGGTGTGCCTGCGCTCATCCAGAAGAAGGGCGCGGACATGTTCAAAGCGATCCGCAAGGGCGACCTGTTGCTGCATCACCCCTATCAGGCGTTCAAGCCCGTACTCGATTTCATCCAGCAAGCGGCCAACGACCCCGATGTCGTGGCTATCAAGCAGACCGTGTATCGCACGGGCGAAGATTCGGAATTGATGGAAGCGCTCATCATGGCTGCGCAGCGCGGCAAAGAGGTCACCGTGGTGGTGGAATTGCTGGCGCGCTTCGACGAAGAAGCCAACATCAACTGGGCTGGGCGTTTGGAAGCGGTGGGCGCGCATGTCGTGTACGGCGTGGTTGGACACAAGACCCACGCCAAGATGCTCATGGTGGTGCGCCGCGAAGAAAAGACGTTGCGGCGTTACGTGCATCTGGGCACGGGCAATTACCACCCGCGCACTGCCAAGCTCTATACCGATTTTGGTTTGTTCACCTGCGAAGAGGCGGTGTGTTCAGACGTTAATCAGATATTCATGCAGCTCACCGGCTTGGGCAAAGCGGCCAAACTGAACCATCTATGGCAATCGCCGTTCACCTTGCACAGCAAAGTACTCGAATCCATACGCAACGAGACTAAGTTGGCGAAGGCAGGAAAGACGGCACACATCATCGCCAAGATGAATGCCCTGCTCGAACCCGAGACCATCATGGCTTTGTACGAAGCCTCGCAAGCGGGAGTGAAGATCGACCTTATCGTGCGCGGCGTGTGCGCCTTGCGTCCCGGCGTGAAAGGCCTGTCCGAGAACATCAGCGTGCGCTCCATCATCGGTCGCTTCCTTGAACACTCGCGCATCTTCTACTTCCGCAATGAGGCCAAGCACGATGTCTATCTGGCCAGTGCAGACTGGATGGATCGCAACTTCTTCCGTCGTATCGAAGCCTGCTTCCCCCTGCTGGATGCCAAGTTGAAGAAGCGCGTACTGGATGAAGGTCTGAAGATATACCTGAAGGATAACTGCCAAGCGTGGGAGATGGATTGCAACGGCTTCTGGCATCGCAAGACCAGTGCACGGGGCGCACAAGTCTGCGCACAGACCGACCTGATGGAAACGCTAGGTCAACCTTTGTTGGCGGAAGAGGATTAGACGCTGAACAAGTCCTACCTCGTCGCTCCCGCGAAGGCGGGAGCCTAGCTGATTCAACAAACTGGATGCCCACCGCAGCCTGCCTTCGAATGGGGTGGTCGGGGGCGGGCATGACGGTAGTGTTTTCTTAGTTCTTCTTCGGACGGCCTGTCTTGATTTTTTCCAAATCAGCCACCGACTTCTTCAATTGAGCAACAGTCAGTTTGGAGAGTAAACGCAGGCCCGCGCGAAGTAGCTCACTCTTCTTAACATGTGTGCCATTCGCTTTTTCTTTCAGCGTAGCGATCAAGGCGTAATCGTCTTGCGGCATGGTGAAACTGTCGCGCACGACTTTCACTTTGTCGTCGGCCTTTTTTTCCTTCTTATGCTTTTTCTCGGGCATTGGCGCAGGTTTTACCGGGGCGGGTTTGCGAGCAGGTGCGGTCTTTGCGGCAGGAGTACGAGTAGTTTGAGTGACCATGATCTATATCCTCATATTGATTGTGGCGAAATCAGTATATACGGTATATCCTGCAATCTCATTAGTAATATTCGTGAGGTGTTGATCATGGAATTGATACTGTGGCGACATGCTGAAGCGCATGACGGTTTCCCCGATATGGCGCGTGAGCTGACCGGCAAAGGTCAGAAACAAGCAGACAAGATGGCGACTTTTCTGCGCGCCCGCATCCCAGAAGGCACCCGCATCCTTGTCAGTCCGGCCAAACGCACCCAACAGACTGCACACGCGCTCACCAAACATTTCCATACCGAAGAAGCGCTCGCGCCAGGTGCGGCACCAGAAGACATCTTGGATGCAATCGGCTGGCCTGACCTTGACACCACCGTACTCATCGTTGGCCACCAACCCACGTTAGGGCAAATTGCCGCGTTGTTACTTGCGAACTCGAAAAGCGGCTTCAGCGTGAAAAAAGGAGCGGTGTGGTGGTTGGGGCGCCACACCAGTGAGGGTGATTATCAGACCAATCTACGCCTCGCCATCGCACCCGACAGTTTGTGATTTTCTAAGGAGAGCATCATGTTTGAATCAGCCGAACTCGGACACAAGATAGACAAAGCCACTTACGACAAAGAAGAACCCAAGCTGCGAGAAGCACTGTTAAATGCGCAGTTCGATCTTGCGCAAAAAGCCAAATTCCCTGTCATCATTCTCGTGGGTGGTGTAGATGGCGCAGGCAAGGGAGAAACAGTGAACCTGCTCAATGAATGGATGGACCCGCGACACATTATCGCCCATGCCATGGGCGAGATGTCGGATGAAGAACGCGAGCGCCCTCCCATGTGGCGCTTCTGGCGCGCATTGCCCCCAAAGGGCAAGATTGGTGTGTTCTTTGGTTCTTGGTACACCGCGCCTATCGTGCAGCGCGTGCTGAAGAAGAGCAGCGCGGAGGCACTAAATCAACACATCGACCAGATTAACCGCTTCGAGAAGATGCTTACCGATGAAGGTGCGCTCGTACTCAAATTCTGGTTCCACCTGTCCAAAGATGCACAGAAGAAGCGCCTCAAAGCACTGGAAAAAGACCCCAAGACCCGTTGGCGCGTGACCAAACTCGATTGGGAGCGCTTCGGTATGTACGACAAGTTCCGCAAAGTTTCCGAACACGCGCTGCGTGAGACAAGTACAGCGGAAGCGCCGTGGATCGTGGTAGAAGGTGCGGATGAACGCTATCGTAGTTTGACCGTCGGCAAGATATTGTTAGATGCGATGCGTAAACGTTTGGCCAACACCTCAAAAGTTGCGCCCTCCGTCGCGCCGCTGCAATCATCTATCGATCAACTCGATGTGTTAGACAAACTCGACATGTCGCAGAAGATTGTCAAAAAGAAATTCGACAGCGAACTTGAGAAGTATCAGGGCAAACTTGCCTTGCTTACGCGCGACCCGAAATTCAAGAAACTTTCTGTCATCGCTGTATTCGAAGGGTCGGATGCGGGCGGCAAGGGCGGTGCAATCCGTCGCATCACGGGCGCACTGGATGCGCGGCATTACCGCATCACTCCTGTCGCTGCACCCACTGAGGAAGAACGCGCGCAACCTTATCTGTGGCGTTTCTGGCGGCGTGTTCCGCGCATCGGCAGATTCACAATCTTTGACCGATCTTGGTACGGGCGGGTGCTAGTCGAACGTGTGGAAAAATTCTGTTCCGAAGCTGATTGGATGCGCGCCTACGGCGAGATCAACGACTTCGAAGAACAGCTCACCAACAGCGGTGCCGTGGTGTTGAAATTCTGGCTCGCCATCACCAAAGAAGAACAGCTACGCCGCTTCAAAGAGCGCGAGAAGATCGGCTTCAAGCGTTTCAAGATCACAGAAGAGGATTGGCGCAACCGCGAGAAATGGGATGACTACGAACGTGCCGTGTGCGACATGGTGGATAGAACCAGCACCGAGATCGCGCCGTGGACTTTAGTGGAAGCCAACGACAAGAACTTCGCCCGCATCAAGATATTGAAGACGCTGTGTGACCGCATCGAATCAGCCATGAAGAAGGTCAGATGATGCGGGGCTAGTCCGCTTCATCGAACAGCATCTCCAATCGCATCACCAAGGCTGGACTAGTGCGGAACTGCTTGTCGGCGGGGAAATGCATTTGCGGATCAAGCTCAAAGAACAGCCAGTCACGATGCAGACGATAGCGGTATGACACCAACAACATATAGTCGGTGACATGGGGCTGAGGTTTGCTTATGCCGAAGGCGCTGGCTTGATAGAGTAGGGCAGTGCGCTCGTCCCATGTGTGGAAAAGCGAGAAATCTTGGCGTAGATCGAAGTTCTGTGGGTCATGCAGCCAAGTCGCGTTGCTGCTGATGCGGAACAACAAAGGCTCGCTGAACAGCCTCTCAATATCGAGCCGTGTCGTCTCACCCGCCCCAATGGTATTGAACCAGAATACGGTCTCGCTCGCCTTGGTATGCCATGAACCAAGAGTGCCGGTCACGCTGCCACGCGCCCGTGTGAACGGTGTCGTTGCCGCGCCTTGGAACTGCAATCCCGTATCCGTGCTGAAATGCCAGCGTTCGTTGTACATCCGCTCGAAGCGCAACGCTGCCGCGATGCTTTGCACCGTACTGCGTTTGGTGGTGGCCTGTTGGGTGCGAGACTGGTCGGTGGATAGGTTCTGGTCCGCATCACTTTCGATCGTCAGATGTAGCCGTTCTTCTGTATTGGGCAGGTCGAGCTTAGCTCTGCCTGATAGAACATAGAGGCCATCCCCCTGGTAGCCCGTCACGCGGGTGAGATCGAGCTGCAGCACACTCTTATTGCTCTCTTCGTAGTGGCGGTCATCCCCGAAGAAACGATCTACATTGCTGATCAATCCAATGAACTGCCCGGAAAGATAATCGTGTGGTGTATCCATCACATCTAGCGACGGTAATGGAATGAGGGTGGATGGTGGCTCAATACTCACCTCCTCGGGAAGGGCGCCGTCCGCATATACAGGCATTGAGAACCAGACGGCGATCAGCAGCCAACCCAGCCTCGAAGTAGAAAACGGACGAGTCTGGTTACTGATCGCGGTTCTTGTCTTGCACCAACACATAGGGTCGCGCCACCACTGCCCATACCAGCGCATCAGCTTCGTACCATGCCAAAGCCTGTTCATCAGTCACGCGCCCGATCTGTCCTGACGCCATCCATTCCGCCACTTGCTGTTTGTTGTCCTTGGATATCTGAAACGCCACATCCACCAAGTCGAGCGTCTCATCTACGGCCACTGTCGCGCCGCGAGCGAAATACGGTTGTAATTCGCGCCAGCCGATCTGTGCGGTCTCCATGTTTACCTGCGCGCGGTCGATGTCATCAAGGGTCGGTTGTGTCATGTTTTGTTTCCTACGGCTCATTGCTGTGCGAATTGCGCGATTCGAGTTCGTTCCACAAAGCCTGTGCGACCGCTGCCCAAGCGGATTGGTGCTCGGCCACCTTGGAGAACTGGTTCAAATAATTCGCGCCAAAGGTCGCCGAGTTCGTCTTGTGCATCAGCATCGCCAAGCCATACAGCTCCACCTTGATGCGAGCCTGCATGTCGCCCTCACGTGCTGCTTTTTTCAGTGCCTCGATATTCTGCAAAACATCGCGCGCGAAGAGTCGCAGTTTGTAATCGTCTTTGCAATCAAGGCCCAGTGCGATGCACGTGCGCTCGATCTGCAACTCCAGCTCGTTCCCCTCATGTAACATAAGGTCGTTACCAAACATCGTCATGAGGGCGCTCCCTTAAGATAATTGTCTTTGTTGCGGATGTAATGCACGGCGGAATAATGCAGATATTTCTTTTCGTCTTCCGTCAGCGCGCGCACCAACTTGGCGGGCCGCCCCATGTACAACATCCCGCTCTCCAGCGTCTTACCTGGCGAGATCAGGCTGCCCGCACCGATCATCACTAGATCAGGAATCACCACATCATCCATGATGATAGAGCCCATACCGATGAGACAGTCATTACCGATACGGCAACCATGCAAGATCACCGAATGCCCCACCGTCACATAGTTGCCGATGATGAGCGGCGAACCCTCGGGTTTGTCTGCCGTCTTGTGCGACACATGGCACATCGTCAAATCTTGGATGTTAGAACCGTACCCAACCTCGATGCGGTTCACATCCCCGCGCAACACCGTGTTGCACCACACCGAGCTGTCATCACCCAACTTCACATCGCCGATGACCTGGCAGGAAAGGTGCAGATAGACGCGATCGCCGAGAACGGGGGAGGTGTTGAGGTAAGAGGAGATAGGCATGGTTGCGCTTCAAGCAAATTAGAAATTGATTCTTGATGTAGCGATTTTAACGCGAGTCAGTCGAATAGTTTTTTTACAATTCTTACTAACCAGCTAGAGCGCAATAAGGCAAGAATCAAGGCGAGTGCAACAGGACCTATAAACAAAATCAAACTAACAACTGTGCCTAATCCAAACCACGCCCTCGTTTCTGAGCTTCCAAACATAAAAGTCGCTAGGTTCAATCCCAGATAGGCGCTCATCAACAATAGTAGGCCAATATGCAGGCGGTAGAACCAGACTATGACTAATGCAGGGAGAGTAAGTAAGAGTTGATTGATGAACATGCCGAGACCCGAATCGTAAGGTTCAAAGTGCCCCGAGATGCCCCACGGCAACAGCCAACTTAACGCGCCAAGCAAGCCTCCCCCAAGGATCACCCACAATAGCGAAAGCACTCGCACGGTATTAGCGGTGCGCATCAGGTGACAACCACAAAACAACGGGCGCAAGAAGCGCGCCGACAATTCCTTGCAGGAAAGGCGTCATCATCACAGCAATCGCCCCCTGCGCATCGGGATGCCAATATATGACATCCAACACAAAAAGGATTCCACCAACAGAAATAATCATGGCAAGAGCGCCCCAATGGGGCGAAGCGAGCTCAGACTTTTGCACAAAGAACAGCGCAACACCCATCGCCACATAAGGTATGTTCAACCAAACAGCGAACAACAAGAAAGCGTTGAAGTTACTTGGCTTGAGGGCGAGGATGAAATAGATCGTGGCACTCAGGGCAATAGTCATCACCAGATAGGCAAAGCTGTTCAACAGTTTCATGCCACCCCTTTCGAATCAATAGATAAAGTCTGTGAAAGATGAACGCACCACAACATCAAACCACCCGCTAGGGTTGCTGATAAAACGGCGCGCCAAATGCTCGGCACCAACATCAGCACATAGAGCGAACAAGCGAAGCTAAGCGAGTAAGCAATCAAAGCGATTCTCTTGCGGTGATTAGGCGCCATTAGTGAGGGTAGCAACACCACCAGTGCGCCGACTACAGCGCCTCCGACAATGACAGCTAGCTCCTCCATGACAGGCGACCAAGGCGCTGTGCACATTCCAGAAACAAGAAAGCGTGCTGGGCATAACGCTTCGTTCATTTTGTAAATGAGCATCGCGACGATCAGTCCCACATACCATCCGATAAAAGCAGATGGCACAACTAGTAACCAACGCAGCACAATTAGTGCGCTCATTTTGAATTGTGATGCAGTTGGCACGCTCACCTTTGTGGGCGAGAGACTTTGAAATATGCCGCCACCGCCATGACTGAAATGATTGCCAACAGTGGGTAGAACAACAAAAGATCAACACGGATATTGCATTCTCCCGAACACAAAATGCGCAGCTTCATCGCCTGCTCATAAGCGAAATAGGCAAGCCAGGCCAGTGCGGAAAACAGTGGCGCGTGACGTTTGCTGACAACGTAAAAATACGCAAACAAAGTGGCAGGCAACAACGCCAAGAATGGCCACATGATGAAAAGTCCCAAAATAACACCGATGTCCATGAGATTGCCTTTGTATGAATAAAACGCTCTGACTCACTGAGTTATTTATGACTTTCTACGCGACCTAAATTTCACAACATCATCTGCCGCAATAGCCAATTGAAAATAATCTATTTCAGGCATATCAGCGTATCCCTCTGTGAAAGGCATACGCATAAAGCGCACCGTTCAACCAACTTGCATCACGGTCATCTTTTAACCGATTAGCTTGACCCATCCTGGGACTATATATTTTGGGTTTTATTCGAGTCTGAACCTTTAGCTGCTCCTCCATGAAAGATGGGTATCGCATTGCTCAACGCTGCTACGCCCGAAAACCGAGGCTGTCCCCGATTGTTCATTAATACTATCGGCCATCAAACGGCATATTTATTGATTAGGCCGCATTGGAAATATCTTGTACAAATGCAATCTTGTTTCCTTCTGGATCGATCACTTCAATCATCTTGATAATCTCCGGGTACTCTATAATTTCGCCATGTGGCACATTCGCTGCCGCGCAAAATTTACACTGAGACTCGATGTCATTCACGCCAATAATGACCGTTGCGCTACCTGCTCGTTCCGGATCAGTAGTCACTTGAATCCATGCATTTTCGGCAAGCTGCCACTCAGCCACACCGTCTACAGGTACGACATCCGCATCCCGCCCAAGTAGCTTTTTGTACCACAAGACAGCCGCATCTTGGTCCTTCACTGGCAAGACTGCAATCACGCTATTGATGTTTGAATTAGACATATTTTCTCCTATCCACTCTTTCTGATTATGTGGCTACCGTAAAGTTAAGGGGCGCCGCGTTTTGCGGCGTCCCTCTCGACCGAGAGGTTAGACCTCTTGTTGAATCGGCCCATATACGGCTTCCTCGGAAACTGACTGATAGAACGCTCGTTGTGCCTTTGTCCAAGTGGCTCTGGGCCCCATCATTTTTTTGGCCAGAGCGTTGCCCGTGCATTTAACTTCATTGGCAACGTGCCGCTGTGCATACTCTGCTAGTCGCAAAAAGCCTTTCATGTGTTTGTCGTCACCACCCGCAAAGAACCGATTCTGTTGAAAAACTCATTTTCAGGGGTGCCCAAAAATATTTCTAGCTCCATAGAGCGATTGGAGTGATTTTGATATGGGCGGGTATGTTTGCATCGCATTAATTCGACCT
>Ga0209015_10098_pt1 | contig 14475 bp, 14 predicted proteins | sample EPASupsiteSAE300_FD_187264 | JGI IMG/M metagenome (GOLD analysis project Ga0209015, IMG submission 187264) | Bioremediated contaminated groundwater from EPA Superfund site, New Mexico - Sample SAE3-00 (SPAdes) (version 2) | ecosystem: Environmental > Aquatic > Deep subsurface > Groundwater >...
GCTACCCGTGAGGAAAGTATCCGCCTTCACCTCGGTCGAGGTGTACATCATGTGGAACGCCGACACATACACCAGTAGCGACAACCATGCCGCCTCACGTCCGTAGAACATGCGCGCGATACGATAGGTGTAGTAGCCGCCGATCAGGTGGAAGAGGAAGCCTGGCAAGATGTAAGCGAATGCACTGATGCCGAACAACTTGAAAGACAGCGCCGTGATCCAAAATGGGAAGTGCGGCTTATCCAACCACTCCTGACCATCCAACACCAGAAATGCCCAGTTGCCGTGTAATGCGATGTGCTGCGACAGCGCCGCATACGTCACCGAATCGCCCGCATTGATGATGGGCGTGACCATACCGATGGCGTTGACGATCAACACAAAGAGTGTCAACGATTTAATCTGCGCAAGACTCAGAGTGTTATGAAGCATGGCGGCTCAGTGTTTGAACTTGAAGCGGATGCCGTTGCTGACCACATCAATCGTTTCGATCTCGATCTCGTTCCCCTTGTAACTCAGCTCTTCCGGTTCGAAACGGTGCAAGGGATTTTCTTTCATGTAATCGTTCAGCATCCGCGTCAGATGCGGGCGCAACAACTCCATCACACCCAATATATCCTGGCGTACCTGCAACGTATTGATTTTCACATCCTGCAAATACAGCGCGCGCTGCTCTTGGTCGTAACGCAAGCTGCCGCTGGTCGCGATAAGCCCGTCCAGCCCGACGCGCATCGCCGTGGTCGCGGAAAAATGCACCGCGAACGCGATGCGGTTATTCTCGGCAGAGAACGCCAAGGCCGGAGTATCCAGCGTCACCTTGTAGCGTTTCAGCCCATCTCCCGCCTCGCGCGAAATCGGGAACTTCTGCGCCAGCTTGGCGTTCATCTTCTCGTGCGTCAGCACATACTCGGACGGCAACAAAGCAGCACAAGCGCCCAACAACAAAGTGATGGACAAAAGTAACAGGGAGAGTTTTCGGGAGTTCATCATTTGTTTATACGTGGATGGCGGGAACGATTCGCATTCTAAGGGGGCGCATCGATTTTATAAACCAACACCGTCGGGGGTAGCCCGACAGCTAATTACCTTTCTTGTCTTGCCAAGAAAGGTAACCCAAAGAAGTCGCCCCCAGTACGCCGCCCCTGCGGGGTTCCCTGCGTTGCTCGACTGGTCAGGCGGCTGCGGAACTCGCGCTACGCGCTCAAACAGTCCTCGCCGAAATCCCCTGACCAGCCTGCGCTACTCGGCGGCGCACAGGGGAAGGAAAGTCAAAACCTAAAAGCACGTGTGGGCACTTCGTGCCCACGCTACTTGGCTGAATAATATTTTTCAGTACTTTGAAAATAGTTCTCAAGCCACTTGTATTTAGCTCTTACTCCGCAGTCATTTTCAAACTTAGATACCGAATCGTCGATAAATTTTTTGATTGATGCTCTTTCAGAGTCCAACTGACTTCTTGGCAAGTTTTTCTGACTACCAATAGGGTTCAGGTAATCAATAAAATGGAATCCGTCCGAAAGATCCTCAATCAAATAGTCGAGTGCAGTAACCGAATTTTTCCTATGCTCATTTGATTCAATCACGCGCTTAGCATCTTTAACAATACGTGGATCAAGCACGATTCGAGGGGCGCCGCCAATCAATCCTTCGCCCTTGTAGGCATCACTGTAACCAGCTCCAAAGATCAGTTTATTCTTGTGATACACCGGCCCTCTTGTGATATAGCCCCTTACCAATGTTTTAAATTCCGTGCCTAGCATTTCATACTGTATTTTATGCAGAATTTGCAGCATTCCGGTTGTACAAGTCCTATTGGCAAATGGCACAGTAACGATGATCGAATCCGAGATGGCTGTAAATTTATATTCTTCCAATATATCGCCAGCATTTGAAATTGCATCCGCTGTTTCTTGCATTGCATAGAGCAAGTTGCCCACATCAATAAACTCTTCTCTATTGCTAATACCCCTTGCCCATTTATCAAAACCAAGAATATCTATAAAAGCAACCAAGCTATCCTTGTAGTCACCATAGTCAGGTAGATTATTCATCGTTCACTTTGTACGCATTGAATTTGTGGGTGTCATTATCAAATATTTAACGCCTAGGTGGGCACAAAGTGCCCACGCGGTGGTTTAGGTTTTGACTTTCATTCCCCTGTACACCGCCGAGTAGCGCAGGCTGGTCAGGGGATTTCGGCGAGGACTGTCTGAGCGCATAGCGCGAGTTCCGCAGCCGCCTGACCAGTCGACAACACGCCGCGCAGCGGCTTGTTGCGGCGGAGACTAACCTTTAGGTTATGTCGTAGCCAACAACGCAGGGAACTGCGAAGCAGCGGCGTACTGGGGTCGCCTTCTTTTTGGTTACTTTTTCTTTGGCGAAGCAAGAAAAAGTAACTAGCTGTCGGGCTACCCCCGACGGTGTTGTTTTTAAAAATTCACAATCAGCGGGCTCCGCCCATCCCCTTCGACAAGCTCAGGACAGGCTTCGATACGGCTGCGCCTACTCAGGACGAACGGTCTCAGGTACGCCCTACTTCCTGCGCCCCATCCCCCAAGCCCCGACCAACATCAATCCCGCCAGCACCAGCATCGCCCAATTCCCCCACCTCACATACGGTGTGCTGCCCGCATAACCTTGCACCTGCGCGGTGAGTACGCCTTCTTCATGTTGCGGCAGCATGGTTTGCCCGCGACCATCCACGCCAATGACGGAGGTGACCCCCGTGTTGGTGGCGCGCAACATCATGCGTCCGGTTTCCAATGCGCGCATCTGCGACAGTTGGTTGTGTTGTTCGGCGGCGTGCGATTCGCCGTACCACGCATCGTTGGTGACGTTCACCAGCAGGGTGGCTGCGGGTAAGGCATGGATGATCTCTTCGCCGAAGGCATCTTCGTAGCAGATGTTCACGGCCACTTTCTGCCCTGCGACATTCAGTGGCGGTTGATTCGATCCGCCGCTGACTTGGTCACCCATCGGTATTTGCAACACCTCGTTGATGAGCCAACCAAACACGGCGCGCAAGGGGATGAACTCACCAAAAGGGACGAGGTGGTCTTTGCGGTAGTGCTGGCTTTCGGATGCGCCCAAGGAATACACGCTGTTGTAGTAACGCCCGTCTTCACGCTCAAATGCGCCGATGAGGATGTCGCCGCCACTCTTGCGCACATGCTCACGCAACATCGCTTGATAACCTTCAGGGATGTATTCGCGTAGCAGCGGTATGGCGGTCTCGGGCATGATGATGAGTCGCGCATCGCTGCTCTCTGCCAACATTCGGTAAGTCTCCAATGTGCTGATCAGCGCATCTTCGTTGAACTTGGTGTCTTGCGCGATGTTGCCTTGTAGCAGACTCACCTTGAGCGGTTCGCCTTGTGGCATTGTCCACTCGACAAGGCTGAGCGCCGCACCCGCCGCCCACAATACGACGACACAGGCCAACGCCGTCTTACCCGACTTGCTCCATCGCGCACCCCAAATAACCAGCAGCAAAGCGGCGCTCACGGCTACCAATAAGGACACACCGAACACGCCCAAGATAGGCGCATAGCCCGCCAATGGGCTGTTTGGAACTTGCGAATAACCGACGGACAGCCACGGGAAGCCAGTGAACAACCAGCTACGCACCCATTCGGCGAGTGTCCAGATGGCGGGCATGACCCACAGAATTCGCAAAGTCGCCGCCCCTTTGAATTTGGCCTGCACATATCCAGCCAACGCAGGAATGGATGCATTCACCGCCGCGAACAGCGCCGTCGCCAATGCCGCGAGAAGGGGATGCATGTAGCCGTAATCATGCAGGGCGACGTAGATCCAACTGACACCGACGCAGAACAAGCCCATGCCGAATGCGAATCCCAACCCTGCAGCCTGCGCTGGACGTTCGGCCTTGCTCCATAGCCAGAACAGCACGGCAAGCGACAAGATAGGCAATGGAAAAATACCGAACGGCGCGAAGCCGAACACAGCGATTGCGCCTGCCACGAAGGCAATGAAATAGGTATAGCTGAAGATATTTTTCACGAAACAGTGAGGCGAAATTTGATTCGCCGCATTATACGGTTAAACTTCGCGCCGCCTCCTTACGAGACCTCGTACGCCCATGCTCGACTTCACTGAATACACCAAGATCTTCATCAGCCTGTTCGCGATCATCGATCCAGTGGGCATCATCCCCATCATCATCGCGCTGACTGCGGGAATGACGGCGCAGAAACGCGAACGGGTGGGGCGTCTTGCGTCGTTGACCGTGTTCGGCATCCTGCTGGCCGCCTTGTTGTCGGGCGAAGCGATCCTAGAGTTCTTCGGCATCAGCATCCACTCTTTCCGCACGGCGGGCGGCATCTTGCTGTTGCTGATGTCTATCAACATGCTCATCGGCGACAAACCCAAATATCAGCCGAGTGACAGTGCGGACGGTGATGCCACGACTTCCATCGCCATCGTGCCGCTCTCCACTCCTTTACTCGCGGGCCCAGGCGCGATCAGTACGGTGATTTTGGATGCGCACAAAGGCAGCGACACGGGGCACTACGGCGTGATGGTGTTGGTGCTGGTGGCACTCAGCCTCACGGTCTGGCTGACGTTCCTCATCGCGCCTTGGGTATCGCGACGACTGGGTAGGATAGGTAGCAACATCGTCACTCGCCTGATGGGACTTTTACTTGCCGCCATCGCTGTGGAATTCATGGCGGGCGGATTACGCGGGTTGTTTCCCGCATTAGGATAAAAAATGGAACCGATACGTCTTTCAAAATTGATGTCCGAACAAGGTCTTTGCTCGCGCCGCGAAGCCGATGATTACATCGCCAAAGGATGGGTGAAGGTGGATGGTGTGACCGTGAGCGAACTTGGCACCAAGATATTGCCGACGCAAAAAATCACTCTGGAAAAAGCCGCACAAGCCAAACAGAATGATCGCGTCACCATCCTGTTGCACAAACCTGTCGGCTACGTCTCAGGCCAAGCTGAACAAGGTTACAAACCTGCCATCCTGCTATTCGACCAATCCACACGCTGTTCTGAAGACAAATCCCCCCATCGTTTCCATCGCAGCCAGTTCTTGGGGCTTGCACCTGCGGGACGTCTCGATATCGACTCCACAGGGTTGTTGGTGCTCACGCAAGACGGCCGTGTCGCCAAGCAACTGATCGGCGAAGACTCGCCTGTCGAAAAAGAATATCTGGTACGCGTGCAAGGCAAGTTGGAGAACAACGGTTTGGCGATGCTGAATCACGGTTTATCGTTGGATGGCAAAAAACTCAAGCCCGCCAAAGTGAGCTGGATGAACGAAGACCAGCTGCGCTTCATCTTGGTTGAAGGCAAGAAGCGTCAGATACGTCGTATGTGCGAGATGGTGGGATTGCGCGTCACCGCATTGAAACGCGTGCGCATCGGCAAGGTACGACTGGGCGAGTTGCCACAAGGACAATGGCGGTACTTGCGCGAAGACGAATCCTTTTAAGAGGACTCGTGATCACTCAGGCTTGTCCGCCTCGATCAGCAGACGTTCCACTAGCAAGGAATGCAAGCGACGACTATCGGCGCGCAACACGGTGAACTGCCACTCGCCGATCTGGATGCGGTCATTACGCTTTGGCAGTTGCCCTGCCGATTTGAGCACTAGACCACCAATGGTGTCGCAATCCTCGTCACTGAAGTCTGTCCCCAGCGCCTCATTGAAATCTTCGATCTCGGTGTCGGCCTTCACACGCCAGTGCGCCTCGTCCTGACGGATGATGTTGTCCTCATCCTCATCGAAGTCGTACTCATCCGCGATGTCGCCAACGATCTGCTCCAACACGTCTTCGATGGTGACCATGCCGCTCACGCCGCCGTACTCATCCACCACCAGCGCGATGTGATTGCGGTTGCTACGGAAGTCGCGCAGCAACACATTGAGGCGTTTTGATTCAGGCACGAATACGGCTGGGCGCAACATGTCGCGCACGTCGAACTCCTCACCCGCGTAGTAACGCAGCAAGTCTTTCGCCAACAGGATGCCGATGATGTTGTCTTTGTCGCCATCGGTGACGGGGAAGCGTGAGTGCGCCGTTTCGATGACGTGGGGAATGAATTCTGCCGGAGGTTGGCTGATATCGATGACATCCATCTGCGCACGGGGGATCATGATCTCGCGCACTTGGCGCTCGGAGACTTGGATGACACCTTCCATCATTGAGAGGGCATCGGCATCCAACAGATTGTGCTCGTAGGCACTATGCAACAGGGCGACCAACTGCTCGCGATCTTCTGGCTCACGCAACAACAGATTGGAGAGCCGTTCCAGCAGGCTGGGTTTGTTACTACTGTCTGAACCGTCCATCACTCAACTTTAACTAACTAGATAAGGCGCAGGATACCGTAATTTGAGCATCAACGCAGTCTCCAGCGCTTCCATCTTCTCAGCGTCACGCTTGTTTTCGTGGTCATAACCCTGCAGATGCAACACAGCGTGGATGGTCAGATGTGCGAAGTGTGCGAGCATATCTTTGCCTTGTTCTTTCGCTTCGCGTGCCACCACGGGTGCGCAGATGACCACATCCCCATACAGCTGAGCGCTATCGTCATAGACGAAAGTCAGCACATTGGTTGCGTAATCTTTGCCACGATAACTCTGATTCAATGCACGGCCTTCGATCTCATCCACGATGCGCAACACCATCTGCACATCTTGCTGCAATGCCACTTTCACCCAACGGCGGAATTGTTGGCGCGTCGGCAATTTCTTCGCATTGCTCGCGAACTGCACCGACAGAGAGAGTTTGTTTTCGACTTTCATTTCAACACCAATTCTCCACGCAAGGTGTGCAGGGTACCCGATGCGATGCGCACATCCACATAGCGCCCCAGCATACCTGGTGAGCCGGGAAAGTTAACCACGCGATTGTTCTCGGTACGCCCAGCCAATTCGGCATCGCTCTTGCGCGAGATGCTCTCCACTAATACGCGCTGCACCGTGCCTGCCATGCTATCGCTAACTTGTTGGCCTAGCGTAGCGATACGTTCTTGCAAACGATACAAGCGCTCCATTTTGGTGTCATAGGGTGTGTCATCTTGCATCTCGGCAGCAGGTGTTCCGGGGCGTGGACTGAACAGAAAACTGAAGCTGGCATCGAAACCCACCTCGTCGATCAACTTCATCGTCGCTTTAAAATCCGCTTCCGTCTCACCCGGGAAGCCAATGATGAAGTCAGACGTGATAGAGATGTTAGGCCTCACTGCTCTCAATCTACGCACTACCGATTTATATTCCAGCGCCGTGTAACCGCGCTTCATCGCCGCCAAGATGCGATCCGAACCCGACTGCACAGGTAGGTGCAGATGACTTGCTAGTTTAGGCGTGGAAGCATAAAGGTCGATCAAACGTTGCGTCATCTCACGCGGGTGCGAGGTGGTAAAACGCAAACGCTGCACACTGGGCATCGCAGCGACCGCTTGCACCAGATAGGCAAAATCCACCGTATCACCATCGGGTGTAGCGCCTTGATAAGCATTCACGTTCTGCCCGATCAAAGTGATCTCACTCACACCCTGCGCAGTCAATTTTTCCACCTCGCGCAACACATCGACGAATGGGCGAGATATCTCCTCGCCACGCGTGTATGGAACGACGCAGAACGTGCAATATTTGCTGCACCCTTCCATGATGGATACGAACGCCGAGCCGTGCGTGGTTTGGGCCGCCGGAAGGTGATCGAACTTCTCGATCTCTGGAAAACTTATGTCCACCTGAGAATTTCCGCTACTCAGCCTGTCTTCGATGAGTTGTGGCAAACGGTGCAAAGTCTGTGGACCAAACACCACATCCACATAGGGCGCACGCTTGAGTATGGCAGTGCCTTCTTGGCTGGCGACGCAACCGCCGACACCGATCAATAACGCAGGATTCCTCAACTTCATCTCGCGTGCGCGCCCAAGGTCAGAGAACACCTTGTCTTCAGCTTTCTCGCGGATCGAACAAGTATTGAACAAGATGATGTCAGCATTCTCGGGACTATCCACCTGCGTCATGTCTCCGCAAGCTTGCATCACGTCCGCCATCTTGTCGGAGTCATACTCGTTCATCTGACAACCATAGGTCTTTATATATAGCTTCTTCTGCACGTTCTACCTTTGCAAATCAATTGCAACAACCCATTGGAAAGTATTGACCTTTTATATGTAAGCCTTAACAAAGATGTGTGAATAGTCGATAAATATACTCATATAATTTGCACTGCCTTAGCCGACGATCCAATTTAGTGCTATCGCCTACAAGAACCATCATAAACTAGCTTAAGGGAGTCACCGCATGTCCTATATCGCAGACATTTCATCCATCGGCGTAGCAATTTTCTCCGTTGGCTTCGCAATCTGGATCACGATTCAAACGATCAAAGACTGATCAAACCTCAGAGCGCAGGTGGCAACAACTTCCCTGCGCTCTCTTCTTCCCACTTCCCCCCGCTAGACCATCGGCCCAGTCCTTTGGTCAAGTACTCTATCGACTAGATGCTTGTCAGACGCACCTAATGTGCTAGCATTCTCCCTGTAGTCTTTGTTGGTATGTTCAACCTAAATCTCTGTGGAGGAGAAAATATGTCATTCATCGCTGATATTTCTGCAATCGGTACCGCACTCATAGCAGTTGGTTTCTCTTTGTGGATGGTGAAGCAACTGTTCTCCGACAAATAATCCTGTCGGACTCGGAAAACAAAAAACTCCAGCTTCGGCTGGAGTTTTTTTATTTGCTAAGAGGTTCACTGGAACACACCAGCATCTGCAGCACCATTGCTACCACAGAGAAAATCAAAGTAAATTCAATCTAACTGCTTGTTTATATTGAATATTTATTGGTGGTGATAGGTGGACTTGAACCACCGACCCCAGCATTATGAGTGCTGTGCTCTAACCAACTGAGCTATATCACCGTAAACCTGCAAGGCCAAAGACGCTTAGCCAAAAAGAGGGCGGCATTCTCCCGATTTCACCCCGTCCTGTCAATTACAGTCCACCGATTTCAACTCACTATCTGGAAATCCATTTTGTAAGACATTGATCTTCTCCGCTGTGACGGTGTCCACATCCTTCAATGCGAACACGGTGAATTTGAGCTTGCTCATACGCTCACCCACCTTGGCACTGCGAACGCCCTTCTCACGCAAACTCTGATGGAACTTCTGTGCTGCCTCCTCGGTTCTGAAGACACCCAATGAGATAGTGTTGAGCCAAACGCCCTCTTCTTGCACCACGAAATAGTCATCGACCCCCAGCTTCTTCAGTTGGGCGATCTTACGCTGCACCTCAGTGGCGTTCTTCAAAGGCGGAATGAACACCCAGAAGCCCCCCACATGCTCGACGACACGTTGCGATAACTTTTCACCCAACTTCAATGCCGCCAACCCAGCTTCGGCATCGGCTAGTCCGCGCCCCGAGAATTCTCCCCATTCCAGACATTGTTTACCCGCCTTAGACACTGAGGCCAATTCGGCAGAAAGGATAGAGGCAGGCGCATATGGAACTGTGTTGGCGGAAGCAATCACGCTGATTGCAGAGGCGGCGGAAGACGCCGGCAACACTTCACTGACCAATCGGATCTTGTCCATATTGAGCGGAGCTTGCACTGCCACCGCCTCGACATCCTTCGTCAAAGCCCCCCCCCATTCCATCACCGCGAAGAATGCGATATTGGCCACCAACAACATACCTAACACCCACTTTGTCATGCTTCACTTCCCCCAATGATCAGCAAACCACGCAAGACCAGATTATCTACGTGATCGAACGGCATGGACAGATGCGGCATCACTTTCGTAGCAGCACCGCCACTCAAGATACAGCGCACATGCGCTTCTTTTGCGCAAAGCAATTCGAACTGACTCTCGATAGCACCGAGTGTCGCCCTGACTACACCACTATGGATCGCATCAGCGGTATCCAAGGGAAAATCTTTCAACAAACCTTCTGTTGCCACAAGTTGAGCCGCCCCCGTCGCAAGACTGCTTTGCATCATATCCACGCCAGGCAAGATCAGCCCCCCCAAGAACTCACCTCGCGCAGACAGTGCATCTACTGTTGTTGCCGTGCCGCAATTCACCACTAGGCAAGCGCCCTGCACATCATGCCAAGCTGCGATCAACGCTGCCCAGCGGTCACTTCCCAAACGCTGGGGGTGAACATAGCCATTACGCACACCGCATTGCTCCGGCTTCGCACTGACGAATTCAACAGTACGCTCCCATGCTGCACCAAGCGCTTGCACTTGCGCCGCAACCACCTCTCCCGCCACATTGGAGACCAAGATGCGAGAAGGCACCGAGATGTGAGCGAACATCGGTAGCAAAGAACCAGACTCAACGTGATCGAACACGCCACTGCTGACCTGATGACCACCTTGTATCAGCGCCCACTTGATTCGTGAATTCCCTATGTCGAGCAATAACATCATGCTTTCCTCAAACTGATCTCACCCGCATGGAACACCTGCTCACCCCGTTGTGTGTGCATACGCAAGGCCCCTTCGTCATCCACGCCAAGTACGACGCCCGCAATCTGTGAACCATCAGGCATATGCACGACAGCGGCACATTGCTGCAATTGATGGTGACTCTCCCATTCTTCCCGCAACGGAGCAAAACCATGCAATGCGAACGCTTGCAGCACCAATACCAAGTGTTTCAACAACACCGCGAACACGCGATTGCGTTCATGCAAAAGAACACCGCGGGAAGCTAGGTCACTTACGGGTTGATCGATCTGCTTGCGCGCCGAATCTGGAATGGACAGATTCATCCCGACACCAATCACGACCGCACTCGGCCCCAGCATATCGCCTTGCGCCTCCAACAAAATACCTGCCAACTTGCCCTCTGGTAGCAACACATCGTTCGGCCACTTCAACCCCGCCTCGCTCACCCCTAGCTCGCGCAAGGCGCGCACCATGGCGACACCCACCGCCAGACTCAGGCCAGATAACGCGGCCAATCCCTTTTCGAAGCGCCACAGCAAAGAGAACGTGAGCGCATCGCCCAACCCTGAATGCCAGCGTCGCCCGAGTCGACCGCGCCCCGCGCTTTGCCATTCCACCGCAAGCACGCTACCGCTTGGCACACCTTTTCGCGCACGTTCGAGCAACACTGCATTGCTCGACTCCGCATGATTGGCGACCTCTAATTTGAGATGCTCGTGCGCCGCACCCAAATGAGGCGCAACCTTTTCAGGCTCTAGCCAATAGAGCGGTTGCGCCAATTGATAACCGCGTCCGCGCACGCTGTGCAACTTCAAACCAAGCTGCGCGACATCCTGTAAAGCGTTATGCACACTGGTGCGCGTCAACCCCACACTGCGCGCCATCTCCTCACCGGAATGGAAATCTCCGTCGGCCAATACTTTCAACAAGGCGAACGTCAACGGCTTGGGGATTGTTTGTTCGATGCGACTCATTGCGACAGATCGTTGAGCGTATCCGCGCCGCCTTGCTCGAAGAAACGCAGTATCTCGTCTCTACGCTTGAAGGCATCTTGATAACCCAGATCGATCAAGGCGCGGCAATAATGCTTGTCGAACAGCAGGTAACTCACCAGATTCGCGCCACTACCGCGCATCACACCCACCAGTCTCAACAATATTCTGATCGTCCACGGCAGATTGGCGATGTGCCGTTCCGCGACCTTCTCCAAAGGTTGACTAGGCGTGATGACCAAGGCCTCCACATGTTGCAGGTTCACGTTGTTGCGCAACTCTTCCGGGATCATGCTGATGGTGTGATTGATGCGATACAATCTCTCCAGATCGACTTCAAGTCCATCGATGAAGATGCTATCCAATGCATGCCCCGCGATCTCTGCCAGTGAGGGGTAGCCATCTATCTTGGAGCGTTTTTGCTCCTCTTCCAACGCACCATGCCCAACACCGACCACCAGCACCCGCTCCGCACCCAGATGCAAGGCTGAACTGATGGGAGCTATCTGGCGCATCGAACCATCACCAAAGAACTCGCGGTTCACATGCACCGCTGGGAACATGAAGGGGATCGCGGATGAGGCAAGCATGTGTTGGATACTGATCTGGGTCGGCACACCGACGCGTCGTGCGCGCTTCCATGGCTTGATGTCTGGAACACCCTGATAGAAAGTGACCGAATGCCCCGAGCCGTACCCAGAGGCAGTCACACTCACCGCATGCAGCAGGCCGTCATCGATGTTCTGCTGGATCAATTCACACGGCAAGGTGCGCTCAAGGAAAGTCCGCATAGGGCGGTTGTCGAGCAGAGATACGCGGTTGTATCGATTGCTACCCAACACACTCAACACCAGCCCCATGATCCAACGACCACTGTTCGCCGCTACGCCGATCACATCGGAACGGTATATATCGTTGATGCGCGCGTTGTTCCAGATGTTGTGTAGATAGCGCACCCCCTTACGGAAGTGCCGCGCATTCACTGTCAACGTCACCGCATTCAACGCACCAGCCGATGTGCCACACACCACATCGAAAGGCATGCGCGAACGATATGGCATGAACTCGGCGATGGCTTTCAAAACGCCGACCTGATAGGCCGCCCGCGCACCACCGCCCGTCAGTATCAATCCGATCTTTTGTCGTTTCATGGACAAGCTTATTTACATCGTTTGTGCGTTCACCGATTCCAACGCATCTTGCAAAGTCTCCTCGGGCAGCGCGTTCAACAATTCAGACAGCATCTCTGCCGCATCCACCGCGTTCGGTTGCAGCAACGCCGCATCCGCATTCGCCACCAACACCGCAGACGCACCCACCACTTTGAGCAAACGCGCACGCTCCGCCATCAACATTTCGATCTCTTTGCTCAATAACTCTATTTCTTGTTTGTTCATACCGCTCTCCGATACATTACTTTGCACTCACTCCAGCCACTGCCAGAGCACTCATATTCACGATGCGGCGCACCGTCGCGGTCGAAGTCAAAATATGTGCCGACTTGTTCGCCCCTAACAGTATGCCACCGATAGTGACGCCTTCGCCTGCCGTCATCTTCAAAAGATTGTAGGCGATGTTCGCTGCATCCAAGTTGGGCATGATGAGCAGGTTAGCGCAACCTTTCAGATGTGAGTTGGGGAAGGTCGCGCTACGCAATTCTTCCGACAACGCCGCATCGCCATGCATCTCGCCTTCAACTTCCAACTCTGGCGCGGCTTGTTCCAATATTTCACGGGCGCGGCTCATCTTCAGCGCGGAAGCATTGTCGTGACTGCCGAAATTCGAGTGCGATAACAAGGCGACTTTCGGAACCAGCCCGAAACGCCTTACCTCGGCTGCCGCCAGCAAAGTCATCTCCGCGATCTGCTCCGCTGTCGGATCGAGATTCACATGCGTATCGCAAACGAACAAGGTGTGGTTCGGCAACAACAACAGATTCATCGCCGCATACACATTGCTGCCTGGACTATGCCCCAGTACTTGGTCGATATACAACAGATGCATCAACGGCTGGAATAGCGTGCCGCACAACAAGGCATCCGCCGCCCCCATACGCACCAGCATCGCCGCGATCAGCGTACTTCTCCTGCGCATCTCGCGTTTGGCTGTATCCAAGGTCACACCTTTGCGCTCGACTAAACGGTGATACTCCGCGCAATACTCACGGTAACGCGGGTCGCTCTCGGGATTCACCAACTCAAAGTCCACCCCCGCGCGGATGCGCAGATTGTGTTTGGCGATACGCGCCTCCACCACCGCCGGGCGCCCCACCAAGATAGGGAATGCCAAGCCCTCGTCCACCACCGTCTGCACCGCATGTAACACACGCCAATCTTCCCCCTCGGCATACACCAGACGCTTGGGTGACCTTTTTGCCGCATCGAACACTGGCTTCATGATCATGTTCGACTGATACACAAAACCGTTCAAGCGCTCGTGGTAGGCCTGCATGTCATCAATAGGGCGTGTCGCCACACCGCTATCCATCGCGGCTTGCGCCACTGCGGGTGCGATGCGCAAGATAAGGCGCGGGTCGAAAGGTTTGGGAATGAGGTTCTCTGGGCCGAACGGCGCACTCTCCTCGCCGTACGCTGACGTTCCCAGATCGGATTGCTCCGCCTGCGCCAACTCGGCGATGGCATGCACCGCCGCCAACTTCATCGCCTCGTTGATAGTGGAAGCGCCGACATCCAGTGCACCACGGAAAATGTAGGGGAAACACAAAGCGTTGTTCACTTGGTTCGGATAATCGGAGCGCCCCGTAGCGAGGATGGCATCGTGACGCGCCGCCTGCGCCACCTCCGGCATGATCTCGGGTGTCGGGTTCGCCAAGGCGAAGATGAGCGGACGCTCCGCCATTAGCTTCACCATCTCAGGCTTCAGCACATCGCCTGCGGACAGGCCGAGGAACACATCCGTATTCGCAATCACATCACCTAGCGAACGCGCCTTGGTATCTTTGGCGTAGCGTGCCTTGTTGTCATCCATCTCCTCGGCACGCCCGCTGTACACCACACCTTTGATGTCGGTGAC